>Ga0209550_10000997_pt1 | contig 27433 bp, 27 predicted proteins | sample LauGreSuBDMM15SN_2_FD_187567 | JGI IMG/M metagenome (GOLD analysis project Ga0209550, IMG submission 187567) | Freshwater lake microbial communities from Lake Michigan, USA - Su13.BD.MM15.SN (SPAdes) (version 5) | ecosystem: Environmental > Aquatic > Freshwater > Lake | place: Lake Michigan... | reverse complement strand
TGGCGCTCGCGGCTACGAAAAGTCGGCGTGGACTAAGTCGGTGCGGACCACTCGCTGGCGCTCGCGGCTACGAAAAGTCGGCTTGGACTAAGTCGGTGTGGACCACTCGCCGGCGCTCGCGGCTACGAAAAGTCGGCGTGGACTAAGTCGGTGCGGACCTTCGCTGGCGCTCGCGGCTACGAAAAACGGTGGCGATCTCCGGGCTACTTCGCTGCGGCTGCGGGATCGAGGTAGACGCCTTTGAGGGGATGGTTGTCCAAGAGATTACCATACCACCCTTTCACTTCGGGTCGGCGGAGATTGTTGCGCGTGTAGAAATAGATCGGCGCGATGGGGCTCTCGGCGGCGATGATCTCCTCGCAGCGTTGGTAGAGCTCGTAGCGTTGGGCGTTGTCGGCGGTGCGGTTGGCTTCGGCATAGATGCGGTCGTAGTCGGCGTGGCGCCACCGCGTCAGGTTGTTGCCGCTGTCGCCGGTCATGAGTTCGAGAAACGTGCTCGGATCAAGGTAGTCGCCGATCCAGGCGAAACGGCCGATCTGGTAGTCGCCCGAACGCATGGATACGGTTTGGACGCGGGCTTCCTGATTCTGCATCGTGATGTCGATCCCGAGGCCCTTGTTCCACATTTGCTGGAGCGCTTCGGCGATCAGGCGGTTGGCTTCAGTGGAGTTGTAGAGGAACTCGAGTTTGGGGAAACCCTTGCCACCGGGGAAGCCGGCCTCGGCGAGGAGTTTTTGGGCGGTGGGCAGGTCATGCGCGAGCTTCGTGCGCGCGTTGAAGCCGGCGGTGTTGGGCGGAGTGAGATGGCCGGCGGGCAGCTGGCCACCGCGGAGCACATCGCGGACAAAGCGCTCACGGTCGATGGCGAGTGACAGGGCGCGGCGCACGCGGGCGTCGTTCAACGGTGGTTTCTCGACGTTGAAGCGGAGGAAGAAGGTCGCGAGGAAGACGTGCGGCTCGAAGAACGGAGATTTTTCCTGCCGGTAGACCGCAATCTTGGAGATCGGCAGCGTGGACGTGGTATGCAGCTGCCCAGCGCGAAAGGTGCGCTCCTCAGCATCTTCGCTCTCGATGGGGTAGAAGACGGCGGCGGTGAGCTTCACGGCGTCACGGTCCCAGTAGTGTGGGTTTTTGGTGACCCGGATGAATTGGTGGGGCTTCCACTCGGTGAGGACGAAGTAGCCGTTGCCGACATGATTTCCAGGCCGCGTCCAGGCTGAGCCTCGTTGGGTGAGGCCAGCGTATTTTTCGAGAGTGGGGCGATGGAGGGGATACCACGCGGCATGGCAGACCATCGAGGGGAGATAGGGCACGGGATACTCCGTGGTGAGCACGAGGGTGTGGTCGTCTGCGGCGCGCGCGCCGAGTTGAGTGACGTCGGCGAGTTTGCCGCCGTTCAACGGTTGCGCGTTTTTCAGGACGTAGAGCATCGAGGCGTACTCGGCTGCGAGGCTCGGAGTGAGCATGCGCTGGTAAGCGAAGACGAAATCGTGTGCGGTGACCGGATCACCGTTGGACCATTTGGCGTTACGCCGGAGGTGAAACGTCCACGTGAGCCCGTCCGTCGAGTGCTCCCACCGCTCGGCCACGGCGGGCACGGGCGTGGAGTCCTTGGGGTCGTATTGGGCGAGACCCTCGAAGAGCGCCATGGTGATTTGGGCGTCTTGTTGCGAGCTGATGACGTGGGGATCGAGGTCGGTCGGCTCGGTGAGATTACCGATATGAATGACCTGATCGCGGTTGCCGGCGGCGACGGCGGTGCCGCGTTGGCCGCAGCCCGTGGTGAGCAGGGTGGTAAGGATACCGAGCGCGACGGTGGACGTGGCTGCGAGGCGGAAGGAGGGCTGAAAGGGCATACGAGAGAGGGGTGATTGGGGAAAAGAAAAAGCCACGCGAGGACTTCGCGTGGCCGGAAATGAGTGGGGCGGGGTGGGAGCGGGCTACTTCGTGGGTGACTGGGCTTGAATTTCGGCGAGGCGTTTGTCCAGTTCCGCCATCTTGGCAACGAGTTCAGCTTCGCGTTTCTTGCGATCGGTGCTGTTGACGATGCTGAGGCTGGCGGCGTCCTTAATGACGTTGGCCGGCAACGCGAGGAGGCGGGTGATGAGGCCCTGATCCTTGAATGAGCTGAGATAGAGTGCGGTGAGTTCGTGCGAGAGCTTCAGCGAGTCCTGGGCGACGGTCTGGGTCGTCACGATGTTGTTCTGGAGGACTTGGTTTTTCGCGAGTTCAGCCGTGAGGACGTTGCCCACCTGGTTGGAGATCCGGTTGCTATATTTATCGATGGATTCGCGCGTGAGATTTTGGTCCTTCGACATTTCGGCTAAGATGGGCTGAATCTTTTCGGCCATGCGGGAGGAAACCTTGTCCGACTGTTCGTTCTGCATCTTCTCGGCGTCCTCGGGTGATTTCGGGAGGGGGTTGTAGGGCTGGACTTTCTTGGCGATGGCGTCGGCGAGGGCGTCCATGCGTTCAACGTTGAGCTTCTGAATCTCCTCGTCGGTGCGGAAGATATCGGCGTCGCGCTTCGAGATCGCGTCGCGGAGGAGCTTGTTGGTGGCGTCGATCTGGCGGCGATTTTCTTCGGAGGCCGCCTTGAGTGCGTCATTTTGCTCGCGGAGCGGGATGAGTTGGGAGCGCTGTTTGTCGCTCAGCTCGGAGACGGTTTGTTGGTGGACCCAGAAGGCACCGGCAATGACGAGTAACGCAGTCAGGACGACGGCGGGAAGTTGTTCTTTGAATTTTTGCCACATGGTGGGAATGGAATGATTAGGCGGACGGTTGGAATGAGCGGTGAAAAGGAGGGGAAGGCAACGCCGAGGTGAGGCGGGGCAGGAAGGTGTTTTTTGCGGTTGTTATTGGCGAGGTGGTTCGCACGTTGGCGCCATGAGCCTCAATCGCTGGGAGCAGAGAGTATTTGATTACTGGCAGAGTCATCGTGACGAGAGACAGTTCTGGCAGGAAAAAGTTCGCGCCTTGGCGAAAACGAGCGTGGACGACCATGCGGCGGCGACGCGGTTGGATCATGATTTTTGGCGCTACTACGAGGAGCGCAGCGGCGTGGTGCCGCTATTCCAAGAGGCCGTGCGGCGCGAAGGGCTCAAGCGGACGAGCATGAAGAACTTGGCCGAACTGGTGTTGCGCCTTTGGGTGGAGCCGCGGCCGAAGAAAAAGCCGGCGGAAGGCAGCGGAGAATCGCGGTCGGCGCAGCCTTACGCATAAGCACGGCGTCACTATTGCGTGCGGGAGGCTACTGGTGAGCGAAATCAGTGCGCCGTGTGTTGGAACTTTCGCGGAACTGTGCTTACCTACTTTCAATTCAATTTTCTCCTCCGCTTAGCGGTGGAGAATTGGGGTAAGTAAGAAAGTAATGGACGGATCGCATAGGGGTATGCGGTCCGTCCTCTTTTTTTCGGAGCGAAGAATCGCCTGCAGGCAGGCTCGTCCGCTCGACCTCACGCGGTGGCGGCTGCGACGGGCTTGTCAGCCTTATCGTGGTAATCGGCGGGAGTGCCGGTCGGTTTCACGTAGCCGGTGCGGATCACGAAGTCGCCGAAGCGCTCGCCGGTGGTGCGCTCCAAGGCATAGCGGCGGATGATCGGTCCGAGGAGGGCGACGATGTCGGTGTCGAGGACGCTCGCCTTGTAGAGGATGTTCAGGCGGGAACCGTTGAACGCGGCGCCGAGATAGACGTTGTATTTACCGGGTGCGCGACCCACGAACCCGATTTCAGCGAGGTAGGGGCGGCCGCAGCCGTTGGGGCAACCGGTGATGCGGAGGGTAATCTCGTCGTGGCGGAGGCCGGCGGCTTCCATTTCGGTTTCGAGATTGGCAACGAGTTCAGGGAGGTAGCGTTCGCTCTCGGCGAGGGCGAGACCGCAGGTCGGCAGCGCGACACAGGACATCGCGTTGAGGGCGAGGCCGGAGACGTTGTTGGCTGTATCCATTTTGTGTTTACGAAGGAGGGCTTCGATGACGGGCCGCTCGGCGGGCTGCACGCTGGCGATGATGAGATTTTGATTCGCGGTGAGGCGGAAGTCGCCTTTGTGCGCGAGGGCGATCTCCCGAAGGGCGGTCTTGAGTTTGAGCTCGGGAGTATCCTTCACGCGGCCGCTCATGAGGAAGAGCGTGTAGTGACTCGTGCCGTTCTCGCCGTCGACCCAGCCGTAGCGGTCGCCCATGTGCGTGAACGCGAATTGCCGCGGCGATCCGAGCCGGTAGCCGAGACGACGTTCTACTTCCTCGCGGAACCAGACGATCCCGCGGTCTTCGATCGTGTATTTGAGGCGGGCGTGTTTGCGGTCGGTGCGGTCCCCGAAGTCACGTTGCACGAGCATCACTTTTTCCGCGACGTCGACGGCTTGGCCGACGGTGCAATAGCCGAGGATGTCCGCGATGCGGGGATAGGTTTCGACTTGGTTGTGCGACATGCCGAGGCCGCCGCCGACGGTGACGTTGAAGCCGGCGATGCTCTTGCCGGTCGCATCGGCGATGGCGATGAAGCCAAGGTCGTGCGCGAAGATGTCCACATCGTTACTCGGCGGGATGGCGACCACGGTCTTGAATTTCCGTGGTAGATAGGTGGCGCCGTAAAGGGGCTCGGACTCGGGTTCGCCACCGGCGACGAGGTCTTCGCCGATCCAGATTTCGTGGTAGGCGCGGGTGCGGGGCGAAAGGTGGTCGCTGATGGCTTTCGCTGTGCGGAGGGCTTCGGCGTGCAAGGAGGACTGCTCCGGATTTGGGTTGCACATGACGTTGCGGTTCACGTCGCCGCAGGCGGCGAGGGTGTCGAGCAACGAGCGGTTCACGGCATTGATGGCAGACCAGAGCTGGCCCTTGAGGATGCCGTGAAATTGGAAGGCCTGGCGCGTCGTGAGCTTGAGCGTACCGTTGGCGTGGGTGTTCGCGAGGGCGTCGAGGGTGACCCATTGCGCGGGCGTGCAGACGCCGCCGGGGACACGGATGCGTGCCATGAAGCTGAAGGCTTTTTCCTTGTTCTCCTTGCGGCGCTGCGAGCGGAGGTCGCGATCGTCTTGCGGATAGATGCCGTGAAATTTTGTGAGCAGCGAACTGTCCTCGGTGATCGAGCCGGTCGATTGATCGGCGAGGTCGCGGAGAATATTCCCGCGGAGAAAATTACTCTCGGCCTTGATGCCTTCGTTTTTGGCGAGGGGCTTGGCGGCGGGAGCAGTGGGCGCGTTGGCGGCAGGTGTGGCAGGCGTGGAACTCATGCGAGGTTGGGATCGTGAAGGTTGGAGAGAGTGTTCTGCAAGGCTGCGGCGAGCGCGGGTGCAGCGAGCGGGTGCGTGCCCACGAGATCGGTCAGGTGACAGCAAAGCGAAGGATGGGCGGCTTCGGCCGCGCCGCAAATTTGCGCGATGTCGCCGCCGGGACCAGCGTGGCGGCCGGGTGAAAGAAACAGCAGTGCGACGACGACGTCGGTATGGGCTGGCGGGGGCGAGGCGGTGTGCGCCGACAGGGCCGCGAGGGCTTCTGCAAGGAGCGGGTGGTTGTGCGCGTGCGCGCCACCCTCCATGGATGCGGCAGTCACTGAGAGGACTGCGGAGCCAAGCAGCGCCCGAACGTCTCCGGCCAGGCGGTTGCGCAGCGCAGCGGACGCGGGCGAGGGGCCGCCGTGGTCGACGACGAGGACGGGCGGAGGATCGAGGGACGCGACGCTGATGGTCTCGCGGACCCGGGCCGCGACGATTTGGGCGATCACGCCCGCGTCGGCGAGTCCGGGCGTGAAGGTAAACGCGAACGGCGTTTCGGCGTTTTCTTGTTGGAGTGTTTCGAGATCGCTGCGGAGCGCGGAGCCGATCGCGCCCTGCGCGCTGATAAAGAACGGGGCGAACACGAAGTGGCGCTCGCCGAGGGCCAGTTGGCTGCGCACGAAAGGCACGAGGGTCGTGCCGGGAGAATCGCCATCGAGGGCGGCGAGCGGGATGCGGTCGCTGTGTTTCCACGACACGGCGTGTACGGTCGTTTCAATGAGGACGGACAACTCCGCCGCGACGACGCGGAGATTGCCCGTCGCGGCGGGTACGAGCGAGCCGTTATCGATCAGCGCAACGGTCATGGGTGTAGGTTCCACTCGGTGGCGTTAGCGACCACGGCTGATTCGAACCAAGCGAGTTTGGTGGAGAGCGCGGCGACTTCGCCGATCACGACAATCGCGGGCGAGCCGAAGCCCGCGTGCTCGGATTCGAGCGCGACTTTGGCGACGGAGGTGAGGAGTTGGCGGTGGTGGCCGGTGGTCGCGGATTGGACGACGAGGGCGGGCGTCTCGGCGGAGAGGCCGCCGGCCTGCAGACGACGGGTGATCGTCTCGAGGTTTTTCATGCCCATGTAGAGGCAGAGGGTGGCGCCGAGTTTACCGTAATCCTCCCAATGAATCGCGGAATCGGGTTTGCTCGGGTCCTCGTGACCGGTGATGAAAACCACCGCCGAGGCGTGGGCGCGATGAGTGAGCGGAACGCCGGCGTAGGCGGCGGCGGCGAGCGCGGACGTCACTCCGGGCACGACTTCGAAAGGAATGCCGGCTGCGACGAGCGCTTCGGCTTCCTCGCCGCCGCGGCCAAACATAAACGGATCGCCGCCTTTGAGTCGAACGACGCGTTTACCTTCGCGTGCGAGGCGGATGAAAATGCTCTCAATGTCACGTTGTGGGCAGCAGAAGCCGCCGCCTTTTTTTCCTACGAAGACGCGTTCTGCGTCGGCGCGGGCGAGGGCGAGAATCTCGGGCGCGACTAGATAGTCGTAAACGATGGCCTCCGCCTCTCCGATGAGGCGGTGGGCTTTGCGCGTGAGCAACTCCGGGTCACCGGGGCCGGCGCCGACGAGGTAAACCGTGCCGTTCATGGCCGGGAAACCCGAGGGGGCGCCAAGGTCGTTTCCGGAGGACTAAATCCCGCCGAAGTGCACTGCTTTGAGTTAATCATGACATCTTTAGTAGATATGACTTGTTTAGATCTTTACCCTTTGCTCTACAGGTGCAAGCATTCTCCTTGTCATGTCCGTAAACCGATGCACGCCCGCGAGCAAGACGCTGAGTCTGACGCTCGAAAAAAACGTCTTTAATCCCGTATTCCACGGGGTTTAGTCGCGCGAACCCAGATCCGACACTTTTGAATTCAATGATCCTGAATCCTGCTGAAATCATCCGTTTGAACAGCGAATTGCGCGCCAAGTCTCCCCTCGAGGTGGTCTCCTGGGCCGTCGCCCTCGCGGGGGCCCGCGCGATTGTTTCGACGAATTTCCGGCCCTACGAAGCCGCGATCTTGCACCTCGCGGTACAGGCTCAGCCAGACATTCCCGTGCTGTGGGTCGACCACGGCTACAACCGTCCCGCGACTTATCAGCACGCCGAGAACTTGAAGGCGCGCCTCAAGCTCAACCTCAAACCCTATTTACCGCGCGTCACGGCCGCCCACCGCGATGCCCTTCACGGATCGATTCCGACGACCGAGGACGAGGAGGGCCTGAAGAAATTTAGTGCGGTCATGAAACTGGAGCCCTTTCAGCGCGGGATGAAGGAGCTTGCGCCGACGGTTTGGATCACGGCGCTTCGCAAAGTTCAGAACCCGAATCGTGCGGGCCTCGACATCGTATCGCTCGACGAAAATTTCGGCGCCCTGAAGGTGAGCCCGCTCTTCTATTGCAGCGACGCGGAACTCGACGCCTACCTCTTGCAACATCAACTGCCGAACGAGCGGGATTATTTTGACCCGGCCAAGGCCGATGAGAAACGCGAGTGCGGCTTGCATGCCAACTGGGGCCGCTCCGCAGCCACCGTTGCGGGATCAGGGGTCTAGGGTCTGGGGTTAGTCATGTCGCCGCAGCACCTTCTATCCATGAGCTCAGGGAAACTGCGTGAGCGAGGGCTGGCGCTCGTCGTCACGCCGCACTTTTCTGTCCCCCAGCGGCACGTCGGCAAGCGACGGCCCTCCACCGGACTCATCTGCTCACGAGGCGATCGCTAACCCCAGACGCCAGACCCTCTCGCCCAGACCCTTTTATTTCCGATGTCTTCCTACCATCTCGACCATCTTCAGCACCTTGAAACCGAGGCTATCCACATTATGCGGGAGGTTGCGGGCGAATTTGAGCGGCCCGCGCTCCTCTTCTCCGGGGGTAAGGACTCCATCTGTCTCTTGCGCCTCGCGGAGAAAGCGTTTCGTCCCTCGGACCTGCCGATGCCGTTGCTCAACGTCGATACGGGTCATCATTTTCCCGAGCTGAACGAATTCCGCGACCGCCGCGCGCAAGAGCTCGGCGGGAAACTGATCGTGCGCACCGTCGAGGAGGCGATCGCGAAAGGGATCGCCCAACCCGCACCGGGGGAAATCAGTCGCAACCGCCTGCAAATCCCCACGCTCCTCGCGGCGATCGAGGAGTTTCGCTTCGATTGCTGCATCGGTGGGGCGCGCCGCGATGAAGAAAAGGCCCGCGCCAAGGAGCGCTTCTTCAGTTTCCGCGATAGTTTTGGCCAATGGGATCCGAAGAATCAGCGCCCGGAAATTTGGAACCTCTACAATGGTCGGCTGAATCAGGGAGAAAACATGCGCGTTTTCCCGATCAGTAATTGGACTGAGATGGACGTGTGGGAATACATCCAACGCGAGCAGCTCGAGGTCCCGAGCATCTATTTCAGTCACAAGCGCCAGTGCGTGCGCCGCGGTGGCCAGTGGCTCCCGGTCAATGCCCTCGTGCCGCCCAAGGCGAATGAAGAGGTGCGCGAGCTCGTCGTGCGCGTCCGTACGATCGGCGACATTATCAGCACCGGTTGCGTGGAATCTCCCGCGACCACGACCGCTGACATCATTGCGGAAATCGCGGCCGCCCGCGTGACCGAGCGCGGTTCACGTGCCGACGACAAATCCTCCGAAGCCGCGATGGAAGACCGGAAAAAAGCCGGGTATTTCTGAAAACATTTACTGAAGAAGCCATGTCTCTCTCTGCACTTTCCACCACCACACCCGTGCCCGTCGATATCCTCCGTTTCAATACGTGCGGCAGCGTCGACGACGGCAAATCCACGCTTATCGGCCGCCTGCTTTACGATTCAAAATCATTGATGGAAGATCAGATCGAGGCGCTCGAGCGCTCGGCCGATATCACCGGCGGCGGCCAGATCAATCTCGCCAATCTCACGGACGGCCTCCGCGCCGAGCGTGAACAGGGCATCACGATCGATGTCGCGTATCGCTACTTCGCGACGCCGCGCCGCAAGTTCATCATCGCGGACACGCCGGGCCACGTCCAATACACGCGCAATATGGTGACCGGCGCCTCGTCGGCGAACCTGTCGATTGTGCTCGTCGATGCGCGCCTCGGCGTCATCGAACAGAGCCGCCGCCACACGGCGATCGCCGCGTTACTGCGGATTCCGCATCTGGTCGTCGCCGTCAACAAGATGGACCTCGTGGGTTGGAGCGAAGCGCGCTTCCAGGAAATTCGGGCGCAGTTTGAGGAGTTTTTGCCGCGGCTGGACATCAAGGATGTGAAGTTCATCCCGATGAGTGCGCTCAACGGCGACAACGTCGTCGATGCCTCCGTTCACACGCCGTGGTATGGTGGCCCGACGTTGCTCAATCACCTCGAGACGGTGCATATTGCGAGCGATTGGAATCTCAACGGCTTCCGGCTCCCTGTGCAGTGGGTCAACCGGCCGAACACTCCGACCGACCAGACGCTCCACGATTTTCGGGGTTTCAGTGGCCAGATCGCTGGCGGCATCGTCCGCACGGGGCAAAAGATCATCGCGTTTCCGGCCGGGATGGTGACCACGGTGAAGCAAATCTGGACCTACGATGGCCCGGTGCAGGAAGCGTTTTGCCCGCAGTCGGTCACGCTCGTGCTTGAGCACGACATCGATATTAGCCGCGGGAGCATGCTCGTCGGGCTGGATCATTTGCCCGGCTCCACTACCGAGCTCCAGGCGGAGGTGTGCTGGATGCATGCGCGCGCGCTCCAGCCGGGGAAAAAATATTTTCTCAAACACACCACGCACACGGTGCAGGTGGTGGTCACGGAGATCGTCAACAAGCTTAACCTAGACAGCCTCGAAGCTGAGCCCGCGCCGGCCGAGCTGGGCGTAAACGATATTGGCGAGATTCGCCTGCGTGCGGCCAAGCCGCTCGTGTTCGACGGCTACGCAATCAACCGGCTGACGGGATCGTTTATTTTGATTGAGCAGGGTACCAACGCGACGGTCGCGGCGGGTATGTTGCGTCCACCGCGCGAAATCGTGAAACCCGAAAACGGGGACTATGTGATATGAAGGCACCGACAACCAAAGAGGTTCGCGAATCCCATACGCGCAGTTTGCTCAAGGCGGTGAGTTGGCGCTGTGTCGGCACGGCCGACACCTTCCTCGTGAGCTTTCTCGTGCTGACGTTCACGGGTGCGACCGGCGGGGACACGTCGCACGCGGCGCAGATTTCCGGCAGCATCGCGGCCGTCGAGGTGCTGACCAAGGTCGTTCTTTTTTACCTGCACGAGCGCGCGTGGTTGCGTTTCGGAATTGGCCGGAAGTCGGCCGACACGAAGTGAAGGTTTCGGTCAAAGTCGACTACGCTTGCCGCGTGATGGCCGAGCTCTCCCGTTTGCACGGCTCCGGCGAACTCGCCCAGATCGACCATCTGGCGAAGATCGAGGCGGTACCGGCAAATTTCTTAGCGCAAATCCTGCTCAAGCTCCGCGACCACGGTCTGATCACGAGCCGGCGGGGCAACCAAGGGGGCTACACGTTAGCGCGCGCACCGGAGGAGATTTCCCTTTTTGATATTTTGATGGCCGTCGAAGGACAGTGCCTGCGGCTCAGCGGTAATTTCGACGGACGCAGCGGGCGCCGGTTGAAACAGGTCTGGGATGAGATCAGCGAAACCTTGGCGAAGAAAACCAAGAGCTACACGCTCGACCAGCTCGCTTCGAAGGGGACTGCGGCGATGTATTATATTTGAGGTTACGCGTACGCGCGCGTGTGCGCGAAGGTCGCGAAGTTAGCGAACGTAGCCCTGCTCGTGAGAGCAGGGATCGGGCGGGAGGGCTGAAACGCGCGACCACCCCGCCTCTCACGAGGCGGGCTACCAGCGGCCGGCGTTACAAGCCGAAGATACAGCGCTCGCGGCGCAGATCGGCGCCGCCGCGCAGGGTGGCCGTCTGCGGATTCACACCCACGGCGCCGCCGCCGGAGTTCATGCCCTACGGCGGCGTGAGCGCGCGCAGCACGTGGCCGCGGGCGCGCAACGCGTCCTGTACAGCGACAGCGATTCGGCTCTCGATATCGAGCTGCCCCGGTGCGTCGGGATGATTCTCGAAGGAACTGTGCGGGTGGTTCGTGTTGATGCGCGGCCCCTTGATAGCGACTGGGAGCTCTTGGTTAAAGATGATGATGTTGAGCAGCACGTTCAGCACTTGTTGATCCTGGCTGTCGCCGCCCGACGTACTCAGCGCGAGAACCGGTTTTCCGTCTTTGCGCACTGATTCGCAAATGCGCTTCGCCGTCTCTGCGTCTTGCGACGTTTGGCTGAGGAAAATAGCGTGAGTAGTGGGTAAATCCATGCGGTGGGGGGGCGGACTCTGTGCGCTGAGAGCAGCGGACGGCGCGGGTGAGCGCGAGGTGAACGTCGGGGTAAAGTGCAGGGGCGCGACGATTGGACTGGATTGGCGCGACGAACGCTTCAACTTGGGATCAATGAACGAAGACATTCTCAAATCCATCCACGAAGAATTGGTCGCGATCCGCCAGCTCCTGGCCGAGGCCAACAAAGCCCCAGCGCGGAGCACACCGGTACGGGCGGCGACTTCATCGTCGAGCTATGCCAGCAGCGGTGGTGGGGCCGACGAAGTTATTTTGCAGCCGACGGAAGTCATCCCGAATGCGGGCGACGTGCAGGTGCATTTTGGAAAGAACAATGGTGTGGCGCTCTCGAAGCTGAGCGAGCGCTCGCTCTCGTGGTATGCGACGGAGCAGCCGCCGCGCCTCGACAGCAGCGGCAAGCCCTATCCGCCGCGTCCGCAGGAGACGACGCTGCGCAATGCAGCCCGGACGCTCTGGCACCAAAACAAAGGCACGCTCGGTCAGCCCGACGCGCCGAAGAGCGCGGGAGCGACATCGGCGATGACGCCGGCGGTGGCCACAGAGTCGGCGGCCCATTTGTCGGACGAAGAGAACGTGCCGTTCTGAGGCTGGGTGGCGGCGATCAATGGAGAGCAGTGCTTCAGTCCGCACCTCCACCCGTCGGCGCGGGCTGAAGAGCCGCGCTACGGGCAGAGTTTTAAGCATGGTCCAGACCATAAAACGGACGGCGAAATAGAGGAAGGCCGTGGCGACGGTGGGCCAGTGGCCGGATTTTTTGAACGGAGCGCTATTCATGCGTGATCGCCGCTCCCTTCGCAGCGTCCGCGCCAGGGTGGGCGGCGGAGCGATTAAGCCGGTGAATTATTTTGAGCGCGACGATGAGTGGGGCCCATGCCGCCGCCGCAAGGTAGGAGCCCGCTGGCGGGCGATTTCGTAGCGGCTTCGCTGGTCGGCGCCCTCGGGTGCCGGCCAGCGCCACCCTTACGTCAAGCAATCGCTCGCAAGCGAGCTCCTACGGGGATCAGAGAATGAGGTCAGCTCGACGTAAACGTCGTTGGCATTCTTGGAGCCGAGTGTGGCGAGCGTCTGCTGAAGCACGCGCGTTTAGCCGCCGCTGTGCCCGCCGCGCACGAATGGCGCACTTACTGCTTTTCAGATTAGTCCTCACAGCAATGAAGTGCGCTCACCCATGAAACCGACGCTCGACAGCCGACAGCTGCACGCGTTCGCCGCCCTTGCTCGGCGGGGGAGCTTCACGCTCGCGGCGAAGGATTTATTTCTCACGCAGTCGGCAGTGAGTCATACGATCAAGGCGCTGGAGTCTGATCTAGGGATGCGGCTGCTGGATCGAGTTGGCCGGCGGGTGTTGCTCACGCAGGCAGGGGAACAATTTTTGCGGCACACGGAAAAAATTTTGCGAGAAATGGAAGCCGCGCGCGCCGGGCTGGAAGCACTGACGAAACGGGGCCACGGACGATTGCGGGTGGGCGCGGGCACGACGGCGTGCCAGTATATTTTGCCGACGGTGCTGCGGGAGTTTCGGCAAAGTTACCCTCAGTGCGTCATTCGCATCGAGCCAGGCGATAACGGGTAACCGTGGGAGTTGTTGCGCGGCGGGCACATCGACCTCGCGATTGTGCTGGAGCCGCCGGCTCCGGTGGCGAATGAATTAGTGTTCGTGCCACTGTTTCAGGACGAACTGAGGTTTTTGGTCGCGCCGCTACACCCGTGGGCGAAACTGGGACGGGTGCCGCGCGAGGCGATTGAGGGCGAGACCCTCATCCTTTGTAACAAGGCGAGCCCTACGTTCCGGCTCGTAGGAGACTATTTCCGCGAGGAAAAAATATCGCTGAGCAACTCTATCGAGTTGGACAGTATGGAGGCGATCAAGGCGCTGGTGAAGATCGGGCTCGGTGCGGCGGTGTTTGCGCCGTGGATCGCGCGCGCGGAGCTGGAGAGTGGATCGCTCGTATCTCTGCCGTTGGGGGCGCGAACGTTGCAACGGCGCTGGGGTGTCGCCTATCTTAGATGTCGGCGCCTCGCTTTGGGGGAAGAAATGTTTGTCGGATTGTGCCAAGCGGCGACGGAGGCGCTCGGGTTGAGCGAGCCGCGCGCCGTGGCCTGAAGCTTACTTTAAATGTGCCACTCCGAGCTCGTGGAGTCAGTGGCGGGCGCGCTGGAGTGGCCACCTTGACCGACGAGTGTCTCGTGTTTGCGCCGCGACCGCACGAGGACGCTGTCGCCTTTGAACAGGGCGACGGATTCCGCGGGGATGGACTTCATCAGCCAGACGTTGGAGCCGATGATCGAATGGGCGCCGACGGACGTGTCGCCGCCGAGAATCGTCGCGTGCGCGTAAATCGTCACGTGGTCGCCGATGTCGGGATGGCGCTTCACGCCCTTGACGGGATTGCCCTCGGGATCGGTCTCAAACGATTTCGCGCCGAGGGTGACGCCTTGATAAAGTTTCACGTGCGAACCGACGGTGGCAGTCTCGCCGATGACGACGCCCGTGGCGTGATCGATGAAGAAGTGGTCGCCGAGCCGGGCGCCGGGATGGATGTCGCAGCCGGTGCGTTCATGAGCGTATTCGGTGAGGAGGCGCGGGAGCAAGGGCACCCCGAGATGGTAGAGCACGTGGGCAAGACGCTGCAGCGAGATGACCAAGACGCACGGATACGCGACGATGATTTCCTCCACGCTGCGGGCGGCGGGGTCGCCCTTGTAGGCGGCAATGACGTCGGTCTGGATCAGTTTGCGCAGGGCGGGGAACTGACTGAGGAAAGCCGTGGCGCGCTCGCGGGCTTGGGCAGCGGGGTGCGCGACCTTGGCGAAGCGGAGGCATTTCTCGATCTCGGCCACGAGGCGCTCGTCGATTTGTCTGAGCAGGCGCGCGACGTGGGCGGGCAGGGCGCGTTCCGTCAGTCCGGATTCCTCGAAATAGCCGGGGAATAGCAGGTGCATGAGGTCCGCCGCGAGCTGGTTGACGGAGGCCTGCGAGGGCAGATTGGTGCCGTCGAGGTGGTTGATACCGCCGTCGGTGCGGTAGGAGTCGAGGAGGGCTTGTTTGATTTCGTCGAGGTGCATGGCGGCGCGAACCAGCGAGCGGTCAATAGATTCGCCTAGCGGCACGCGAGCTTGAACCGCGGCATCCGGCGGCTGGCGTGGGCGGTGTGGTGTCCAAATCGGAGCCGGGCGAGGGCAGGGGATTGTGACATTTGAGTTTCGATCTCAGGCTTTCCCAGAGTGAGCCGATGGTTTTATTTTTCCTGAAGAAAGTCTGGCATGGACACCGAGGAGGGGGTTGCTCAGTTATTCACAAACTATCCACACCGATGGAAATTCTGCGCGGGGCGACCGCCTCAAATTCGCGGCTAAAGAACGTAACCAAGAAGGTGAAGACCTTTGTGCTCGACACGAACGTTCTGCTGCACGACCCGCAATCGATCTACAAGTTTCAGGACAATAACTTAGCGATTCCCGTGGAGGTGCTCGAGGAGCTCGACGGCATTAAGGGTGAACAATCCACGGAGCGCGGCCGCAATGCGCGCCGGGTGCATCGCATCCTGCAAGAGCTCTTGCCCGACTCGCGTTCGATGCATGAAGGGGTCGAGTTGCCGAACGGCGGCACGCTCTCGATTATTATCAATCCGTACTTGATGGACGGTGGACGCAGCTCGCCGGCGATGGATCGACTGCGGGCGATTTTGCCGGACCTCACGAAGAAGGACAACCGGATCATCGCGGCGGCGCTTTTTGTGCAGGAGCAATCTGCGCCGCCTGCGATTCTCGTGACCAAAGATGTGAATGTGCAGCTCAAGGCGCGCGCCGTGGGCCTCGAGTCGGAGGATTACCTCAACGACAAAGTCCCTGAGACGGACGAGGAAGCCAGCTACCGCGAGCTGCCGCTGAACATCTACGAACTGCAACGCTTTTGCTCTGAAGGCATTTTTGATTTGGGCGATGAGGCGACGAAGCCGCTCTACCTCAATGAATACGTCCTGCTGCGCTCGGACGAGGGCAAGACGATGCCGGCCCGTTATTATGGGGAAGGTATTGTACGCCGACTGAAGCTGCCGGATTTCGTCAAGGCGCCCGGGGGTATTCCGATTCGCGCGCGCAACCTCGAGCAACAGTTTTTCATGGATGCCTTGCTCGATGAGAGCATCCACATGCTGACGTGTTTTGGCAAAGCGGGCACGGGGAAGACGCTAATTTCTGTCGCATGCGCCCTGCACCAGACCATGGATGAACACTCCCGTTATGATGGCCTGTCGATTTCGCGTCCCGTGATCGCGCTCGGGAAGGACATCGGATTCCTGCCCGGAACGCTCGAAGAGAAGATGAAGCCGTGGCTGCAGCCCTACCACGACGCGCTCGAAGTGCTGATTCCTTCGAAGCCGGCCAAGGAGCCGCAGTTCGCGGCGAAGAAAGTCTCGAAGAAATTTAAGAAGCGCGACGACCCATTGTCGGCGCCGATGAACACGGCGCAAGGGGGGCACCACGGGGGCCACGGGCACGGCAGCGCGGCGGTGGTCAAGCCCTACGAGCGATTGTTGAAAAGTGGTTTGGTCGAGATTGAAGCGCTCGCGTTTATCCGCGGACGTTCGATCGCGCGGAGGTTTTTCATTCTCGACGAAGCGCAGCAGCTCACACCGCACGAGGTGAAAACGGTGATCACCCGGATCTCTGAAGGATCGAAGATCATTCTGATAGGCGATCCGGCGCAAATCGACAATCCCTACGTAGATGCTCGGAGCAACGGACTCGTTTATTGTCACAATCGCATGAAAGGTCAGGCGCTCGCAGCGCACGTAAAGCTGATGAAGGGCGAACGTTCCAAACTCGCGGAACTCGCGGCGGATTTGCTGTAGATGCCGTGAGGCGTGGAGTTACCGGCCGTCAGGTGGCGTCTGAGTTAAGCGTGCCGGCGTATCGACGAGCGGCCGCCTTACGCGGTGGCGCGTTTGGCGAGCAGGCTTTCGCGCCCCGCGCGCCGAGCGGCCCATTCCATAGTGACTGAAAAAATTCCAGTGAAGACGAGGTCGCTCACGAACGTGTTGCGGAAAAACCAAAGCGTGGGCGGAAACTCGGGGTGTCCGATCGTCATCGCCTGCCACCAGCCGGCGGGGTCGTGGGTGTAGGCGACATCGCCGATCCATGAGGCGGTGTTGGTGACGAGGTAGAAAAAGAGCGATCCGCCGATGGTGCCGCTGAGTAAATTGAGCCAGCTGCGCCGCCGTGCGACAATCAGACCAAAGCTAACCGCCGCGGCGAAGCACGCCGCCCGCAAGACCGCACCAGTGAGCGACCACTCATAGTGGAAAGTCGCCGCGTAGTGGCGATCGATGTACAGGTCGGACAGCGACAGGGCGACGAAGGGCACGAGCCAGAGCCGTTTGTCGCGGAGGTAGACGGCGCCACAAAACGTCAGGGCCATCAACGGTGTAAAATTGGAGAGAGCCGGAAGATCGACTGTCACGATCCGCCAAGCGATCGAGAGCACGATGAGAGCGAGGGCTAGGAGCATGCAGGGGTGATAGCCGGAAAAAATGGAATGGACAGCGCTTTTCGTGCGTACGTGCGTAGCGGCGCCGCCCAATTTTCCGCTCAAGGTCCGGATGCGTGTGATCGGAAGCGGTGAACGCAAACGCGCTACGGCGTCACTGTTCGGCTTCGCGGGCGAGCAACCAGAGCAGGTCGGAGAGGCGGTTGACGAATTGGAGTATCAGTGGGCGCACGGAGCGGCCGTGGGCGGGCAGCGAGCAGAGACGGCGCTCGGCGCGGCGAGCGGTCACGCGAGCGAAGTCGAAGGCGGCGGAGGGAGCGTTGGCGCCGGGGGTGGCCCAGCCGTCGAATTTTAGGCCGCGTGCCTCCAGCGCGGCGACAGCGGTATCGAGGCGCGCGAGGTCGGTAGAGGATATTTTTTCGAACTTCGAACCGAGGTAGCGGGCCGTGTCGGTCTCGGCGCAGGCGAGCTCTCCCATGAGAGCGATAAGGTTTTTCTGGATACCGGTGAGCAGCGCAGAGGTCGCGAGACCCTCGCGGTCGAGGGTCAGCAGGGGTTTTACGGCACCGAGGGCAACGTTGAGCTCGTCAAACGCCCCGACGGCTTCGATCTGCGGATGGTGCTTGGGCACACGTTGGCCGTAGAGGAGGCTGGTGGTGCCGTCGTCTCCGGTGCGCGTGGCGATGGAAAGGGCCATGATGTTTCAGGCGCTTACCCGGTGAAATTTCAAGTCGGGCATCCGCTCAAAATGCGCGTCCGGACTGCAGAGCACGGAGTCACGCCGCAGCGCAACGGCGGTGATGAGGCAGTCCGCCGGCGGGACCGTCACTCCTGCCCAACGCAAACGCGCGTAGAGTCCGGCCGCAGCGGTGAAATCCTCCGGCAGTTCGGCCTCGAAATGCCACAGGGACATCTGGGCGCGGAGGAATGCCAGCTCCTTCTCCGTTTTTGCGCCCTGCAGCGTTTCCTGCAAGATGGTGCCGCAGATGACGGCGCGGTGGTCTTCCGCCAGTTCGCGAATGAGGGAGACCGCAGCCGGACGGTTGCGGAAAAAATCCACCCAGACGGAGGTGTCCACGAGAACGCGTTCAGCGGTGGGTGCGTTTGACATCGGCGAGGGCGATTTTTTCGGAGCGCTTGGCCTCGGTGTGCAGATGCGGAAACTTGCCCGCGAGGTTCAGGAAATCCGCGACCTTACGGCGGCGGATGGACTCGTCCACAGCCTGCCGGATGGCATCGGAGCGGCTTTCGGCTCCGTTAAGGCGCATCAGTTCATCCACCTTAGCGTCATCAATTGTGATCGTTGTCCGCATACTGGAATGGTGGAAGGTAGCATCCGCGCGTCAAGGGCGGGACGGAGATTTCAGTGTGGGGAAATTTCCCAGAGAACAGACCTTGCTCGAAAGGTTGAGCTGGTCGTTCAGCTGTAACCGAGTCACCGTGATCTGAGGCGGACGGAATGCTCAACGTGAACTTCTGGTCGGATTTCTTTCCGTGGTTTTGAAATCTTCCAGCCAGTAAAATCTTCCCACCTCAACTCCGGCGAATTGCTTTTCGGGAGACATTGGCCGGTTCAAAGCACCCACCCAACCACTCACGCGAAGATTGCTATCGGCGGTTGGAAACCGCCGCTCCGGTTGACGTCAGGCAATGCGGCGCGCGGCGAGTTGGGCGCGGAGGCAGAGCTCGGCGGCCTTGAAGGCGTGGGCCTGCGTCATCGCCGTCTCGGTTCGGTTGAGACAGTCGAGGATCAGTTGGCCGAAGAAACGGAAGCCGACTTGGCCGGTGACGTTGACGTGGCGCTCGCCGGTTTCGTCGACGATATAAACATTGTCGCCGGTTTTATCGCGGGCGACGTCGAGGTATTTGCGCAGCTCGATGTAGCCCTTGGTTCCGAGGATGACGGTGCGGCCGTCGCCCCACGTGCCGAGGCCGGCGGGCGTGAACCAATCGACGCGGATATAGTTTGAGGTGCCGTTGTCACCGAGGAGTGAAGCCTCGCCGAAGTCCTCAAATTCGGGTTTGTCGGGATTCGCGAAGTTGCCGACGGCCGCTTGAGTGACGGTCGCATCCGTTGCGCCGGTGTAGGTGAGGAACTGTTCGAACTGGTGGCTGCCGATGTCGGTGAGGATGCCGCCGAATTTCGCTTTTTCGAAGAACCACGCCGGGCGGCTGGCCTTGCTGAGGCGGTGGGGCCCGAGGCCGATGACTTGGATGACCTTGCCGATGGCACCGGCGGCGACGAGGTCGGTGGCATACATCGCGGACTCCACGTGGAGACGCTCGGAGAAATACACCATGTATTTGCGGCCGGTGCGGGCGACGACCGCCTTGGCTTGGTCGAGCTGGTTCAGGGAAGTGAACGGCGTCTTATCGGTGAAGTAGTCTTTGCCGGCGGCCATGACGCGGCAGCCGAGGGGGCCGCGGTCGCACGGGACGGCGGCGGCGCTGACGAGCTGGATGGCCGGGTCCGCGAGGATCTCGTCCAGCGAACGGGCGATCTTGGCTTGGGGGTATTTTGCCACGAAAGCCTCGATCTTTTTCGGATCGGGATCGTAGACCCATTTGAGTTCGGCCCCGGCCTCGATGAGGCCGTTGCATTGGCCGTAGATGTGGCCGTGGTCGAGGTGTGCGGCCGCGAAGGTGAATTCGCCGGACTTTACCACCGGGCTCGGTTTGCCCTGGGGGGCGTAGGTCATGCCGTCAGATTTTTGGCTCATGGAGAGAATGTGTTTTCGCTGCGTCGCGCGTGGTTTTGACGAGCTTCTTGACCGCCTCGTCGACGGTGGCGCGGACTTTCTTTGCCATCAGGTCGATGAACAGGACGCCGTTGAGGTGATCGGTTTCGTGCTGGATGCAGCGGGCGAAAAGGCCGTCGCAGGCGAGCACGTGGGGCACGCCCCGTTCATCTTGGAATTTTACCGTGATCGCGTCGGGGCGGGAGATATCGCCGCGGATTTTAGGAAAAGAAAGGCAGCCTTCCTCGTAAAGATAGTCGGCCGTGCCGCGGGTGACGGTGATCTCGGGATTGGCGATCGTCATCGGCATGATGAGGTCGAGGGGCAGTTTGACGCCGTCGAGCTCCCAGGTAAAATCGGGCTCCGCGTCACGGAGGTCGATCACGCAGAGCTGGAGTGCGCGGCCAATTTGTTGAGCGGCGAGGCCGATGCCTGCGGCCGCGTGCATGGTGGCGATCATCTCGCGAGCGAGCGTGGCGAGGTCGGCGTCGAAAGCGGAGAGACGCACGCCTTTTTTTCGCAAGATGGGATCGTTGTAGTGAACAATTCGCAGAGACATCGGTCGGTGTAGTCGCGAGCGTGGGTTTGCATCCGACGCCCGCAAACCAATACTTATCACCGATGAGCGCCCCTGCCCCTACGTCCACGAAGCCGATTGCCGCGATTGTGCAGGTGATCGCCGGGCTGGGGTTGGCGTTGGCGGCGTGGATGTTGCCGGCCAATTTGATGTCAGTGAGTCCGGCGTTGCTGCGCGCTGCCGGAGCCGACACGCCGAGCCTCGGTGCCTTCGGCCGCGATCTGGTTGATTTGGAGAAGACGGGTCCGGCGGCCCTCGTGCTCGCGGCTGCGCAAGCGACGGACGACCCGCGGGCACCCGCTCTGGCGATTGCAATCGGCACGCTCTCCTCGCGGCAGCCGGCATTGGTCGCGTGGGGTGGGTGGGATCCGTTTCTCGATCCGCTTTTCAACCTGCGGACCGACACGGGCCGGCGGGCGAGCACGCCAGTCCTGACCTTTTTCATTCCGGAAGCGGCGCGAGCCAAACTCCGTGCTTACTTGGGCAACACGGGCTCCCTCGGAGTGCAGTCACTGCTGTTGACACGCGATGTGACGACAACGGGTGGGTTCGTCCCGGCTGCGCGGGCTGGCGGACAGCCGCTGGACGCGCTGATCCTCTTAACCGGTTTGCTCTATCAAGGAGAGCGGCTCTCGCCGCCGCTCCAGCGCGAATTGCGCGCGCTCGCGGAGGCGGCGGTGACGAAGAAACAGCTCGGTGAACTCGAGCCATTTTTCATGGACCTGCTGTCGCTCGGTCGCCGACTGGATTGGACGCAGCTGTGTGAACTGCTCCGTCGGGCGGAGAGCACGAAGACGGTGAGTGAGTTTGCGCACCTCGCGCGCGTCGCGCCGGATCAGCTGCCCCTGATCTACTCGGCGGCGTTGTTTGCTGATTCGGCGGATCGGGTGGCGAGTTACTTGATTTTGTTTGGGAAGAATGGACTGGCCGATCTGCGGCTCGCGCTCGGCCAAGGGCAAGGCGCCGTGCGGCTGCTGACTTCGCGCCAAGTGCCCGTCAATCGTGCGAGTGGGCTAGCGCTGGATGCGGTCTCGTCGTTTGCGCTCCTGCATCCGCAGCTCACGCTCTTCATTAAATACCTTGGCTACGCTCTGGGTGCCTGGCTCGCGCTGCGCGGACTCGATCGTTGGTTGGATTCGCCCCGCGATTTTCGCCTGCCGGCGCTGGCGCGGCCTCGGATGCGCAGCGGGCTGTTGGCCGTGCTGTTTGCGGCACTGCTGATCGTCGCGACGGAGCCGTTTCTAGTGAAAGCGGCGCCGCCGTCGGAGTTTCAACTCCGTCTCAATCTGCCCGTGCTCATCGCCACCCCTGAAATTTCCAGTCTATCGAACGCTCAACCCACCGCCTCTATGTCCACCTCCACCCTGCTCTCCATTGGTTTTTTCGCGGCGCTCCAAGTCGCGATGTATTTTGTCTGCCTCGTGAAAATCAGGGAAATCGCTCGGCAGCCGCTCCCGCCGCTCGTGAAGCTCCGGCTGATGGAGAACGAGGAGAACCTGTTCGACGTCGGGCTCTACATCGGGATCGGAGGCACGGCGACGGCGCTCGTGCTCCAAGTGCTCCGGGTGATCGAGCCGGACCTGCTCGCTGCCTATGCTTCGAATCTGTTCGGCATTACGTGCGTCGCGCTCGTGAAAATTCGCCATGTGCGCCCTTACAAGCGGGAGCTCATCATTGAGTCGCAAGCCGAGGGCAAGCTCTCGTCATGAACCGCACCCTGCTACTGATCCTCTGTGATTTTCTGCTGCTCAATCTCCTCGCGTTGACGCGTTGGGAGACTGCGGAGCCAGTGCGGGCGAAGCAGGCACCGGTGCCCGAACTCGCGGCGAATGTTCCGACCAAGGAGCAGGATCTCCTGGCCGCTCTGCGTGATTCCTTGGCCGACGAGAAGGCGTCGCGCGACCAATTGGTGGACAAACTGCAGACGAGTGATGCGGCGCTGATGGCGCGTGAACAAAGCCTCGCCGCGCTCCGGTCCGAAAGTACAAAACTTTCTGCCGAAAAAAACACGCTCACGACGAGTTTGGTCGAGACTCAGCGGACGGCTGCGGACTTGGGGCGAAAAGTCGCCGCCGCCACGCAGGACGCGGTGTTGACCAAGGAGCAGCTCGCGCAATTGCAGCGGGAGCTCGCGGAGAAACGGGCCGAGGCGGAACGTCAAAAACAGGCCCTCGCCGCGTTGGAACTGAAGCGGGAAAAAGAACAAGGCGAGGCGCGCAAGCAGATCGAGGGGCTTACGGTCGCGGTGATGGTCGGCGAGCAGCAAAAAAAAGCGCTCAGCGACCAAGCTGCCGATTTAAAGACTCAAGTCCGAGTCGAGCGGCAGGAGCGGGCCAAGGTGCAGGAAACCGCGACGCAGCTGGCGCAAGGTGTCGGGCAGTTGGCGGAAAAGTCTGGCGAGCTGACCAAGGAGATCCGCGACAATCGGCCGATTAACGTGAATGTGTTGTTCAATGATTTCCTTGCGAACCGCGTGAATGCGACGTTCGCCGCGACGCGCAAAGGGTTCCTAGGGCCCGTGAGCAAAGCGAAGGAGGCGGCGACGGTGTTGGTGACGGATGGGCGGCAGATTTACGCTTTGCTCCATGCCGAGGACACTGTGCTGGCGGTGGCGGCCGAAAATAATCCGGACTGGGAGAAACTTTCGGTGGAGTATTCCCAAGGGCCCGCCTACCGCGGCGTGGCTGGGGTGATCCATTTTCTCGCGCACGATCCGCGCATCGTGGTGCTGCCGATCGCGGCTGCGCAGGCAGGGTCGCTCGGTGCGAACGTGTATTCGCTGGCAGCGGATCCCTTTAAATTTCCTGAGGCCGTCTTGATCAGCGGTGGCGGCAAGGGCTACGGGGAGGTGTCCTTCAAGCTGGACCCGTCCCAACCTGGCTTCGTGCGAGTGGACAATCGGTTTTTCAAGCGACTGTTTGGCGACTTCGCTCCCTCGCGGGGTGATTTGGTGCTCAGCAAAACGGGTGAGTTGCTCGGCATGATGGTCAACAGCGACTATTGCGCGGTGTTGAAAGATTTCACGCCGCTGCAGAGCGTCCGCACTGGCGACGACATTGTGGCGCAGCGGACGGGTGCGGTGCTGGACAGTTTCGCGGCGCGGGCGCGGGCGCTACCGCTGAAGATGCAATGAGTTTTTGGCGCTGGCCGTGAGGTTACGGGCCCGGCGCCGAGGAGAACCGGTTACGGATTTTTTCGTAGGCGACGAAGGCAGCCCGCTGGCGGGCGCTGGTTCGACTGCACACGAGCGCGAGCAAGCGTGCTGCCTACCAAGTCGGCGAAGTGCAGGGCAGGGCTCGAACGACGACGCAAAATGTCCGTGCGTGGTCTAGGCTGGGCCGCTTGGGGCGGGGGTGCGCTGGTCGCCCTCGCCGAGTTTCCGACGGAAGAGATTTAGGGCGAGGCCGTAACTCTGGAAGGCGAGTTCCGGGTCGTAGCGGTAGCCTTCGTCGCGGAGGAAAGCGTGGGCGCCGTTGAATTCGTGCCACGTGAAATTCGTGCCGGCGGCGTTGAGGGCCGCTTGAATTTTGATGCGGCCTGCGAGCGGGACGTGCGGATCTTGGCGGCCGAAGATCATGAGCAGTTCGCCTGTGATCTCGGGGATGCGGTCGAGGCTGTCGTCGTTCAGGCCGGCGCCGAGGCCGCGTTTGTGGATGTCAGTCGCGTAGAAACAGGTGGCGGCGAGCACCTCAGGATTCATGGCAGCGCGGAAGGCGAGGTGGCCGCCGAGGCAGATGCCGAGGACGCCGAGTTTACCGGTGCAGTGCTCGGACGTTTTTAGGAAGGCGAGGACCGCGCGGGTGTCGGCGTCGTAGGCGGCGAGGGATTTGGTGGTTTTGAGGGCGTTGCCGCGGTCGGCGCCGGCTTGGTCGTAGGCGAGCACGGTGCCGGCGGGCTCGAATTCGTGGTAAATTTCCGGGACGGCGACGACGAACCCATGGCCTGCGAGCAAGGCGGCGGTGCGGCGGATGGGTGCGGTGACCTGGAATATTTCCGAGTAGAGCACGAGGCCGGGATAGCGGCCGGGTGCTTGGGGACGGAAAAGGTAGGTCCGCATGGGACCGGAGGGCGTGGGGAGATCGACCGGGGCGGTTTCTTGGAGGGTCAAGGGAGGGAGGAGAGGGGGAGAGGGGGAGAGGGGGATGAGTAATGACTAATGACTAATGACTAATGAGTAATGACTAATGACTAATGACTAATGAGTAATGACTAATGAGTAATGACTAAGGACCAATGGGCGAGGGCGGAGGCGGAAGAAAGTTGCGGGACGGATGGGTGGGCTGCGACGCGAGGTCACACGCCGCATTACTTTTTGTTTTTGTCCCAGCCCTCGGCTTTGACGATGGATTCAAGGGTCGTGCGCGGCCCGAAGGTGGTCGGCAGGACGGCGGATTTTCCAAGATACTGGAGGGCGCGGATAACCGATTGGACTTCGTTTTTCTTGGCGGCGCGGGCGGAGGACGTGAGGGTTTTGATGTTGGCGGCGTAGGACGTGGCGAATGTTTCGACCTGCGCGTGCGTGGCGGCTTCGTCCTCGTAGACGAGGGATTCAGCGAGGCGGAGCATTTGGGCGGTGCCGGAAAGTTTTGCGGCGTCGGCGCGGACGGTGGCGGCAATGGCCTTACGCTTGAGGGTGGTGGCCTCGGCGGTGAGGAAGCCATCGGTGCCGCCCTCGACGGAACGGGCGGGCAGGGGGCGATACCAGATATTGCGGAAGCGAACGGGATTGCCGTGGTCTTGGAGCTTGAGCGGGCCCTGCGCGGGGAAGGGACCGGCCACCGAGCGTTTCTGGTGACCGCCCGGGCCTTCGAGGGGCGTGTGGTCCTGCACGAGTACGCCGTTGCAGAAGACGGTGAGGTAGCCGGGATCGAGGACCTTGGTGCCCTCGTAGACGGGGCGACGGAAGATGATATCGATCATTTGGTATTCCCCGGGAGCGTGGAGGGCGTTCGCGAGCGGAGGATTGATGCCGTAGACGGAGGCGGCGAAACCGTCGGCGTAGGTCGGATTGTTGTAGTTGTCGAGGACCTGGACCTCCACGAGACCCATGAGAAAAATGCCGCTGTTGCCGCGGCCCTGGCTGTTGCCCTGGACGTTTTTCGGGGCGGCCCATTCGACGTGGAGCTGGCAATCGCCAAATTGTTCCTTGGTGCGGACGTATCCAGATTTCGGTACGCACTCCATAGCGCCATCCTTCACGATCCACTTTGAAGGCGCGCGCGGGGCGTCGGCTTTGGTGTCAGCCTCCCACTTTTCGAGTGAGGCGGCGGTGCCATCGAAGAGGATAATGGCGTCGGAGGGCGGTGTGCCGGGCTGGGTGGCGGAGCTGAACGTGCCGGGCTCGACGCGTTTGGGCTGCGGGCGATTGTGGTCGTGGATGGACCACGGGTGGTGCCGATCGGGGGCGTCGCCGTAGAACGGTGAACCGGTGGACTGAGCGGCTGGGCTGAGCGAGGGGAGCAGCGAGGCGAGACCGAGGAGGACGCAGGCGGAGTGGAGTTTCATGGGGAGGGGGAGGAGAGGGCGAGGGGAAGGACCGAGGACCAAGGACCGAGGACCGAGGACCAAGGAGCAAGGACCGAGGACCAAGGAGCAAGGACCGAGGACCAAGGACCGAGGACCAAGGACCGAGGATCAAGGAGCAAGGAGCAAGGACCAAGGACCGAGGACGAAATGGGTTGGGAGGGGATCCAAGCTGGCCAAAAGGGAGTGGCAAATTGTAATTGAGGCCGTGCGCATGAATTCACCGCCGAATATTTTGTGGATCGTCACCACGCAGTGGCGGGCGCAGGCGTGCGGTTACGCGGGTGATCCGAATGCGCGGACGCCGCACCTCGATGCTTGGGCGGCGCAGAGCGTGAACTACACGCAGGCGGTGACGCCGCATCCGTTTGGGCCGATGGCACGAGCGGCGCTGTTGACCGGGGTGCCGTCGCCGCAAAATGGGGTGCGGAATTATTTCGATGCCTTGCCCGCGGGAGCGCGGACGATTGCGCAGGAGATGAATGAGCGCGGGTATGCGACGGGTTTTTTTGGGAAGTGGGGGGTGGGCGAGCGTGACCCGCAGGTGCCGTTGGTGGGTGAAGCGGCGGCGCGACTGATCGTGCCGGAGGGGGCGCGCGGCGGTTTTCAAACGTGGGAGGGGTTTGAGGGAGGGTTTTTATTGAACGACCCCTGGCTGCACGGAACGGCGAAGGATGGGGCCCAGCCCGCGCAGTTTCCTGGCTACCAAAGCGACGTGTTGGCGTGGCGTGCGGGTGCGTGGTTGGAGCGGGTGCGTGCTGGGAAGCAGCCGTGGTTTGGCGTGCTCAGCCTCGAGGCGCCGCACCCGCCGTATGATGCGCCGGCCGCGGGCGTGGCGCGGAGTGATGCGGAGGGATTGGTGCTGACGGAAAATGTACCGGCGCACGGGGACGTGGAGGCGAAGGCGCGCCGGGAGCTTTCCGGGTATTACGCACACATCGAGGCGACGGATCGTGCCATCGGATCGCTGCTGGCGGCGGTCGCGGATGAGGTCGTCGTGGTGTTCACGAGTGTGCACGGCGACATGCATGGGGCGCATGGGTTGTTCAGGAAAGGTTGGCCGCACGAGGAAGCGGTGCGCGTGCCGCTGCTGGTGCGGGTGCCCGGGGTCGTGCCGCGGCGGGACGACGGCGCGATTTCGCTCCTCGATTTATCGGCGATGACGCGGGCTTGGGCGGATGGCGTGGACGCGATTGTGGAGCGGCGGCACAGTGTGATCTCGATGCCCTCAGTGGTGGCCTTGCCCCACCAGTGTGATCGGGTGTGGCGCGGTCTGCGGACGCCCCAGAAAAAGCTCGTGCTCGATGCCGGCGGGGAGCCGTGGTTATATTTTGATTTGGAGCAGGACCCGCTGGAAATGAACAACCTCGCCGGAGAACCGGCGAGGCGAGGGGAGATCGCAGCGCTGAGCGCGCGGGTGGGGCGCGGCTAGCTCACGCGGATTTGAGGTAAGAAGATGGCTGGGGGCGGACGGTCTTCGGGGGGGCGAGGGGAGCGGGGCG
>Ga0209550_10000996_pt1 | contig 27478 bp, 25 predicted proteins | sample LauGreSuBDMM15SN_2_FD_187567 | JGI IMG/M metagenome (GOLD analysis project Ga0209550, IMG submission 187567) | Freshwater lake microbial communities from Lake Michigan, USA - Su13.BD.MM15.SN (SPAdes) (version 5) | ecosystem: Environmental > Aquatic > Freshwater > Lake | place: Lake Michigan... | reverse complement strand
TCCGCTTTTCACGGCAGATCACGGGCGTTGAAGGCTATGTGGAAAGTGCCGCCATGGGCCTAGTTGCCGGGCGAATGGCTGCGGCAGAGATGCAGGGCAAGCTGATCACCGCCCCCCCGCCCGATACCGCTATGGGCGCGCTTATCACCCATATCACTGGCGGGGCGGAAGCGAAGACCTTCCAGCCGATGAACGTGAACTTTGGCCTCTTCCCCCCGATTGACGCGCGCGGTGGGCGCAAGGGGCGCAAAGATCGCTACAAGGCCTATACAGATCGGGCCAAAGAGTCTTTCACCCAATGGCTAGGGTAACGCGCTTTGCACCCTCGCCCACCGGCCCTTTGCATCTGGGCCATGCCTATGCGGCACTGATTGCCGCAGCACGAGGCGATAGGTTTCTGGTGCGGATCGAAGACATCGACCGCACCCGTTGCAGGCCAGAGTATGAGGCGCAGATATTCGACGATCTGCATTGGCTGGGCCTAACGTGGGAACAGCCTGTGATGCGCCAATCCAACCGCCAAGCGGCCTATGACGCAGCCCTTAACCAGCTTACCGCGCAGGGCCTGACCTATCATTGCACCTGCACCCGCGCCGATATCCGCGCCGCCTTGTCTGCCCCGCAAGAAGGCATCGATGGGCCGATCTATCCGGGCACTTGCAGGGATGCCAATCACCAAAGCGGCGCTGTCCGGTTGAACATGCTCAAAGCGGTGCAATCCTTGCCTGACTTAAGTTTTACCGAAACCGCCACCAATCCCGCCACTTACAAGATCAACCCCGCCCAACTGATCAGCACCAGCGGCGATGTGATCCTGTCACGCCGCGATATCGGCGTGGCCTATCATCTGGCTGTGGTGGTCGATGACGCAGCGCAGGGTGTTACCGAGGTGACGCGCGGCCAAGACCTGTTCGCAGCCACGCCTTTGCAGGTTGCCCTGCAACACCTGCTGGGCCTGCCCACCCCCACCTATCACCACCACGCCCTGATCCGCGACGATCAGGGCAAGCGGCTTGCCAAGCGCGATGATGCCCGCGGTCTGGCTAAGTATCGGACAGAGGGTGCAACCCCCGCTGACATCAAACGAATGATCGGCCTTTAGGGCTTCTTCGGCCCATCCAAATGCTTGCGCAAGCGCGAGGGCGTGTTGAACTTGGGGTTCTTGAACGGGTTCTTGTCGCCTTGCGAGCGCAGCGTCACGCGAATGGGCGTGCCGGGCATATCAAAATGCTCACGCAAGCCGTTCACCAGATAGCGGCGGTAGCTGTCGGGCATATCCTCGGGGTGCGAACACATGACGATAAAGCCCGGCGGGCGGGTTTTGACCTGCGTCATATAGCGCATCCGAATGCGCTTGCCGCCGGGGGCTGGCGGCGGATGCGCTTCGGTCATAGCACCCAGCCATGTGTTCAGGCGGGCGGTGGGCACGCGGCGGTTCCACACCTCATGCGCTTTGAGGATCGCTTCGTGCAAACGGTCCATCCCGCGGCCCGTTTTGCCCGAGATGGTCACCAAGGGCGCGCCGCGCAACTGGGGCAGCAGGCGTTCGAACATCTCTTTCAGTTCGGCCAACTTTTCCTGCTTTTCGTCTTCCAAATCCCATTTGTTGATCGCCACAACCACGGCACGGCCTTCGGTTTCTGCAAAGTCGCAGATCCGCAAGTCTTGCGTTTCAAAGGGGATTTCAACGTCCAGCAGCACCACCACCACTTCGGCAAAGCGCACAGCCCGCAGGCCATCGGCGACGGACAACTTTTCCAGCTTTTCCACCACCTTGCCCTTTTTGCGCATCCCTGCCGTGTCAAAAATACGGGTCGGCGTGCCGCGCCATTCAGTTTTGACCGAAATCGCATCGCGGGTGATCCCCGCCTCTGGCCCTGTGAGCAAGCGGTCATAGCCCAGAATCGTGTTGATCAGCGTCGATTTGCCCGCGTTGGGGCGGCCAATCACGGCGATTTGCAGCGGCTTATCGATGGAAGGCCGCCAAGATACATCGTCGGCCTCAAGCTCGGCCTCTTCTTCGGAAATATCCACATCGACCACGGGGGCATCAGCCTCGGCGCGGGCGGCAAACAGCTCTTCATAGGGTTTTAAGGCGTTGTAAAGATCATCGATCCCTTCGCCATGCTCGGCCGAAAGGCGGATCGGTTCGCCAAGGCCAAGGCTCCACCCCTCCAGCGCGCCCGCATCGCCCGCTTTGCCTTCGGCCTTATTGACGCCCAAGATCACCTTGGCACCCTTTTTGCGCAAAATGTCGGCAAAGGTTTCGTCTGAAGGTGTCACCCCCACTCGCCCGTCGATCAGAAACAGGCTGACATCGGCCATGTCCACGGCACGTTCTGTCAGGCGGCGCATCCGGCCTTGCAGGCTGTCGTCGGTGATTTCTTCCAAGCCTGCCGTGTCGATCACGGTAAAGCGCAGATCGAACAGTTTGGCGTCGCCTTCGCGCAAATCGCGCGTCACACCGGGTTGGTCATCGACCAAAGCCAGTTTGCGGCCCACAAGCCGGTTGAACAGGGTCGACTTGCCCACATTGGGGCGGCCCACGATGGCGAGGGTAAAGCTCATTGACGCTCCTTGCGTTCGCAAGCGGTTCGCTTACACCCAACGCCTGTCAGCGGAAAGCCAGAAGTTGGCCCTTGGTGTTGACAATGAAAAGCAACCCTTGCGCCAAGGCGGGCGGCGTTGCCGCCCCCCCGGGCAAGTCCACTTGGCCCGCAAGGCTGCCATCGGTTGGGTTAAACAGGCGAAGTTGCCCGTCAGACGAACCCACCACGATATGCCCGCCCGCCAGAACAGGCCCAAAGCTGGCGGTGATTTCCATCAGCTTTTTAGGTTTGGTCTTGGTGAAATAGGGCAGATCAACCGCCCAGATGGTTTGACCATCACGCGCGTTCAGGCGCACAAGGCGGCCTTCGTCATTGGCCACAAAGACCGACCCGCCCACAACCAAGGGCGGGTTCAAAGCGCCTTCGCCTGCGGTCCAGATAACCTCGCCCGTGTCTTGCGCAAAGGCACCGGTTTGACCCGCCTCAGTTCCGGCATAAACCACGCCACCCACCATGACAGGATCGCCCGTCACATCGCCCGACGTGGCGTAAGAGCGGCCCAAGCGTTTGCCCGACACAGCCGAAGACCATATCGCCGTGCCCGTGCCCGTCTCTACCGCCAGCAAAACACCCGAGGAGAAGGGGAAGACCACCCTGTTCCCGTCAACCGCCGGCGAAGCGCCGGCTTGAAAGCGGAAAGGTTCGACATTGCTGACCCCTGTGGCTTGCCAAAGAATGCGCCCCGTGGCGGCATTCAGCGCCCAGCCCGTGCCATCGGCCCCGACGACATAAACCACATTGCCCGCCACAGCTGGCGCACCCGTGGGCATAGCGCCCAAGCGTTGCCGCCAAAGAATTGTGCCATCCGCGATGTTCAAAGCGATCGTCTCGCCATAGCCGGTCGTGGCATAAAGCCGCCCGCCGTCTGCGGCCAAGCCACCGCCCGACACGCCGCCACCATTGTCAAAACTGGCTGTCAAATCGGCTTGCCACAGCTTGGCCCCTTGGACCGAAACCGCCGTAACACCTGACAGCGCGTCCATCACAAACACCGCCCCGCCCGACACAACAGGGGCTGCTTCAATACGGTTTTTCTTCGAGTTGCCAGCGCCTATCGCAACGCTCCACACCAGTTGCGGGGCGGCGCTTAACGCGCCATGCGGCCCGCTGTGGCGCACTGACCCACCGCGCTGCGGCCAATCATCATTGGCCACGGCTGCTGGCAAGGAAATGGGCGCTGTCTGATTGGCCGCGCGGTCTGGTGGCGGCACGGGGGCAGGTTGACCTTCCACGGGTATCGAATCCGCCAAAGGTGCGCGGATCGGAAAGCGCGTGCCTTCCAAAATCACGTCCTTATTGCACGCTGCCAGCGCCACAGAGGCCACCAGCGCCATCAGCGCCGCTTTGCCCATTGCGCCCGTGCTTTGCTTTGCAGCCTGCTTGGTGGTCATCGCGTTTGCCTCACCCCTGAGAGGGAGCGGCATCAGCAGCCGCTGGTTTCGTTTCGGGCACCGTGCCGCCCAAGGCGGTAATCGCCGTGCCCAGACGTTGGCGCTGGCCTGCAGGTGCTTCTTGATCTTGCACCAGCGTGATCAAAGCGGCCAAAGCCTCGTCCTTTTTGCCTTCTTCCAACAAAAGATAGGCCAGCTGCTCGGCCGCCAAAACCCGCATTGGGCGACCAGCCACATCAACACTTGCCAAAGCAGCGCGGCGTTCGGCCAAGGGCTGATCTGTGCCCGCAATCGCCACCAGCTTGATCAGGCCCAGATCGCGGTAAATCTGCGGACGTTCGGTGTCGGCCACCAAAGCATCCAAGGCAGCCAAGGCAGCGGCCTTATCGGTCTTTGGGTCGGACGCTTGCAGCAGGGCCAAAAGGGCTTTCTGATCGCCGTCTGCCGGCACAACCGCCAGCGCTGCGCTGCGCGCCGCCGGATCGGTGTTCTCAGCTGCGGCCATCAGCGCATCGCCGAACCGTTCCGCCCGCGCTGCCGTTTGGGCCTTTTGCCATTCATTATAGCCCGCACCGCCGACAATCAGCAGCACAACCACAATGCCAATCCAGCCATATTTGAGAAAGGCTGCATAAAGCCTGTCGCTGCGAACGGCATCAGTGACTTCATCGACGAAACTGTCTGGGGTGCTCATGCGGCCTCCTGCTTTGGTCAAGTCTTACACGCTTAGGGCCAAGGGGGACAAGCCCTGCCCTATGGGGTGGTGGCCCTTGCGGCCTTGGCTTCGGCTTGGGCTTGCATCTCTTCGGCCGATTGGCGTTCCCACATGGCCGCATAGCGCCCGCCTAGGGCCAACAACTGCTCATGCGTGCCTTCTTCGCCGACAAGCCCGTCTTCCAGCACCAGAATGCGATCGGAATCGGCGATGGTTGACAGGCGGTGGGCAATGGTGATCACCGAACGGCCCTGCCCCATCAGTTGCAAACTGTCTTGAATGTCGCGTTCGGTTTGCGTGTCTAAGGCCGAGGTGGCCTCATCCAGCACCAAGATCGGCGGGTTTTTCAGCAAGGTGCGCGCAATGCCGACACGCTGCTTTTCGCCGCCGGACAGTTTCAGACCACGCTCGCCCACTTTGGCCTCATAGCCATCGGGCAGCGACATGATGAAATCGTGGATCTTGGCGGCTTTTGCCGCAGCCTCAACCGCTTCGCGCGGCGCATCGGGGTTGCCGTAGGCGATGTTGTAATAGACCGTGTCGTTGAACAGCACCGTATCTTGCGGCACGACCCCGATGGATTGGTGCAAGCTGGTTTGGGTCACGCTGCGGATATCCTGCCCGTCGATGGTGATAGCCCCGCCTGTCACCTCGTAAAACCTGAACAACAACCGCCCGATGGTCGATTTTCCCGACCCAGACGGGCCAACCAAAGCAATCTTCTGCCCCGGCCCAACGCGCAGGGAAATACCCTTTAGAATTGGGCGGTTGGCATCGTAAGCGAAAGTGACATTGTGAAACACCACCTCGCCCTTGGGCACCTTTAGATCGGGAGCATTGGGCGTATCGGTGATTTCAGCGGGTTGCGACAAAAGGCCAAACATCTCGCCCATATCCACCAAAGCCTGGCGAATTTCTCGGTAAACCGTGCCCAAAAAGCCCAAAGGCAGGGTGATTTGCATCATATAGGCATTGACCATCACAAAGTCGCCTACGGTGAACTTGCCTTGTTGCACCCCGATGGCCGACATGACCATCACGATGATCAAGCCAATCGTGATGATAACGTTCTGCCCGATGTTCAAGATCGACAGCGATTGCCCCGTGCGCACGGCAAAGCCTTCGTAGGCCTGCATGGCGCGGTCGTAGCGGGCGGCTTCGCGAGCTTCGGCGTTAAAATATTTGACGGTTTCATAGTTCAGCAGCGAATCGATGGCCTTTTGGTTGGCATCGGTGTCTTGGTCGTTCATCGCGCGGCGGATCTGCACGCGCCATTCGGTAACTTTGAAGGTGTAAGTCACATAAAGTGTGATCGTGACCAGCACGACGACCATGTAAAGCCAGCCAAAATAGGCGGCAAAGATCACCGACACCATGATCAGTTCCAAGATCAGAGGAATGATCGAAAAGAGCATAAAGCGCAAAAGAAAGTCGACGCCTTTCACCCCGCGCTCGATCACGCGGCTTAGGCCCCCCGTCTTGCGGGTGATGTGATAGCGCAACGATAGGCGGTGAATATGGGTGAAGGTTTCAAAGGCCAATTTGCGCAAAGCCCGCTGGCCCACGCGCACAAAGACCCAATCGCGCATCTCGCCGAAAAACACCGTGCCCATGCGCGCCAGCCCATAAGCCACTGTCAGCCCGACAGCACCCAGCAGCAGTGCAGAAAAAATATCGGTGCCAGACTGGCTGGTCAGCGCATCGACAGCTTTCTTATACAGATAGGGTGTGCAAACTGAGACGATCTTGGACACAAGCAGCAAAAGCAGTGCAAAAACCACCCGCTGTTTCACCCAAAGCTCGCCCTTGGGCCAAAGGTATGGGGCGATGCGTTTGATCGTTTGCCACCCGCTGGCAGAGGCGGTTGCGGTATCGGCAGAGGTGGCGGTTTTGGTCAGGCTGCGCATCAAATGTCCCTTGGGAAGTCGTGGCGGAGCGTTCCGCTGGCTTTGGCAGACTTGGGACAGGACGGGCGATAAGTAAAGGCCCCGACACAGCCTTTGCTGCCTCGGGGCCGTCATAAAGGCGTGTAGCGCCTTAGTTTTGCGGCAGGGTAAAGACTTGGCCCGGATAGATCAGGTCAGGGTCTTTGATCTTGTCCTTATTCGCCTCGTAAACCTGCACATACATGATGCCTTGGCCCAGTTGCCGCTTGGCAATGCCCCACAGGGTAAAGCCCGGCTGCACAGTCACTGTCACCGAAGCCGCAGGGGTCGCCGTTTCAGAGGCTGTTTCCGTCGCGGTTGCCGCCTTGGCTGCAGGGGCTGCTTCGGTCGTGGCTTGCGCCGTGGTGTCGGTAGAGGCGGTGTCGGTAGAGGCGGTGTCGGTAGAGGCGGCGGTTGCCGTGTCTGTAGTGGCTGTGCCATCAGCCGCAGGCGCTGTCGCTGCAGCGTCGGCTGCGGGCGCTGTGGTTTCAGCTGCGGCCGTCGCCGTGCCATTGGCCGCGGCCAAAGCCTCGGGTGTTTCGCGCTTGAAGGGGGTTTCATAGCGCGAAATCACCGTACCCGCCCCGTCCACCTCATCGGCGCGCAGGGTGTAGATTTTGGACGCGATGCCCGTTTGGGTTAGGTTCCAAGTGCCATCTGCCCCAACTGTGGCAGGGTCACCCAAGGGCGCATTGTCCAGATACAGGCGAATGAAGTTGCCCACTGTGCCGCGCCCACCAAATTGCACCGTCTCGGGCGTGGGATAGGCGATGGTGTCGATCGTGACGTTTGCAGCCACTTCGGCGGCAACATTGGTGTCGGTTTGCAAGACCTTGGCGCCTTCCTCGGTGACGGCAACGGCCGTCGTGCCAGCTTGCGCTTCGGTGGTCGCAGCCTGTGTGGCGGCGTCAGCTGCGGGGGCGGTGGTAGCCGCCAAAGCGACAGAGGCGTCCGATTCCACCTTGGTGCCATCCGACAAAGTCGCAACCATCGTCATCAAGCGGCCCGCATCGGCGGCGGGCAGATCGAACATCGCCACGAACTTGCCCGTGTCATCGGCGGCGGCAGTTGCCACTTCAGCCCCGTCCACTAGGATCGACACTTTTGCACCAGAAGCAACCTGCCCTGCCACGACGGCAGCCCCATCGGGATCAAGGCGCATGACGTCAAAGCTTGGCGACACGGCAGCGGGCGTTTCGGCAGGTGTGGCTTCCGTTACGGCAGGGGCTGCTTCGGTCGGTGCAGGGGCTGCTTCTGTCACGGCAGGGGCTGCTTCGGTCGGTGCAGGGGCTGCTTCTGTCACGGCAGGGGCTGCTTCGGTCGCTGCCTGTTCGGTCGTGCCAGCGGTTTCAGCGGCGGGCGCGGGCGGCTCGCTTGCCGATTTGTTTTTGACGACCTCATAGCCCACAACGCTGACCAAGATCGCCACAATGGCAAACACCGTCAGCTTCGTGCCCAAGTCGTAGTCTTTCCAATCCGCCATGCCGTCCCCCGCAAAGTCTGTTTGGTCGCGGGCCTTTTCACGTCGGCCCGACTTTCCTTCTGCCACAATCCCCGATATCTTCCCCAACGCAACCGCTTTTGAAAGATTTTTCCCAGATGTCACCCCAAGACCCCCCTTCTAGGGCCATTTCGCGGTCTCTTTGCGTGTTTTGCGGGGCGCGGATGGGAACCAACCCTGCCCACAAGGAAGCGGCCCATGCCGCCGGAGCGGCCATTGCCAAGGCAGGATGGCGGCTGGTGTACGGTGCGGGCGACGTGGGATTGATGGGCGAAGTGGCGCGTGCGGCCAAAGCGGCAGGGGCCGACACCTTTGGCGTGATCCCCACGCATCTTCTGGCCAAAGAGGTTGGCAAGCGCGATTTGACCACCTTTATCATCACCGAAACGATGCATGAGCGCAAAAAGGTGATGTTCATGAACGCCGATGCCATAGCCCTTTTGCCGGGTGGCGCGGGATCACTGGATGAGTTCTTCGAGGTGCTGACTTGGGCGCAAATTGGCCTGCACCGCCGCCCGATTTGGGTGATTGATATCGACGGCTATTGGCAGCCCCTGCTGGCATTGATGGACCATATCATTGCCCAAGGCTTTGCCGATGCCAGCCTGCGCGATCTGTTCACTGTGCTGGACGGGGTAGAGGCGTTGCAAGCAGCGATGGCTGCGGGCTGAGCTTTTTCACGAAAGTCTAGCCCAAGCCATCATCAGCGCCGACCTAGGCTGTAGCTGGCAATCGCGGCCCAGACGAGGGCGAGGGCCACAGCGTGCCAAATCGTGACAGCTTCGCGCAGGATCAACCAAGCGGACAGGAATTGCAGCGTGGGGTTTAGGTATTGCGTCAGACCCGAGGCGGCGAGTTTCACGCGCTGCGCGCCATAAGAAAACAGCATCAAAGGCCCACCGCTCAGCGGCCCTGCGAGGGGCAACAGCGCCGTATGGTAAAGATCACGCCCAAACCATCCCCGCCCCGTGGCACCCAGCCATAAGAGCAGCGCCACAAGCGGCGGGGCGATGATCAACACCTCCACCAGAACCGAGATCATGGCCGAGCCTGCGATGCGTTTCTTTGCGGCAGAATAGCAGGCAAAGCTGACTGCCAAGGCCAAGGCGACCATGGGGGCCACCCCTAGGCCCCATGTCAAACAAGCCACCGCTAGGGCGGCAAGGCCTATGGCTACGGCCTGCAAACCGCGCAGAGCCTCGCCAAACAGCACCACGCCCAGCAGGGCGGACACCAGCGGGTAGATGTAATAGCCCAAAGACGCCTCGACCGCGCGGTCGGCGGTGATGGCCCAGATGAACAGATACCAGTTAAAGGCGATAAATGCGGCGGCGGCCAGAATGCGCCAGCGGTCGGGGCCCGTGAGCAAGGCACGCACTTCGCTCCAGCGGCGGGTTATCGTCGCCACAAGGCCAAACATCACCGCCGTCCATATCGTGCGATGCGCCATCATCTCGAACGAGCCAACTTCGGTTAGCGCGTGGTAATACAGCGGCGCAAAGCCCCAAATGCTACAGGCCAAAATAATCGCGGCCACGCCTTTTTGGGCTTCGGTCATTGTAAGCGCCTTTTATTAAGAAAAAGGCTTGCCGAACCGGTCGGCAAGCCTTGATTTATACTGCGGTATCCGCGCCTTACAGCTTAGAAGCCACAGCTTCCCAATCCACCAGCTTGTCCAGGAAGTTGGCGATGTAAGCGGGGCGCTTGTTGCGGAAATCGATGTAATAGGAATGTTCCCACACATCGCAGCCCAGCAAAGCCTTTTGGCCAAAGCAAAGCGGATTCACGCCGTTTTCGGTCTTGGTGACTTTCAAAGCGCCCGAAGCGTCTTTGACCAGCCATGCCCAGCCCGAACCAAACTGGCCCGCACCTGCGGCAGCGAAGTCTTCTTTGAACTTGGCAACCGAACCAAACGAGTCAACAATCGCCTTTTCCAAAGCGCCCGGCATTGTCTTGCCCTTTGGCCCCATCACTTCCCAAAACAGGTTGTGGTTCCAGTGTTGCGAGGCGTTGTTGAACAGCCCGTTTTGCGCCACAGCACCTGCCGCATAGGTGCCTTTGACGACGTCTTCCAGCGACTTGGTTTCCCATTCGGTGCCAGCAATCAGCTTGTTGCCATTGTCGACATAGGCCTTGTGGTGCAGGTCGTGGTGAAATTCCAGCGTCTCTTTAGACATGCCCAAAGCGGCCAGCGCGTCGTGGGCATAGGGCAGATCGGGAAGGGTGAAAGCCATGGGCTACTCCTGTGTGTGTTCGCGGGGTGGGTCTTGGCGCGTAATAAGGGGCGAGTGCCCCCGAAGGTCAAGGGTGCATAGGACATCTAGCGCTATCCGGCGCAAAGCAAATTGGTGTGGCAGCTGCAAGGGGTCAGAAAAGCTCTGACCCCGGTTGGGCTGAATGCGACAAAAGCCCCATCATATAGCCCGCGACAGAGCGGAAACAGACCAGCGTATAGCCCTGCCCGTCCTTCCAGAACGCCGCCGCCACTTGGGCTGCGCGCGAACGACGCAACTCGCCCTCGGCAAGGGCATCTATGTCGGCGGGGGCGATTTTTTTCAGCACTTGGTCCGCTTTATCACCTTCGATGCGAAATACGGCGCGCGCGTCAGAGACATTCGCCGCCAGATGGTGTTTGCCCGCAAGGCTGGTGGCAAGGCTGGCCAAAGCGTCATTCACCGCCCCATAGGGCAAGATCAGCAGATATTCATCCGGGCTCATCCAGCCAGCGGCCTTATCGCCTGCAATCACAATGCGGCGCGGTTCGGGCAGCGTCAGGCCAAGGGCGGAAAAGGCCTTTTTCAAACCCACCACATCGCGCTTGGCACGCAAGCTGATCATGCCCAAGGGCCCAATCTCGCGCACGTTAGCGAAGCCGTCGAACTGGGCATTGCCCCAAGGGGCCACGGGATTAGCCATTTTGCTTGGCTCCTTCCTTGTCATAGAACACCGGATCGACAATGCGCGCTTTCACGGGCGAGGTGCCAAGCTTGGTGAATTCCACCACCTCCCCCGCCCGCGCCATCCCACCTTTGATCAGGCCCATAGCGATGCCCTTTTTCAGCGTGGGCGAGTAGTAGGTTGACGTCACGCGCCCTTGGGTATTGCCCTGCCCGTTGGCATTCACCCCAGCGGCGATGATATAAGACCCATCGGGGATCACCGATCCATCCAGCGTTTCAAACCCTGCCAAGGTCCACCGATCAGGCGACGCCAAATAGCTGCGCTCTTGCCCGCGCTTGCCCAAGTAATCAGCCTTTTTCTTGGAAATAGCCCAACCAAGGTTCAAATCCTGCGGAATAACCGTGCCATCGGTTTCATCACCGATCATGATAAAGCCCTTTTCGGCCCGCATGATATGCATGGCTTCGGTGCCGTATGGCATCACCCCAAGGTCAGCCCCCGCCGCTACCAGTTTTTCCCACAATTCCAACCCAAAGCTGGCCGGAACCGCCAACTCATACGACAATTCACCCGAGAAGCTGATGCGATAAGCCCGCACGGGCAAGCCGCCCAAGCTGCCCTCGGCAAAACTCATAAAGGGCAAAGCTTCGGCCGAAACATCCATACCGCCCAGCTTTTCCAACAAAGCCCGTGCCTTAGGCCCTGCCACAGCGATCTGGGCATATTCTTCGGTGACATTGGCGACATAAACCTGCCAATCCCACCATTCGCACTGCAGCCAATCTTCCATATGGGCGTGAATACGGTCAGCCCCGCCGGTGGTGGTGTGGCAGAGCCATGTATCCTCGGCCAAACGCACGACCACGCCGTCATCGGATAAAAAGCCGTTCTCGTTGCACATCAGCCCGTAGCGGCATTTGCCTATGCCAAGGTTGGACATGACGTTGGTGTACATCATATCCAAGAACCGCCCCGCATCCGGCCCTTTGACGATCAGCTTGCCAAGGGTTGATGCATCCAGCATCCCCACCCCGTTGCGGGTGTTCAAAATCTCACGCTCAATCGCTTGGGCGTGGTTTTCCCCGCCGCGCGGGAAGCAATAGGGCCTGCGCCACAGGCCGACCGGTTCGAAATAAGCGTTGGCCTGTTCGTTCCAAGCGTGGATTGGCGAGCGGCGCAAAGGTTGGAAAATCTCGCCCCGCGCTTCACCGGCCAAAGCGCCCAAGGTCACGGGCGTATAGGGCGGGCGGAAGGTGGTGGTGCCGACATTGGGAATATCGGTGTTCAAGGCACCCGCCAGCACGGCCAGCCCGTTGATGTTGGACAGTTTGCCTTGGTCGGTGGCCATGCCCAAGGTGGTATAGCGCTTGGTATGTTCGACCGACTCGTAGCCTTCGCGCGCGGCAAGCTGCACGTCAGAGACTTTCACATCGTTCTGATAATCGAGCCACATCTTGGCGCGCAGCTTATAGCTGGCCCCCTGCGGCATGATCCAGACTGGTTCCAGCGGCGCTTCCTCACGCCCTTCAGCTTGCGCCGCAGCGATGGGGTTCGCACCTGCAGCACTAGCGCCCGCAAGGGCGGCATCCACCAAAGCCTCCGCCGCCTTCAGCGCGCCATTGGCAGCCCCAGCGGGATAGACCATCGCCAAGCCGTCATGGCTGATGGGCGGGCGGGTGGCATCGGGACGGAACATGGCGTGGGCATCATCCCATGTCAGCTTGCCGCCACAATGGCTCCACAAATGCACCACAGGCGACCAGCCGCCCGACATGGCGACCGCATCGCAGGCGATGTCTTCCAGACCCGCACCTTCGCCAGCCTGCATGCACAAGGTCACACCGGTGACACGCTTGGTGCCCTTAACCTTGGCGATGCCCTTGCCGGTTTCCACCCTGATGCCCAAAGCCCGCGCCTGTGTGGGCAGCGGACCGTTGGCAACCGCGCGCGCATCCACGATGCAGGGCACAGACAGCCCCGCCTGTTTCAACGCAATCGCCGTGCGGTAGGCGTCATCATTGTTGGTCACAACCACAGTGCGATCCCCGGGCGACACCGCCCAGTTCACCACATAGTCGCGCACAGCCGAGGCGAGCATAACCCCGGGCACATCATTGCCCGCAAACGACAGCGGGCGTTCCAACGCGCCGGTTGCCGCCACAATCCGCTTAGCCCGAATGCGCCACAGGCGTTTCTTTGGGCGGCCATCGCCGGGGGTGTGATCGGCCACACGGTCTTCGGCCAGAACATAGCCGTGGTCATAAACCCCCGCCACCATGCAGCGGCTTCGCAAGGTGACATTTGGCATAGCTTCAAGGACCTGCACAGCGTTCTTCACCCAAAGATCAGCGGCCATCCCATCGATCACATCGCCGTCCACCGGCGCACGGCCGCCCCAGAACGGTGTTTGCTCCAACACCATAACCCGCGCACCATCTGCTGCGGCAGCGAGTGCGGCGTGCAAACCCGCAATCCCGCCGCCCGCAATCAGAACATCGCAGAACGCATAGGCTTGCTCATACCTGTCGCCGTCCATTTCCTTGGGCGCAGGGCCAAGGCCTGCGGCTTTGCGGATGATCGGTTCGAACACATGTTTCCACGCCGCCCGCGGGTGGATGAAGGTCTTATAATAAAACCCCCCCGGCAAGAACCGCGCCAAGGCGTTGTTAACAACGCCAATGTCCATCTCTAGGCTGGGCCAATGGTTCTGGCTTTGCGCTTCAAGGCCGTCAAAGGTTTCGGTCGTGGTCGCCCGCTGGTTGGGTTCCAAGAACGCGCCGCGCCCAAGATTGACCAAGGCATTCGGCTCTTCGGCCCCCGAAGCCACAGCGCCGCGCGCGCGGTGATATTTAAAGCTGCGCCCCATGAGCATTTGGTCATTTGCCAGCAAAGAAGCCGCCAACGTATCGCCCGCAAAGCCCTGCATACGCTTTCCGTTAAAAGTGAATTCCACAGCCTGAGCGCGGTCGATCAAACGACCGCCTTTGGATAAACGGGTGCTCATTTGTAACCCTTCCAGTCGGGCCGCTTGGCCTTGATCTTGTCTTGCAAATCTTGTGGCGGGGCCGAGGATTGGGCGGGATAGGTGCCAAACACCTCTAACGTGGCCGTATCACGCGCCGCCAAAAACCACTTGCCGCAGCCGTAAGCGTGCCGCCAGCGTTCAAAATGCACGCCCTTTGGGTTCTTGCGCGCAAACATATAGGCTTCAAATTCTTCGTCGCTTGATCCCGGACCGTAGCGCTTCAAATGCGCCTCGTAGCCGGGGGCAAGCTCAGTTTCGTCGGCCATAACACCGCAATAAGGACATTCGAGCGTCAGCATTGCACTGCTCCTTTCATGACATCTTGCGCAGGCTTCGAATTTTCGCAGAAAATTCGACCCTTCCGATTTTTCGGCGAAAAATCGTGCCCCCGCGCCCTCAATGCGCCACCCCAGCGGCAACCGATTCGTCGATGAACCGGCCCTCTTTAAAGCGCCACATATCAAACTCTGCCGCCAATGGCCCCGGTTCGCCCTTGGCCATCAACTCTGCCATGGCCCAGCCCGATCCCGGAATGGCCTTGAACCCGCCCGTTCCCCAACCGCAGTTGATAAAGCAATTCCCAACCGGCGTTTTTGAGATGATCGGAGAACGGTCGCCCGTCATATCCACAATCCCGCCCCATTGACGCAGCATCTTCAAGCGGCTGATGATCGGGAAGGTTTCGATCAAAGCGCGCAGGGTTTCTTCGATATGGTGGAACGATCCGCGCTGGGTGAAGTTGTTAAACCCGTCGGTGCCGCCGCCGATGACCATTTCGCCCTTGTCAGACTGGCTCATATAGCCATGAACGGTGTTGGCCATCACGACCACATCCATGCAGGGCTTGATCGGTTCTGACACCAAGGCTTGCAGGGCCACGGCCTCCACGGGCAAGCGGAAGCCCGCCATATCAGCCACTTGGCCCGAATGGCCCGCCACCACGATGCCGATCTTTTTGGTGCCAATGTAGCCCTTGGTGGTTTCAACCCCCGTCACCACGCCATTGGCACTGGTGATGCCCTTTACCTCGCAGTTCTGGATAATATCCATCCCCATGGCCGAACAGGCCCGCGCATAGCCCCAAGCCACGGCATCATGCCGCCCCGTGCCGCCGCGCGCTTGCCACAAAGCGCCCAGCACCGGATAGCGCGGCCCGTCGATGTTCAAGATCGGGCACAGGTCTTTCACGCGTTGGGGCGAGATGAACTCTGTCACCACCCCTTGCAGCGCATTGGCGTGGGCGGTGCGCTGATAGCCGCGCACCTCGTGGTGGGTTTGGGCCAGCATCATCACACCGCGCGGAGAGAACATGGCGTTGTAATTCAGATCTTGGCTCAGCGTCTCATACAGGCTGCGGGCTTTTTCGTAGATGGCGGCCGAGGAATCTTGCAAATAATTCGACCGGATGATCGTGGTATTGCGCCCTGTATTGCCTCCACCCAGCCAGCCTTTTTCAAGGATCGCCACATTGGTGATGCCGAAATTCTTGCCCAAATAATAAGCCGTGGCCAGCCCGTGGCCCCCTGCCCCGATGATAATCGCGTCATAAGCCGCCTTGGGTTGGGGGGCGGACCAAGCGCGCTCCCATCCCATGTGGTTGGACAGCGCCTCACGCGCGATGGCAAAGGCAGAATAGCGTTTCATGAGGGGGCCCTTTCCGTGATTTCGGGTGCATCCACCTTTGGCAGGCATGGCCCGTATATCCACCGCCGCAAACGGCACAATGGGGAAAATTGCGACAAAACCTGTCGCACTCTATCACATTTGCGCCACTGTCGGTCACGATGTCGCGCATGGCCCCCATACGCCGCCCTTTGCCCTTTTGCCGATCCGCCGAAAGGCGTAATCAGGGCCAACAAAGGAATGGGTCAACGATGTTCGGATTTTATCTGTCAGCGGGCGCTATGGTCGTCATGGTGGCCGTGGTTTTGCTGCAAGCCCTGCGGCGGGCCGGAACCGATGCTGCCCCAACCGGTGCTGAAGACCTGATCATCTACCGCGACCAATTGGCCGAGGTGGATCGCGATCTGGCGCGCGGCGTGCTGCCGCCCGAAGAAGCGGGACGTCTACGCATCGAAGTGCAGCGCCGTATTTTGGAAGCTGGGCGCAGCCAGCCTGATGCGCCAAACCGCAAAGCGTCTCATCCGGCACTTGCGGGCAGCGCGGTTGTTCTGGCCGTGATCTTGTCGGGCGTCATCTACCTGTCGCTTGGCGCGCCGGGATATCCGGATTTGCCAATTGCCGAACGGATCGCCAATTCCGATGTGGAATATCAAAACCGCCCCAGCCAAGACATGCTGGAAGCTGCCCTGCCCGCCTTTACCCCCCCCAGCGATGTCGACAAAATCACTTTGGACATCGTCGAACAACTTCGCGCAGCGGTTGCAAAAAACCCTGAGGCGCTGCAAGGCCAGATCTATCTGGCACAGCAAGAAGCGAACCTTGGCAATTACAGCGCTGCACGCATTGCCCAAGACGCCGTGATCCGCCTAAAGGGCGCGCAGGCCAATGCAGATGATTACGCCAATCTGGGCGTGATCATGGTTTATGCCGCGCAAGGGATTGTCTCGCCTCAAGCCGAAGCCGCCTTTACCGAAGCGTTAACCCGCACCCCCACCCATCCAGCGGCGCGGTTTTATTTGGGCCTGATGGCAGCCCAAGTGGGCCGTCCTGACAAAACCTTTCCCCTGTGGAAAGCCCTGCTGGACGAAGGCCCCGAAACGGCCCCTTGGATTCCCGAAATAACCCAAAACCTGCAACAGATCGCCGATGCCGCAGGCATTCGCTATCAAGCGCCGCAAGCCAAAGGGCCCACAACTGGCGATATGGCCGATGCCGCCCAGATGAGTGCCGAGGATCGCCAAACGATGATCGAAGGCATGGTCGGCGGGCTTGAAGGCCGCCTTCTGGCCGATGGCGGGCCGATTGAGGATTGGACCAAGCTGATCAACGCCTTAGGCGTGTTGAACGCGCCTGACCGCGCGAAAGCCGCCTATGCCAAAGCGCAGGCCGATTTTGCGGGCCAACCGGGCGAACTTTCGGCGCTAAAGGCCGCAGCGACAGCGGCGGGGATTGCGCCGTGATCTTGCAAGATATCTTAGAGTTTGCCCCCCTCTTGCCGCCCAACAAGGCCATCTGCGGGTTGGATCTGGGCGATAAAACGATTGGTGTGGCCATATCTGACCTGCGCCGCTTGGTGGCCACCCCCATCACCGTGATCCGCCGCGAAAAGTTCACTGTCGATGCCGCTGCCCTGCTGACGCTGTTAACCGAACGCGGTGTGGCGGGGATCATCCTTGGCCTTCCCTTGAACATGGATGGGTCCAGCGGCCCGCGCGTGCAAGCGACCCAAGCCTTTGCGCGCAACCTGATGAAACTGACCGACTTGCCCATCACCTTTTGGGACGAGCGACTGTCAACCGTTGCCGCCGAACGCGCCCTGCTGGAAGCCGATGCCACGCGCAAGCGGCGCGCGGCGGTGATTGACCAAGTCGCTGCAGGTTATATCTTGCAAGGGGCGCTGGATCGGTTGGACACGTTGCGCCGCCATATGGCCGAGGATGCGACATGATCGACGATATCTGGGCCCGGGACGAGATTGAATCCCCCTGCATCAAGATTTGCGTGATCCATCCGCAAGAGCGGCTCTGTGTCGGCTGCCTGCGGTCGATCGATGAAATCGGGCGCTGGTCACATTACGCCCCCGCCGAACGCCAAGCCATTATGGCCGAGCTGCCCGCCCGCGCCCCGCGCCTATCCAAGCGGCGCGGCGGGCGTATGGGGCGGCTGGAAGGCTAAGACCTATTCCATGCCCGCCTGACGGCCCAAGCGCCCGCCGCGCCGCTTGGGCGCTGCGGCAGTGCCCAAACCTTCGGTCAAAGTCGCACTCATCGGGTGATCGGGGGCGGTTGTGGCGTATTGATCTAACAGCACGTTGATGGCGGCCGAGGTGTCTGCCCCCACGGGCAGGCTGAGCGCCCAGTCCACAAAGATCGACCGGCATTCCCATTTTGTGATGCCCTCAATCGCGTAGCTTTCGCGCACAAGCCCCTTGGGGTCGGCCTCGGTTCTGTTCACATCAAGTCCTTTCGGCGCAGGTTTTATCAATCACCACCGCAGCCTCGGCGGCGGCATCAGCCACGGCCTTGGTCAAAGCCGCCTCATCTGCAACCCCCGTTTCGCGCAGCAAGAAGGCCCGCGCCCCCGCCCCAAGATCTTGCGGGGTCAAAGCTTGGTCCGTCAAAAGCCGCGCGCTGGCATGCAATCGCCAAAAAAGCCTCGCCGCCTTGGCCAGAACCGTCTCGTCCGTTTGCGACAGGTTGCCGCCAGAACGGCCAGCGGCCAGTTGGCGATCAAAGCTGCGGGCAGGGGTGGCGGTTTGCAGGGCCAGCATTTGGGCGCATAGCTCGATATCCATCAACTTACCCGTGCCGTCTTTCGCCTCCCACGGGCTGACACCGGGTTTGGCTGTGGCAAGACGGGCGCGCATATCGGCGACATCGGCTTTAAGCCCTGCACCCTGCCCCTTGCGCGCCAAAAGGTCGCGGCGAAACGCTTCCACTTCGCCCGCCAAAGTGGCATCCCCCGCCATCACCCGCGCGCGGGTCAAAGCCAGATGTTCCCATGTCCAGGCGTCGTTTTCCTGATAGGCTTTGAACGCGGAAAGGGCCGTGGCAACAGGCCCCTGCCGCCCTGACGGGCGCAGCCGCATATCGACCTGATAAAGCCGCCCTTCCGCCATCTGCACCGTCAAAGCCGTGACCACAGCTTGGGTCAGGCGGGCGTAGTAGGGGCGCGTGGCCAAGGGTGTGCGGCCGGTAGAGGTTTCTTGATCCAAAGGATCATAGATGACGATCAGGTCAAGGTCAGAGGCCGCCGTCAACCGCCCCGACCCTAAAGAGCCCATCGCCACCAAAACAGCCCCCCGCCCCGGCGGCGGGCCGTGGCGGCGGGCGAATTCGGCCAATGCCAAGGGCCACATAACAGCGATCACCGCCTCGGCCAGATCGGCGTAGGATTTGCCGGCCTCAAAAGCATCGGTCAGGCCGCGCAGATGATGCACACCCACGCGAAAATGCCATTCTTTCAACCAGATGCGCGCCAAACCCAAGACGCGCTCGTAATCGACAGCCGTGCTGAGGCGCTTTTCCAAATCCTGCCGCAACCCCGCCACACCGGGCCAAGGTGCCCAGAAAGACCCGCCTATCACGCCATCCAGCACCGCCGCATTGCGCGACAGATACAACGCCAGCGCGGGCGCCGTGCCGGCGATGTCGATGATAAGATCCACCAGCGGGGGGTTGGCCTCGAACAGGGAAAAGATCTGAACGCCCGATGGCAGGCCCGCCAAGAAGCCGTCAAAGGCCATCAAAGCCTCGTCCGCATGGGCGTTTTGCATCAGTTTGCGCAGAAGTTGCGGCTTTAAGCGGGCAAAGATCGTCTGGGCGCGGTCAGACCGCAGGGCGGGATATTGCGACCAGCCTTCCACCACGGCGCGGGCTTGGGGCGAGATGTCGGGCAAGGTTTCGGTGGCATTGGGGGAAAAGAAACCTTCGGTCAGATGATCGACACGGCGCAGGCGGTCAAGGAAGCTGCGGCGAAAAGCCGCCTCTTCCAGCCCGCAAAAGGCCGCGACGCGGGCAATGGCTGCGGGGGTTTCGGGCATGGTCTGGGTTTGCTCATCCAAGACCATCTGCAAGCGATGTTCAATCAGGCGCAGGTCGCGGTAAGCTTGGGTTAGTTCTGCAACCACATCTGCGGGCAACCAGCCCTTGGCCGACAGCGCCTGCAAGGCTTTTTCCGTGCCAGATCCGCGCAGATCAGGGTCGCGCCCACCGGCGATCAATTGGCGGGTTTGGGTGAAAAACTCTATCTCGCGAATGCCGCCAAGCCCCAGTTTAACGTTATGCCCTTCGACCACCAAGGGCCCTTTGAGCCCACGATGTTCGCGGATGCGCAGGCGCATATCATGGGCGTCTTGGATGGCGGCAAAATCCAGATGCCTGCGCCAGACAAAGGGCGTCAGGCTGGCCAAGAAGCGATGGCCTGCGGCCATATCGCCCGCACAGGGGCGGGCTTTGATATAGGCGGCACGCTCCCATGTGCGACCCTCGGCCTCGTAATAGGCGCTGGCTGCGGCCATAGACAGGCAGACGGGCGTCACAGACGCATCCGGCCGCAGCCGCAGGTCGGTGCGAAAGACGTAGCCTTCGGGCGTGTTGTCGGACAAAAGGGCTGACATTTTGCGCGTGACGCGGATAAACGCCGTGCGGGCTTCTTGCGCGGTGTCGGGATAGCGGCTTTCATCGAACAAGCAGATAAGGTCGATGTCAGACGAATAGTTCAACTCGCGCGCGCCCATCTTTCCCATGGCGAGCACCAGCATGCCCGCACCCAAGGCAGGGTCGCCTTGGGGCAGTTTGCCGCGCCGCATCTCATCGCCGACAAGGGTGGTGAGGCACATCTGCACGGCGCAATCGGCCAGTTGGGTCAAAGCCTCGGTCACTTGGCCCAGATCCCAAATGCCACCAAGGTCGGCCAACGCTATCAGCAACGCCGCCCGCCGCTTGGCTTGGCGCAGCGACGTGGAAAGGTCAGTGCCCTGATCCATCTGCGCCAGAATGGCTGCAAAGCCGTCTTCGGGCGAAAGGGTCAACGCCTGACGCAGCCACGCCGCTTCAGACCGCGACAAATCGCGCAGATAGGGCGCGCAAGAGGCGCTGGCTGATACAAGGTCGCGCAGGGGGGCCGATAGGTCGGCAAAGGCCAAGGCCACCTCGTCTGCCACCGCGCGATCAAAGACCTGCGGGCACAAGTTTAGGCGAGAGGCGAAGGCTTGGGTCATAGCCTTGTTCTGATGCCACGCCGTTCTGCGGTCAACTGGTCAAAGATGCAGGGTGTGGGCTTGCGCAGAAGAAGGCAGGATGAATTTATAGAGCAAAAGGATAAACCCGATGAGCAAAAGCCTAAAGCGCGTGGAAAATGCCCTGTCTGCGGCGGGGGTGTCTGTGCAGATCGTGGAAACACCCGCCTCAACCCGCACCGCGGCCGAGGCGGCAGCGGCGGCAGGTGTGGCGCTGGATCAGATTGTGAAATCCATTTTGTTTCAGGGGCCAAGCGGGGCTTTGTACTTGTTCCTGACCGCAGGGGGCCAACAGGTGGATTTGACGAAAGCCGCTGCTTTGGCGGGCGAGAATCTTTTGCGCGCCGAGGCGGATGTGGTGCGTAAGGTGACAGGCTTTGCGATTGGCGGTGTCTCTCCGCTTGGGCACCTAAGCGCCCTGCCCCTGTGGATGGACCCGCATTTGATGGGCTTTGACCAAGTCTGGGCGGCCGCTGGCACGCCGCACCATATCTTTGCTATCGCGCCCGCGAACTTGCAGCGCCTGACAAAGGCTGTGGTGGCCCCTTTTACCATCTCAGCCTAACGCCATGCCCAACGCCGCGCGGCGGCGCTGGCGAGGGGTTGCTAAGGGCTGCAATCCAAGACAGGTAAGCCCAACTGTAGGGAGATTGTTTTGGCCACAATTGACGGACTGCCCCCGCTGCGCGATGTGATCGCAAGTTATGATCTGGTGGCCAAGCGGCAACTGGGTCAGAACTTTTTGCTAGACTTGAACCTGACGGCCAAGATTGCTCGTTTGGCGGGCGATCTTTCGGGATCCGATGTGTTAGAGATTGGTCCAGGCCCAGGTGGGCTGACGCGCGGGCTGTTGGTAGAAGGCGCGCGCCGCGTGGTGGCGGTGGAAAAGGACCCGCGCTGCATTGCGGCCTTGCAAGAGATTGCCGCCGCCTATCCCGGCCGTTTGGAGGTGGTGGAAGGCGATGCCATGCAGGTGGATATGGCCGCTTTGCTGTCGCCTCCGGTGCGGATTGCCGCCAACCTGCCCTATAACGTGGGCACAGAATTGCTGATCCGCTGGCTGACGCCCAAGATCTGGCCACCCTTTTGGACATCGATGACCCTGATGTTCCAACGCGAGGTGGCCTTGCGCATCACAGCCAAGGTGGGCGATGACCATTACGGGCGGCTGGCGATCTTGTGCCAGTGGCGCTCGGACGCCAAGATTGTCATGCATTTGCCGCCCGAAGCCTTTACCCCTGCGCCCAAAGTGCATTCTGCGGTCGTGCATTTGACACGGCTGGAAGAACCGCGCTTTGCGGCTGATCCCAAGACCCTAAGCCGCGTGGTGGCGGCGGCCTTTGGCCAGCGGCGCAAAATGCTGCGGTCCAGCCTGAAGCCTTTGGGCGGGGATGTGGAAGCGCTGCTGCTAGGGGCCAATATCCCCCCCACCGCACGCGCGGAAGAAATTGAGCTGGAGCGCTTTTGCGCTCTTGCGCGGGCGGTGGCCGAAAGGGACGCCTAAGCGCCCTTTCGGTGTCGCTTTAACCAGCGCTATTCTCTGACGATCCTTCGCCGCCATCCGCCACGGGTTTCTTGACCGCAGGTTTGCGCACCGCGGGGGCACGGGGTTTCTTGGGGGCTAAGACTGCCTCAACCGCTGCCACAGGTGTTGCCCCGAAAACGATGGGGGCCAAGGGCTGCGGGTCGGGCTGAGCGACAGGCTGCGGCGCTTCGTAACGCGGCGCGTCAGCGGGGCGCTCTTGTGCCGGACGCTCATAAGGCGCGCGGTCTTGTTGCGGCGCACGCTCTTGATAGGGGCGGTCTTGGCGGAGCTGATCATTGCCACGGCCTTCGGAACGGTTCTGCTCGACCCGCGGCGGATAGGGGCGGCGTTGGCCTTCGTTGCGGGGCGCATCAGGGCGCTGGGTGTCATTGCGCGGCGTATCGCTGCGCTGATTGTCGCCACGCTGATTGTCGTTGCGCTGGGTGTCAAAGCGCTGACCATCGCCGCGCTGGTTATCGTTACGCTGCCCGTCCCCGCGCTGGCCATCACCGCGCTGCCCGTCATTACGATTGTTGTCGTTGCGTTGGCCGTTCTGCGGGCGGCGGTAATCATCGTTGCGCGGGGGGCGCTGGTCTTGACCCCGATCTTGGCCCCGATCTTGACGCTGCTCGCGCGGGCCTGCCTCGGGGGTTTCGACTAAACCTGCCTCGTCATAGCCGATCATTTCGACCATATCATGACCTGCGATATCAGGCTGCTCGTCGCCACGCTCATCGCGGTAATCTGCCCGATACTCGCCTTGACCACGCTCACGCGGTTGGCCGTTTTGCGAGCCGTTTGGAGCATAGCTTTGCTGGCGGCTTTCCTGTTCGGCGGCAAGCTCGCGGTTGGCTTCGGCCAAAAGCCTTGTGTAGTGTTCTGCGTGTTGCAGAAAATTCTCAGCGGCAACGCGGTCGTTGGACAGCTGCGCATCACGGGCAAGAAACTGGTATTTTTCGATCAACTGGGCCGGGGTGCCACGCACCTTGCCATCGGGGCCTGAACTGTCAAAAACCCGATTGATGATGTTACCGAGCGTGCGCGGGCGGTTCGTCTTCGAACGCGAACGGGACTTGGAAGAGCGCATGTTGTCCTTTGATCCACTTGTCCTGCGCCCCATCGCCTTGATCAAAACGACCAGCAGTACCATCAGCGAGAGGCGGGCATCGGCAGGCTTCGTGGCGACCAGAATGGTCTTCCGCGTCAGCTTGCGTGGGTTTGACTAACCACAGGTCCGACAGGGGGGCAAGAAGAAAGTGACGCAAAGTTTCGCCAAGAGCGCATCAATGCCAAAGATCTCAGGCAGCGCCCTTGGGTTTGCTGGCACAGACCACCCTATCGCGGCCATCAAGATCGGGCAAGACACGGATGGCTTCCATGCCTTGGGCCTGAAGTAGGGCTGACACAGTTCCCCCTTGGGTTGGACCAATCTCGAGCAAGATGCGCCCACCGGGCATCAAGCGCGCTGGGGCACCGGCGGCGATGATGCGGTAAGCGGCCAAGCCATCACCGCCGGGGGTTAAGGCGCGTTTGGGTTCCCAATCGCGCACTTCGGGGGCCAGGGCTGCCATCTCGGCATCGGCGATATAGGGCGGGTTGGACACGATCAGATCATAACTGCCCGTCACGGCGCGCAGCCAATCAGACTCCAAAAACCGCGCACGGGTTAGGGTGTGGCGCGCAGCATTGCGGGTGGCCACACGCAGGGCCGCGTCAGAAATATCAACGCCAAGCCCCGTCGCCATCGGCATGGCCAAAAGGCAGGAAATCAGGATGCAACCCGACCCTGTGCCAAGGTCCAGCATCTTGACGAAAGGTTGGGCGATGGCTTGTTGCACCAGCACCTCGGTTTCGGGGCGCGGGTCGAGCGTGTCGCGGGTCACTTCAAAACTGCGGCCCCAGAACAAACGCTCGCCCAAAATCTGCGCCATGGGTTGGCGGGTTGCGCGGGTGGCGATGAGGGTGGCAAAGCTGTGCGCGGCATCGGGCGAGAGCGGGTCTTGCAAATGCAGCGTTAGGCGGTCAGCGGGCACGCCCATCGCCTTGGCCAGCAACAGGCGCGCATCGCGGGGGGCATCTTCGATCCCGGCGGCACGCAGCGTGGCTATGGCGTCGCGCAGGGTGAGAGAGGCGCTCATTCCGCGTCAGCCAGACGGCTGGCATGGTCGTGGGCGGTGAGGGCATCAATCACTTCGGTCAGGTTGCCTTCTAGGATCTGACCCAGAGAATACAGCGTCAGGTTGATGCGGTGATCGGTCATGCGGCCTTGGGGAAAGTTATAGGTGCGGATGCGTTCAGACCGATCACCTGAGCCGATTTGCGCCTTGCGATCGGCCGAGCGTTCGGACGAAATCCGTTCGCGCTCCAGCTCATAAAGCCGGGCGCGCAGAACGGCCATGGCATTGGCACGGTTTTGGTGCTGCGACTTTTCGGAGGAGGTGACGATCATCCCCGTGGGCAAATGCGTGATGCGCACGGCGGAATCGGTGGTGTTGACGTGCTGGCCCCCTGCGCCGGAACTGCGCATGGTATCAATGCGAATGTCAGAAGCGGGGATGTCGATATCGACATCTTCGGCCTCGGGCAACACAGCCACAGTCGCGGCAGAGGTGTGGATGCGCCCCCCCGCCTCGGTCGTGGGCACGCGCTGCACGCGGTGAACACCGGATTCGTATTTCAACTTGGCAAAGACGCCTTCGCCTTGAACATGGGCCGTCAGTTCCTTGATGCCACCAAGATCCGAGAATTGCTCTTCAAGAATTTCAAACTTCCACCCCATGCGCTCGCAATAGCGTTGGTACATGCGCAACAGGTCGGCGGCAAAAAGGCTGGCCTCGTCACCGCCCGTGCCGGGGCGAATTTCAAGGATGGCAGGGCGGGCATCGGCGGCGTCTTTGGGCAAAAGCGCCAAGCGCAGGGCGGTTTCCATTTCCGGAATGCGGGCCTTAAGGTGGGGCAGTTCCTCTTCCGCCAGCGCCTTCATTTCAGGGTCGGCCAGCATCAATTCGGCTTCTGCCAGATCGTCCAGCGCTTGGCGGTAAGCGTTGATTTCGGCGATCACGGGGCCGAGGTCAGAATACTCACGGCTCAGCGCTGCAATATCGGCAGGCGATCCGCCCGCGTTCAACCGCGCCTCGACATAGTCGAAGCGTTGGGTGATCTGGGCGAGTTTGTCTAAGGGCACCATGGGCGCGGTGTGGCGTGGAACGGCGGGTTGGTCAAGGGCGGTTGCGCCCTTGGTCTTTGGGTATTTGGGCCAAGATGCAGGAGGGTGCGGGGGGAATGTTAAAGTTGAGAGAGCCAGTCTTTCAAGCGCGCTGCGTTTACGCCAAAATCAACCGTTCCAAAGCGCAGGCGCGAGACGATGTCTAAGCGGGTGCCTGCGGGCGTTTGCGAGACTTCCGCTGTGACATAGTCGGGAAAGCCCATCAGAAAAGACCGCGATACCCAAGTGATACGGCCTTCGGCAGCGCTGCCCGCCAAATGCTGGGTGCGCGGTGAGGTGAGGGCGATGGCTTCTAGCTTATCAAGCACCTGCGCAGGGGGCTGTGGCAGCAAGCAAGCGGCGCGCGCGCCTTTGAGGACAAGGGCGATGTGGTCGGTGCAGGGGCCTTGGGGGATGGCGTCACGGGTGGCTATAGCGATGTGCCAATCCTTGGGGTCGCTGGGGGCAAGGCGGATGTAAGCCATCAGCGCGAGCGCGACCAAAATCCCAAGCAAGACGCCGGTTTTCCAAGAGATGATCATCATCTTTGGGTGCGCGCCCAATGATAGAGGCACACCAGTTCATAAGCCACATGGGCCCCTGCAATGGCCGTGGCGCCCGTGGTGTCATAGGGGGGCGACACTTCGACCACATCGCCACCCACCATATTAATACCCGCCAGATCGCGCAGCATCGCCGCCGCTTGCCAGCTTGCCAGCCCGCCCCAAACCGGCGTGCCGGTGCCCGGTGCAAAGGCCGGATCCAGCGCGTCGATGTCAAAGGTCACATAGGTGCTGGCATGGCCAACAATCTCTTTGGCCTTGGCCACAGCCCAAGCCGTGCCCTTTTCATGCACCTCGCGCGCGGTGATGACGTTGACGCCCAGATAATCCTCGGTCGTGGTGCGGATGCCGATTTGCACCGAACGCTTGGGGTCGACCAGCCCCGATTTCACTGCCTTATAGAACATGGTGCCATGGTCGATGCGGTCATAGTCATCATCGGGCCACAGGTCGGAATGGGCATCGAAGTGGATCAGCGACAAGGGGCCAAAGCGTTCGGCATAGGCGCGCAGGATGGGGAAGGTGATGAAATGGTCGCCGCCCAAAGTGATCGACCCTGCACCCGCGTTCAGGATGGTGCGGATATGGTCGGTCAGGGTCTGGGGGAAGTCTTGCGTCTTGGCATAGTCAAAAGCCAGATCGCCGTAGTCGATGATGTTGAGCTCTTCCAGCGGGTTGGTGGGCCAGCCTGTGGGCGGATCATAAGGCATCAGGGTCGATGCCTCGCGGATGGCACGGGGGCCAAAGCGCGTGCCGGCACGGTGGGTGACAGCTTGGTCAAAGGGCACGCCGGTTATGGCCAGATCAACGCCGGTCAGGTCTTTGGTGTAACTGCGCCGCAGGAACGAGGTCGCCCCGCCAAAAGCATTCTCGAAGGCATAGCCGCGCTGGCTGGTGCGGGTGAAGGCGGTATCGACCTGCGATTTGGCGTCTTCTAAGGGCATGGGCTTCTCGGGCTGGCTTGCGCGCGGGTCATTGGGGCCGGAGACGCCGTGGATCCGGTGTTGGGAAAGTAGGGCGTGGGGGGCGGATGGTCAACGGGGGGTTAGCCCACCCGCACCCCTTCGCGCACCAGATCATCCGTCACCTGCCTGATCGCCACTTCTAGCGTCTCAGCGATGAAATCAATCTGGGACTCGGTGATCACCAAGGGCGGTGACATCACGTTCAAATGGCCAATCGGGCGCACCAGCAGGCCAAGGCTTTCGCAGACATTCGAGATGCGCTTGGATTCGTTGATCTCATCGGGCAGCAGA
>Ga0209550_10000995_pt1 | contig 27480 bp, 32 predicted proteins | sample LauGreSuBDMM15SN_2_FD_187567 | JGI IMG/M metagenome (GOLD analysis project Ga0209550, IMG submission 187567) | Freshwater lake microbial communities from Lake Michigan, USA - Su13.BD.MM15.SN (SPAdes) (version 5) | ecosystem: Environmental > Aquatic > Freshwater > Lake | place: Lake Michigan... | reverse complement strand
TGTCTGGTTGAGTGGACTGATGCCCCGGGGCATCATAGTCCATACAAACAGCATGATGCTGACCATATGGATTTTTAATCCATACGGTCAGACATTAAACCTTCGTCTGATACCAATACAATACCACTTTTACTAATAGATAGTCCTCGTTGGATTTTGTCTTCTATACGCATAAGTACACCTATCAGTCCATATTTTGCAAATGCGTCACCATAGTCCGCATTCTTTTTTTTGAATAATTCCAATGCATTGGATTGTATAGTTTGTAGCTGTTCTACTCGGTTCATTTTATAAACGCAATAGTTATATAGTGTTTATATTAGTTTTGTTCAGTTTAGTTTATACCTATCCAGTAAGCAATCTATATAATATGTTTTCGGTTTGTTGTTTTGTAATTATTTCTGGGTCATACGAAAATAAAAAACGATAATTATCAGTACCATACTTACGTTTAAATATAGACAACACCACCCTTTCTAAATCTGGGTAATGTGCATCTATAATATAGTAAACACAATTATATCCAGATGCATCTGGCAAATGTATCTTGTACTTATTGTTATAGATATCACTAAATCCTTTCAAGTATCTAACGTTATTTTTATCTACTATATAATTACGTTTAAACATTGTTATAGTACCTATGTTAATGTCTAGATGTGTGGTGGGATGCCCTTGGACATCACGTTCCATACATATAGCATCATGCTGGTCCGTATGGGTTTTCAATCCATGTGACCTGACATTAATAGTGGTCGGTTGCATCATATCGCCCAATGGTTCTGCGTATATGAGTGTTTTATCCGGGACGATATCCATTGTTGATATTATTTCATTTGTATCATGAAATAAAATAACCATAGGTGCAGTTGGGTCAATTTTTGTTTCATAATTAAAATATCGGAATGCTTGTTTTATCCAAGTGTCATCATGTTGAACAGTAATTTCTCCGAACTTTAACTTGGGATATTTTTCTGACATGAATGTTTATTATATAGTAAAAAATATTTTTATATTTTTTACTAATGTATTTATTTAATGTCTGGTCGTGTGGATTGAAAATCCATACGGTCAGACATTAATGAATTATTATACAGTAAATATTTATTTAGCAAAAGTAGCAACTCCATTGACATATTTACCGACTTCATCTCCTACATCACCTTCTGCGTCCATAGCGTAAATAACTCCGCTTTTCTCATTTGTTGTAAAATATACCTTACCGTTGATTTTTACTTCGTATACTTCTTCCTCCGCTTCTTCCTCCGCTTCTTCTTCCGCTTCTTCATCAGCTTCTTCCTCCGCTTCTTCCTCCGCTTCTTCTTCCGCTTCTTCCTCAGCTTCTTCCTCAGCTTCTTCCTCAGCTTCTTCCTCCGCTTCTTCCTCCGCTTCTTCCTCCGCTTCTTCCTCCGCTTCTTCCTCCGCTTCTTCCTCAGCGGCATTGGCGACCGGTTCTTCATCACCTTCTGGTTCAGTATTTGCGTCAACCTCTTCTACAACTTCCGTCTCCTCTGTCTCATGTATAGACATCTCTTCTAAATTATAAACAATGTGTTCTACGTTAATGTCTGGTTGTATGGTGTGATGCCCCTGGGCATCATGTTCTATACACCTAGCATCATGCTGGTGCATATGGATTTTCAATCCATACGACCAGTCATTAATGTCTACAGAAGTATCATCCACGGGCTCCGTAATACAATCCTTGACAGGGTCCTCTACTGATGCCTTTGCCGAACGTTTTGCACGTAGTTTTTTGATTTTCTTTTGTAGACGTTCTTCGTTTTTATGCATTTGTCTGAGTTCATATATCAATTGTCTATTCGAATACTGCAATTTTTCGAGTTCATTATTCACACTGTGTAATTCTTCATGTAATTTTTGAACAAGAGGCGAAAACATCATAAAATCATAATTAGATTTATATAACTCATAATTTACCAGTTCACCTTGCAGAGAGGTCATTGACTTGCGAAACTCGCGCTTCATATTCTTTCTCACCTGCGAAATAACAGGATTTGAAGTGGTATTTCTAATACTGGAAGGCATTTTAAAATTATAAGGTTGTTAGATTGTCGGATTACTAAGTGTATATGTATATAGTGTACTATCTTTATATTATTCATATTATCAATTTTCTGTAAACCCAATTATCCAGATATATCTATTTTTGTCCAAGTCGGTGGAAACAAGTCGTCCACGTTGGTTCCAGCCATAGCATTACCAAACCATACATTCGGATAACACACACATTTTTCCTCATATTGATTTAAATATGCACCCCACCAACTAAATGAACTATTTGCTACAATATTATCGGTACAGCAACTCATTAATAGCATTTGCTCCCAATCTTCCACTTCATTCGGTACATGAACAAACTCAACGAGATTATAGATGCCTTTGAGATAATCTATCACCCCCGATACAAATGCCATATCTTCGGGCTCGCAAAAGTATAATACACGAACTTTATCGATATTCATATAGTGTAATTTAATGTCTGGTTGGGTGGACTGATGCCCATGGGCATCACGTTCCATACAACCAGCATGATGCTGGTCCGTATGGATTTTCAATCTATGCGACCAGACATTAAGTATATGTAATAATGCGTTTTTGTAATATTCTTTAGGCATAATTGGATGAAACTGTTGCTTTTCCTTATAATCACCTAATCGAAAATGCATGCTTATAGTATCCATACCAGATAATAATTCCGCATATTTGCACCGAATAAGTTTTTTCTGGTTAGAGAGCAATATTAATGAATATATTTTGTCTTGGTAGGCTTCAAAATATTTATAGGATTGATAATATCCATATAAGGAAATCGAATTATTTGCCGGAACTGCGGGTATTTTCGTGTAATGAAATGCGGGCTCTTTCAAAATAGGAAATGCGTTTAATTGTTCATTCGAGCACTTGCGCACCGGATTTTTTGTAGTAAAAATAGTGAGGTTTTTCAAAAAATTGTGCCAATAAGTAGGTCGCGTTTTACCCACGAGTAGTTTGTCACTATAAGGAAATACAAACTGATGTGTATGTTCGATTGCATAGGCAATAGTCGCGAATATTTGGAATAATTGGTTACCCAATCCACCCATTAACTGAATAGTTATCATCGTATACGAATAATATACTGTATTATTTGTATAAAACCTTTATATGTATTAATATAATATGTATTCATGCTGGTCCGTATGGATTTTTAATCCATACGGTCAGACATTAAGATAATCCAAATGTATCTCGCATAATCGTAGTTTTACTAGGGCCTTGTGGTTTTTCACTCTGTTTTTTCACTTTATATACACCAGTGTTTACAGAAGAGGAATTACTCTTTGTTCCACCATAAATATTCAATATCATATCTTCATTGTCTTCATGTAATTCGGGTAATATACGCGTCAATGGTTTATCGATAACCAACAGCATATGTTCCGTTTTCAACATTTTTCGATATTCTTGTATAGTCATATTGCCATAATATTTTTCTAATAAATAAAAAGGATTTGGCGCGGGCTTGATATTTTTTTTATAATCATATACCTTACTATATATCTGGTTTAACAAATGGTATCTCTCAAACTTGGTAGAATCATCTATATTCTCTTTCATAAGAAAGGCAACTGCACATTCTGGACGACAAAATGACCCATACCCAAATACAGTGCCGTCCATCTCATATTTTGGTATATAACATGGATGATTATCATATTCATATGTGCACCAAAAGCACGCTGATTTCTTATCACCCAAATTATTTTTATACAAGTTTATCTTTAACTTTTTCAATTTAGCATTAATATCCTTCATATTAATATTTATATCATCCTCCACCGTTTCATTCTGAGTATCATCCGATTTTTTTCCCATACATAAACTACATACATTTGTATTATGAGAAACCGTTGTATCTTCATATGCATAGGATGTATTGGTATCTGTATCCGGTTGTAGATTATCATATTTAGAAAAAAGTGCGGTATCTTCGTTATAGGTCATTATTTCCGGCGGAATTGCCGGATTGTATGACATGGGGTCGGTTACCAATTTGTTTAGTTTGTCATTGTATTCATGTAAATCATTGAGAGAACATTTCAAGTGTAATATGACATTTGTCACGATTGGTGGTTTTACAATTTGTTCTTGCTGTTTTACGACTAGCTTTCCACCCTTTGGTTTTCGTCCACGTTTTTTCGAGCCAGCAACCATCTGGTCTTTTGTCATATCCGCAGTTTCCTCCGTCGTATCGTCGGTTTCTAATTCCATCTGAATATTGTCAGATGATATAGTGGCAGGGGCTTCCGCCTCTTGTACCCCATCCGACTTCTTCTTACGTCCTCTCTTCTTTTTTTCACAACAAATATCCATTTATAATGTAAATCTAGTAAAAAACTTTATATAGTTTAAAAAAACAATAAAACTATTAGGTCGTATGGACTAATGTCTAGCTGTGTGGATTGAAAATCCATACAACCAGCATGATGATGGCCCTAATCCTCCTTTTTATAACAAGCCCTGCATAGCGGAACGTAATTATCTGCGCCTATAACTACTTGGTCGGTTTCATTCGTAATACGATGAGAAAATATACCGGGGGCTCCATTTTTACACCATGCACATAATGAACTCAATTTTGTTATTTCATCACTGTATGGTATCAAATCCAATAATCTGCCAAACTTGTTGCGTTTGAAATCGCCATCTAATCCACATATATACACTATTTTATATTGGTTCTCTACCATTTCCAATACCGTTTCATAAATATCTTCGAAAAATTGGCCTTCATTAATTAATATAACATCTGCGGATTGTATCAGTTCGTTTACGGATGCAATAGTCCTTGCAAATACACATGGTATCATAATTTTATCATGAGTAGATAAGAGCGAGTCGTGATATCGTTTATCATCTGCATAATTTATAACTAATACGGTTCTACCAATATAAGAGTATTTTTTATAGTGCTGAACCAATCTAGTAGTTTTACCCGAAAACATAGGGCCTAATATAATTTCTAAATATCCCGATTTTTTGCTCATTTTGTATTTTATATGAAACTATATTTATATGGTTTCACTCAAAAAGAAAAATAGATACCAATACCAATAAAAAATACTTATTGTCTTGGTCGTGTGGATTATGATGTCCAGGGACATCAGTCAACCCAACCAGACATTATAATATTACAAAATACAGGGGAAAATATATATCAAAACATATAACAAAATATAGACATTATTGTCTAAATGTGTGGTATGATGCCCATGGGCATCACATTCCATACATTTAGCATGATGCTGGTCGTACGGATTTTCAATCCACATGACCAGACATTATGTCTGTTCACGTACTGAATAGGGACTATCAGTGGCATCGGCTTGTTCCATCGCTTGTTCCATCATGATAATTTGTCTTGCCATTTCCATGAAGCGTCTTCGTTCAGTTACTTCGCGCGTTTCTTGCGCGGAGCGTATTTGTGCTTGAATCTGCAATCTTCTATATTCCCTTTCGCCTAATAATGCTATCTGTTGCATTGCTCTCATACAAAATCCGATACTTGTTCCAGAATGGCCACTACCCACTTCAGTGGATGCAATTGCGTTCATTATTTCGCGATAGAATGGGTCAGTTGACCACATAAACCCCGTTTCATTGTCTACACCTCTACTCAGAAGTGTTCTTCTAAAACTTCCCCACCACTCATTGCGTGAAATAACGTTGTATGCATCCCGTACAAACTCGCGGGAGAAATTATCTAAATATCTAAACTCACCTGGTACAAAATCGTCTTCATTACCCATATTCGCAGGAGGAATAGGAGGATATGCCATTGTATTAGTATTCGTAGTATCAATAGTATTGGTAGTATTGGTAGTATTGGTAGTATTGGTAGTATCAGCAGTCATTGTTTTAAATAATAAAGCGTATAGTGAAAAGAGCATTAATAATTTGGTAATAGTGAATTGCCTTTTGTATAAAAATAAAAGTATATTTCAATTTTATAAACAATTTTATAAAATCATTTTACTATAAAACTATCTAATGACACAGTAATACTATGTAATTAAATGACGTCGGTTTCGAGAACAACTATTCCCTGGGTGGAAAAATATAGACCCGTCCATTTTGATGATATTGTATTAGACCCTATGAACCGCCAATTATTCCGCAATATTTTGGATAAAGGATATTTTCCCAATTTGATGTTTTATGGGCCACCTGGAACAGGTAAAACCACCACGATTATTAATCTTATAAACGAATATCAATCCAAATATTATGGACAAAGTAAAGGAACCGTCATTCACCTAAATGCATCCGATGAACGCGGAATTGATATTATACGAAACCAAATAAACCAATTTGTCAAATCGAAAAACCTATTTGAAATAGGCATTAAGTTTGTCATATTGGACGAGGTCGATTACATGACAAAAACCGCGCAACAGGCACTGAAAACACTTTTACAAACATGCACGAATAATGTGCGTTTTTGTCTTATATGTAACTATATAAGTAAAATAGACGAAACATTGCAGCACGAGTTCATATGTATCCGGTTCAATCAATTGCCCAAAAAAGAAATAGATACCTTCATTCAAAATATTGCTAAATCTGAGAACATATCTATAGAACTACAATCAATAGACGCAATACAAAATATGTACCAATCTGATATACGCAGTATGATTAATTTTCTCCAGCTAAATCAAAACTTGTCTGAATGGTCCGCATCCATCATCCATTCAGGTGTATGGAAAGAAATGCATGAAAATATACAAACTCAGATGGGTGTAACCCGATTTATCCACTATATTAACGATATTAGTATCCAATATAACATGGACAAACGGCAGATAATGCAGTCCTATTTTGACTATATTATACGTAATTATCACCCCCTAGTATCATCCGGGTTTCTTGATATAGTGGAGAATTGTTTGCATAATTCGGATGCCGATACGGAGAACTTATTGGCATATTTTTATTACCAATTATACGCGTATTGGGGGGGAAATGGATGGACGCATTATTGCCCCAACGACAATGCCCGTTCGCGTGTAATATGATAATTTATATTCAATTTCATACTATTGGTGTTTGTGTAATATACGTCCATTCGGTTTTTCAATGTATTTATAAATGTATTCGGTGGAGAACTTGATATATTTGGGTCAAACCTATCTGCAACTGGATATACGTCATAATTCAGGTGAGAATTGTATGTAGCCGTGGTTGTATTTTTACATATAACGGGGTTTTTGGGAAATTGAATATTTGTATACTCATTATGCGTATGGGATGAATAAGTTGAGGTCATATCTATAGTATTATCTATATATAATTTTTTAAAAAATATAAAATTGAAAACAATATAAAAGAAATAGGTGTCCATTAATCACACCAACCAAATTAATTAATTACTTTTACTAAATAATGGCAAAATTGGTCGATGATGAATGGATGCACTTTCTAGCCAAGCAGGGACCGAACAGTTTATTTGGGTCTACCATCTCTATGCCAGAACCGTCTAAATCAAAACCGCAAATCGAATTACCTATAACGAATATTGAAACGCCTATTACCGATATGCCTAAATGCGACGAATTATACATATCTACAAAAACAAAAGTATTATTCTTAAATCAATTGATTGATATACAGGGCGTTTTCTGGAATATACCTATTATAGAATATTGGCGTCCAGTTTGCGGTGTGGTAAAAAAACAGATGAAGTTTGTCTCAAAAACCCCGGAGGTATACGAAGAATATCGTAAAAAACTGGAGGGTGTTGATTATTATACGGAGAACATTATTAAACAAATTAACAATCCGCAAGCAAGACGCCTAAAGTTCAAGGACGAGCGAAAACTCACAATTGGTATTTCCAAAAAAGATATTATGAATTGTCGCGGTAAGGTGAAAAATGCCTTCTATAATTGTTTTGCCATGATTATGCGGGTTGATTATGAAGGTGAGTTCAAAGAAATACACGTAAAGGTGTTCAATACAGGTAAATTGGAAATCCCGGGCGTATTGAATGCGGCATTATTTGACATTATTCGGAGTATGATTTTGCTCACATTACAGCCATACATTGCGGATAAATTGGATTTCTTGGAAAATAGTCAAGAGGACAATGTATTAATAAACTCGAACTTTAATTGCGGGTTCTATATCAATAGGGAAAAACTATACACTATATTGCGTTCAGAGAAATACGGCATTGAAACTGCATATGACCCATGTAGTTATCCAGGAGTAAAGTGCAAGTTTTATTTCAATAATGAATTGGGATTTAATCCTCTTACCCAAAATGGTCGTATTTTAGCGAACGACCGCAATATGAAAATGAGTGAATTGGACGACAATAAAAAATATACCGAAGTATCCTTTATGATATTTAGAACAGGTAGTTGTCTGATTGTTGGAAATTGTTCTGAACGTATTTTGGTGTTTATATTTGATTTCATCAAACAGATGTTGATGGCAGAATACGAAAAAATAAGTGTAGTAAGTGAAGACACGGTAATCAAAGTAAAGAAAAGCAAATTGCGTAAGAAGATTGTTACCGTTTCCAACAACTATTACATGTCTGATGTTAATGTCTAGATATATAGTGTGATGCCCTGGGCATCGCGTTCCATACATTTATCATCATGCTGGTCGTACGGATTTTCAATCCACACAGCTAGACATTAATGTCTGACCGTATGGATTAAAAATCCACACGACCAGTCATTAAAAAATGAATATAGGAATAAAGTAATATAGGAATATTTAGAGAATAACATTTTTTTATTTAAAAAAAGTATGTTCTAAATATATACCAATGGGTCGTAAAGTGAATAAGGCTTTAAAAGATTGGGTGGGTTTTGTTAAAAGGGTGCAAGATGAAGAGCATATCACTTACCCCAAGGCAATTAAGCGTGCTAAAACGCGTAAAAACAAGGGTGAAAAATGGCGATATGGCGGTAGTACCTCTACCCCAGTAGTATCTGTGCCCGCACAACCAGTAGGCGGTCAACAAGGTTCTGCAACACCAGCGCCCACACAACCAGTAGGCGGTCAACAAGGTTCTGCAACACCAGCGCCCACACAACCAGTAGGCGGTCAACAAGGTTCTGCACAACATTCCCCTGTAAGCAAAGGAGGTCGTCGCTGCAAAACTGCCAAAAAGCAAAAGAGTGGACGCAGAAAGACCTCCAGCAAAAAATAAACTGCCGTTCTTGTATACTAATGTATGGTCGTGTGTATTTATGCCCCGGGGCATCACGTTCCATACAACCCGCATCATGCTGACCGTATGGATTTTTAATCCATACGGTCAGACATTAACATAACAGTCGTTTTACAAGAACCGAAATGTTCTCTTCAGTGAGTTTTTCTTCTAAATAATATTGTGTATGGAACATCAATATTTTTTCCAGAATACTGTTTGTGTCCGGTAATTTGTCTGTTCGTTTCCATTTAGAAATAATTCTATAGTACTCATTTAAAAATACAAAATATACATTCTCATTCATATGCAGTTTTGATTGTATAATACCTATATACTCCACAAAGGCTCCTGCGTCCGAAATAATAGAGAACAAAGTAGAATACTTTTTCATATATACATCACAAATAGCTATACGTGCACCCATCGAGAAAGAACTATTCCACGATAACAATACATTCCATAATGCAGACACTAAATCCAGAGTAGGTTTATATACACTAATAGTACTATTACCGAGTTCAAGTTCTCCTAGTGTCAGTTTATAAACAAAGATAGATATATCAGAAATATACAGATTATTTGCTAAATTGGTTTTGTCCAATTGTTCTATGTATTCTAAATAACATATGTATGATTTACAACATTGGTTTACTATGTTCTCCACTGGTTGATTACAATGTACGTGCATTGTAAATACATGTATTACTATATTTGCCCCATTATACAATATCATATCGAGTTGTTTCGATTTTTTCACTATTTCAGATTGCTCCATAAGCAATAGATATCCCGTCATTATTTTACTAAAACAGTCCATTAGTTCCTCGGTAGACACCATGTTTGCGAAAACTATCTATACCCTTTGGGTCTATAAAAAACAAATATCCCATCCGCCGAAATTGCGTTTATTTAGGCGTTTTGGAGAACATTAGGATAAGTATTCTGGAATAAATCAAATATATTTAGGATAAAGTATTTAAAGTATTTACACTAAAATATTTTATAATTTCATAGTAAATGAGTTCTTCTGGTTCAAATGTAAAGGTTGCAGGTGGAAGTCCAGCAACGCCCGCCGCTACAACATCCAACGGTTATAGATTACCGGATAATACTACACTGCAACACGTCTCGAAGCTGGCAATTGTTGACGACAAGCCAATAATGTTTGATTATTGGGCAAGTTCTCTTGATAAGACGGTTATCATTGGGGTAAAGGATAACCAAGAAAAGCTGCTCGTGAAAAGCGAAGAGGAATATACCAGTCCTATTGCAAAGATTTACAAGGTGGCTACTGAATATATCATTGTTACGGAGAACTCCATTTATTTAGTCGATTCATCTATTGCTACCAAACGCATTTCTTCATAATGTCTAGTCATATAGACTATTATGCCCCGAGGGCATCAGTCCACCCAACCAGACATTAACAAATCTATTGTGTGTTTTACAAAGAAACATACAATAATATCCACGCTACGAGACAATAAAATGGGGTTATACAGACCCATCCACATCTATATCTAGACATTACTGCCTGGTTGGGTGGACTGATGTCCAGGGGGGCATCATAGCCCATACAACAAGCATGATGCTGACCGTATGGTCAGTCATTAATCCATACGGTCAGACATTACAATATATTTAGGAGAACCCCCGTCTGTTCATCAGTGAGTTTCTCTGGAAACTCTACAATAAACTCTATGATTAGATTTCCAACCAGGTTCTCACGAACCATACCAAACTCTCCGATTATTTTTTTGGAATTGGGTGAAATAACTGTCCGGTTATTTGTATTGGACAGGGTCATTTTTTTCCCACTTATGTGCAGTATCTCCATTACAAACCCACACAATGCCTCTTTCAAACTCAGGGATTTCGTATAAATCAAATCCAACCCAGAACGCTTAAAAATAGTCTTGTTCTCTATTTGAACCATTATCTTTATATCCCCCTTCACTTGGTCGTTTACTATATTGCCTTTTTCTCGCAAAATAATAAACTCGTTTTCATCAATACCTCTATGAATGGGTATATATATCGTTTCGGTTTCATTGTGTTTAACGTCGTTTTGTAATACCCATCTTTCTACCTCAATTGGCAGAGAACATCCAGAATAAGCCTGTTCTAGAGTTATACGAATGTTTTTTATAATCGGTGGCGGTTTTTGCATATTCATGAATATATGGTTAAATGGGTCTATTCCGGTACCATGACTATGCATTCGCTGCATCCCGGGGCCGTGAAATACCCGTATATTTGGACCGCCTCCTCCAGGAAATCCACCTCCAAACATCATGTTAAACAGATTTCCTATATCCGCCATTTCCTCCGGCATTCCTCCCCCTCCATCCATTGGAAAAGGAAACCCATTTCCGCCTAAATCATATTGTTTACGTTTCGCGGGGTCACTCAGAGTTTCATATGCCTCACCTATATTTTGGAAAATGGACTGGGCATCGGGGGATTTATTGCGGTCTGGATGGAACTGCAATGAAAGTGACCTATATGCCTTTTTTATTTCGCTTTCCGAAGCAGTTTTAGGAATATTTAATATATCGTAATAAGATTTTTTATGGTCCATTTGATATAGAATATACGAAACACTAAATGATTATATTTATATTTATATGAACTGAAAATATAAATATAAATACTATTGCTATTTTTTATAATATACTACATAAATGATATCAAACGTGAACTTAGAAACCACATTTATATCAAAATACAAACCCTATTACATATCCGATTTTTATACAGATGAGAACTTCCAATTTGTCCTAAATACCTTGTTTGAAATAGATAATCTAAATGTGCTATTTATTGGCGTTCCAAGTTCGGGAAAAACAACCCTTCTATATGCAATTATTCGGCAATACTATGGTCTTTCTAAAGAATCCACTTTCCCCGAAAACAATATTCTGCATATCAATAATTTGAAAGAACAGGGCATCAATTATTTCCGCAATGAAATGAAGACATTTTGCAGGTCAAGTAGTACCATCTTCGGTAAAAAGAAACTGTTAATAATAGATGACATAGATATGATTAATGAACAGAGCCAACAAGTTTTCCGAAACTATATTGATAAATACAAGAATAATGTCAATTTTATTTCCGTGTGTACAAATATTCAAAAAGTAATAGAAAGTATTCAATCCAGAACACATATTATCCGACTTGACCCACCTACAGACATACATTTCCGCAAAATAATGGATAAAATAGTGCAAATGGAGAACATCTATTTAACGGAAGAAATAAAGACATATTTAATCCAAATATCGAACAACTCTATTCGCAATCTAATCAATTATTTAGAAAAAATATATATTTATAGTGACCGACTTACCCTGGAAACCTGCAAAAAAATATGCAATATAATCTCCACTGACTATTTCGAAACATATATCCATTATATAAAAACAGACCGACTGTCCGAAGCAATACAAATACTCTATTCTATACATGACTATGGCTATTCGGTCATCGACATTTTAGATTATTTTTTTACTTTTGTAAAAAATACGGCCATTTTGAATGAAAACGAAAAATACAATATAATTCCAGTAATATGTAAATACATTACTATATTTCATAACGTACATGAGGACTGTATTGAATTGGCTCTTTTTTCTAATAATATGTACAAGGTTCTCCAAAAGTAAATAGGAGGAATACGGGAAGAATGCGCCAGATTTTTTATGATAATATTATACAAACAATAAAACAATTCCTATGTTGCATCAACTTTTCCGTAAACAAGTTCCGATAGATTTACTTATGGACTTATTAGACAAAATATGTCTAAAAACGGACAAATACTATTTAGTCGATGCAAATGCATTCAAAGTTCTCATATATAACAAATATCACGAAGACTTTTGTAAAATCATGTTAGAGTATTATCATTCGTCTAAAGCCCATTACATTACACGCGAGTTCTCCTATAAAACATTTGTAAACGTAGTTAGACAAATATGCAAAAGCAATGATGTTATGTATGGGTCTAAAATGAAATATGAAAAATCAAAGTACAATATCAATTATTTTGTCTATTTCTTTTAATGACTAGCTGTGTGGACTGATGCCCTCGGGCATCATAGTCCATACAGCTAGCATCATGCTGACCGTATGGATTTTTAATCCACACGACCAGACATTAAGGTCTAGTCGTGTGATGTGATGCCCGGGGGCATCAGTCCACCCAACCAGACAATAAGATGGACTATTTAGCTTTTATTCATATAGAGTAAAAGCTAAAGTTCTCTCAAATAATATAATCAGGTAGTATATAATACTGTATTATGTTTAGTGGAAAAAATAAAAACTATTTATTGGCTTTTAGTGTCATTGCTATAGCATGTTATGTAGGATTGAATATGAAACAGTCATTCACAAATAATGACGAATATGAGCTTATTCGCAAATATTTGCTAAATGATTCTCCTCTATATGGATTTAATAAACCTAAACTATGGGTCCATTCTAAATACGAGGTCAATTCACGCCAATGGAAAAGCTTTCAGTCGAGAACATCTTTGGACTTAAATCAGCCATATTTGCATTTAACTATAAAAACAATTATAAACCATTGCGGTAACGATTTTAATATTTGCCTTATAGATGATGACACATTTAGTAAATTAATCCCATCATGGGACATTGATTTACCGAATGTAGCCGAGCCCCACAAATCCTATTACAGAGAACTCGGTATGTTGAAATTGGTGTATTACTATGGCGGGTTGGTCGTGCCCAATTCCTTTTTGTGTTCGAAATCTCTGAAACCATTATGGAAGGAAGCCGAAGAAAATAAAAAACCGTTTGTCTGTCAGCAAATTAACCGCACTGTCAACCAAATGAAAGACAATAATACTGCATCTAGTTTCATACCATCCGTATATTTCATGGGCGCTAAGAAAAACGACGAAACTGTAAAAGAGCTCATTGAATATTTGAAAAATCGTAATTTATCGCCACATTTTAGCAGCGAAAATACTTTTACGGGAGATACCTCACAATGGTGTATAAATGCCATAAAACAAGATAAAATGTCATTGGTTGGGGGAGAACTGGTCGGTGTGAAAACGCAGACTGGAAAACCCATTTTATTGGAAGAATTGATGGAAGAGAATTATCTGGATTTAGCAAAGAATAATTATGGTATTTATATACCGGCCGATGAAATACTTAAGCGACCCAAGTTCCAATGGTTTGCGGTAGTTCCGTCAGAAGAAGTATTTAAAACCAATGCCATTATTGCGAAACATTTGAAAGTGTCAATGGTAGACAGCACTAGTGAGTATATTACACCTACTACTGTAAAGAGTGTCGTAAGTATATAATGTATGGTTGAGTGGACTGATGCCCGGGGGGCATCATAGTCCATACGGACCAGTCATTAAAAAAATATTTACAATAATGATATAAATAGATTATATTACTATCATTATTATTTGTATATTATTATACATATGGGCTCAAATATGTCATCTCAATCTATAAAATGCAATTATGATTGTCCTGTTTGTAAGGTATCTGGTAAAACTCCCAATATGGCAGGCCGGTTTTTTCTTATCAATGCAACTCAATGCCAGTGTAATGCATGCCATACTATTTTTGACAAGAACCTTTTTTACGCCAAACCGACTGACCCTGCAAATCTAGAAGGAAAATGGGCTATTCCTAAAACCATTATGTATGGGCGGGTGGACTGATATATATACATAATCATATATATTCACATACACTACAATACAAGGTCCCATCTGTTCCAATATCTACCCTAATGTCTGGTTGGGTGGACTGATGCACGGGGGCATCATAGTCCATACAACCAGCATCATGCTGGTCGTACGGATTTTCAATCCACACGACCAGACATTAAATGGTTTCCCACACCCGTGTATTTCCCCAGTTTCGGCCAATGCATCGCATTGAGGTTTAGGTAAATGTGGGTCTATTTGTAGACCGGTGGATTTCATTATTCCACACCTAAATATACGACAATTAATGACTGATTGGGTGGACTGATGCCCCCTGGGCATCATAGTCCATACAACCAGCATCATGCTGATCGTAGTGATTTTTAACCACTACGATCAGACATTAAGTTGTATGATTTCTATAGATACATTGCAATGAGGGCAATTGACAAACATTATAGTATATAGTATATAGTATATATAGTACAATGTACAAAGTATATTTATTGTCTCACCGTATGGATTTTTAATCCATCCAACCAGACATTAATGTCTAGCTGTGTGGATAGAAAGTCCATATGGTCAGCATCGTGCTGGTTGTATGGACTATGATTCCCCTGGGCATCAGTCCACACAGCTAGTCATTAATACATATAATAAACTATATAAACATACAGCCATTATTATATGTATTTACACTGCAAATATGAACACAATTACTACAGAAACAAATGAAAAAATAGTAGAATCGCATCGAACGGTCGATGAACTTTTTGCTAAATATGCCAATAATCCCTATATGTTATCCAAAATATACAATTGTATATGCAATCAAATACCGCACCAATTAGATATACTGGATAAAACGCACGAAACCCGGGTATCCAGAATTGAAGAACTTACGATGGAGCAACAGACATTTATAAGCGATTTTCTTTATAGAAATCAATATTTCTATGTCCCTGCAACCGAATTATTTTTCCATTATGACGGAAAACATTATCGTATTCATAATGAAGATGATATATTGCACCATATTCTTACACTCATTACAAAAGACCAACAGTTGATGTCGTGGAAACAACGGACCAAAGTATACGTCATGAAACGCATAAAAAATAACAATTTACTGAAATCGGTTCCTGAATCATACACAATCCAAAATGTTCTATCGGTTTTACATCCCACGCTATTTGCAACCAGAACGGAAGCCAAGTATTTCCTCACTATTATCGGTGACAATATTTTCAAAAAGAATACCCACTTGGTGCATTTCCTCAGCGCCAATGCAAAACATTTCATTCGAGAACTAAATGCAATGTGTCAGAGTTTTTTGGGTACAAATCTTTTTCAAACAATCAAACACAAATACCATGAACATAGCTACCAACACTCCCGTATACTCAAAATAAACGACATTATTAAAAACGAATGTATTTGGAGACCATTATTGATTACATGGGCACTAGATATTTTATGCGTTGCATGCCATTATTCTATGCGATTTGATTGTTCCGATGCATTCCTATTACACACAAACGACGAACCTCTTTGTCAATCGGTTTTCTATTTACATCGCAATGAATCGTCTGTTATTGTGGATAGTTTTATAGCAGAATATTTGCAAAAAACGCAGAGACAACCAGATGCAAAAACGATTACTGGACAAATAACGTGGAAAAATATGCAGTATTTATGGAAACAATTCTTGGAAACGAAAAACTTGCCCGCAATTATGTTTCAAACCGCCCTGAAAAACATGATTGTGCAAAAATTGGCAGAACATTACAAAGAAGATACAGATAGTTTTATTGGGATTTTCAGTAAACATTTGCCCGCTATACAGCGGTTTATTCTGTTTTGGGAAAATACCATCACTATTCAAGAAGATAACATAGAGTATGATTTTGAAATTGATGAATTGAGTATTTTATTCAAGATATGGTGCGAAACCCAGGGTGAACCGGTTTCGGCATTTAACCATTCGCAATTGTTGGATTTGATAACCTATTTTTATCCACATATAGAAATAGACCAAGACAAGTATTTATATAAGATACACTGTTCACTGTGGGACAAGCAAATGGATATACAAATGGTTATGAACAATTTATACGAAACCAGTGGGAAATCATCTATATATGATGCATACCAATTTTATTGCAAAAATTGCACCGGGTCAAAACAGTCGTTAATTGTAAGTAAATCGTATTTTGAAAAATATGTGCATGATAGATGCTCTGAATATATTGTATAGTGTATACTTTATTGTCTGGTCGTATGGATAAAAAAACCATACGAACCAGACATTAATGTCTGGTTGGGTGGACTGATGCCCTCGGGCATCATAGTCCATACAACCATCATCATGCTGACCATATGGATTTTTAATCCATACGGTCAGACATTAATTAAACTCCCAATTTATTTCAGACAATTTGACTAAACCATTCAGTATCATAACAAATGTCAATGTCCACATTAATACTCTTTCTTCTGTTTTTATTTGTATAGTATCTTTGCTAAATCTATACAACAATATAAATCCCATTGCTATAACGAATATATTTTCCATTATAATTGTCGTTTTTAATGAGTTGTCGTACACTCTTTTATCAAATAATAAACCATACATGTGAACTGTATAAATAATTATGAAAACAAACTTGAAAAAAACTAAAAAATAAAGTACGGTTTCATATGTCTCTATTGATATCATAATAAATATATATAATATATATAATATATATATTTATAATTTATTGTATTTATTGCGGGGTTTTCATTTATTTAGCCACATCCACAAGAGCTGGCTTCAAATTGAGTGAGGTTACTGGAGAACCTACGAGATTACCGCCCCTTTTTTGAGATTTGTTTTTACGGGTTCCGCCACGTTTTATGGCACCAAATTGCCCCTTCTTAGTGAAATATCCATGTTTCTGCAGACGCTTTTCCTTTTTAGCAGTCTTGTGTTTTTTCTCACTAACAATGCGTCCCCATTTGTTCATTAGCAAATCGCCTTTAGTGAGGCCGCCACTTGTTTTGTACGCAGTGCCATTGTGAACTTGGGTTCTCGACCCGAATAATTCCTTGTAGGTTTTACCCTTGATGACGTAATTTCCATTTTCGTTGCGAACTGGTCGTTTCATGGTTATATATAATAAATATATAAAAAGTTGAATAGGGTGGGAAGAATAATTTGCTAAATATTTTCATCGGCGGCGATTAGACTTTCTGCGGTTCTTTTTTGATTTGCCGAATTTACGCTTTGATTTTCTGGAAGTTTTTTTAGAACACTTTCCTCCTGAGGGGGGGTTGTATTGGGCGCTTAATTTTTCGTATTGGGTGCTTAATTTTTCTAATTCGCTGGGGGTTAACTTGTTTAATTGGGGGTCCAATTCGTTTAATTGGGGGTCCAATTCGTTTAATTGGATTCTTAATTCGTTTGATTTGACCAAATTGCGTAGTAATTCGTATATTGCATTCACATGGAGTTCATGTATATTCAGTGTGTCACGGATATTTTGTTTTGTTGTGTTATTTTTTGATTCTGCTGTGTTATTTTCTGATTCCGCTGTGTTATTTTCTGATTCCGCTGTGTTATTTTCTGATTCCGCTGTGTTATTTTCTGATTCCGCTGTGTTATTTTTTGAATTACAAAGTTCTGTTAGGAATCTATAAGTGGATTTTAACCCAAGAACATGACGATCTAATTTTGTAATAATAGTTGTTATTAATATATCAACATCTTCTATTAATTCAGTATACCTATATATACTGGCTTGAATATTATTGGCATCGGAGCTCATAATATTTATATATTATACAAATATTATAATTTTGTTTTTCTAATGTCTGACCATATGGTCAGCATGATGCTAAATGTATGGAACGTGATGCCCCCGGGCATCACACCACACATTTAGACATTAAAAATCCATATAGTAAGCATGATGCTGGTTGTATGGACTATGATGCCCCGGGGCATCAGTCCACTCAACCAGACACTAAATATTCACCTATTCAAAAACCCGGTTTGTGTTTTACTCGACCGAACAATCTGTGCATATCGCATTTTTTGTGACATAGATGGGTCATTTCCACCTGTATTTATTTTATTATATTGCACTTGAGAACATGTCATTGTAGCCTTGTTTAATGCCGTACCATTCGTTTTACTGAGACAATAATCGATTTTAGGATTTTCACTCATATTGGTTTACTATATACATTTTACATTTATTATTTAGAAAATTGAAACAAAGACAAGCGTCTAAGAATAGTATATACCCATATCCCCCTTATTATTGTTATTATTACTATTACCAATCTATTACTAAATAATGTCTACTACTTCTTCTGCCTCTCTCGCTCAACAATATCAACGAAAAACCGACAAGCAACATATTTTGGACAATCCCGATACCTATATTGGGTCTGTTGAAAATGTGGATGCAGATATGTGGGTATATGATGATGTCTCCAATAAAATTACTCTAAAAACAATCAATTATATCCCAGGATTATACAAATTATTTGACGAAGGTATTGTAAATTGCCGCGACCACGTTATACGAATGATACAATCTAGCAGTTCTGACAAGAAGTTTGTCAGCTATATTGATATAACCATTGCTGACGATGGAACCATTACACTAGCAAATGACGGAAATGGTATTGATATTGCTAAACATCCCGAATACGATATTTGGATTCCGGAAATGATTTTCGGACATTTGCGCACTTCCACCAACTACAACAAAGACGAGAAGAAAATCGTAGGTGGGAAAAATGGGTTCGGGTTCAAATTGGTGCTTATTTGGTCTACCTATGGTATGGTAGAAACAGTAGACCATACCCGGGGGCTGAAATATGTACAGGAGTTTGGTGCCAATCTGGATGTCATTAAGCCACCGGTTATCACTAAATGTTCTTCTACAAGACCATATACCAAGGTTACATTCAAACCTGATTATGCCCGGTTTGGCATTGCCGGGCTTACTCCCGATATGTTGGCGCTCCTTAGAAAGCGTGTATACGATATAGGAGCAATCACTGACCATTCTATAAAGAAAATCAAAATCAGTCTAAATGGAACGGCGCTTCCCATAAAAAACTTCCAACAATATATCGATTTATACATTGGCGCAAAAACAGAAGGCGATGATGCAAGACGGGTGTATGAACAAGCCGATGAACGTTGGGAATATGCCGTAGCACTTTCACCTACCCATGAGTTTATTCAGGTTTCCTTTGTGAACGGTATTTGCACATTCAAAGGCGGAAAACACGTGGAATACATTACCGGTCAGATTATTCGCAAATTGTGTGATTATATCGAGAAAAAGAAGAAAATAAAAGTGAATGCCAATGCAATCAAGGAACAGATTGTATTGTTCTTGCGATGTGATGTGGAAAACCCGTCATTTGATAGTCAAACCAAAGACTATATGAATACTCCATCCTCCAAGTTTGGTTCCGGGTGCACGGTAAGTGACGGGTTTATTGAGAAAGTCGCTAAAATGGGCGTGATGGATATGGCATGTTCTCTTACAGAAGCCAAAGAAGCCCGCATCGCGAAGAAAATCACCGATGGTTCCAAAACCAAGACCATTCGCGGTATTGCCAATCTCATCGATGCAAACCATAGTGGTGGACCATTATCCAAACACTGTATTCTCATTCTATGTGAGGGATTAAGTGCCATGTCTGGTATTGTTTCTGGATTATCGGCCGAAGACCGCAATACAATCGGTATTTATCCATTGAAAGGAAAACTCCTAAATGTGCGCGGGGAACAATTGAAGAAAATAGCGGAAAACAAAGAAATCACTGATATCAAGAAAATCTTGGGATTGGAAAGCGGTCGTGAATATACATGTATTGAAGACGTGTATCAATACTTGCGATATGGAAAAATCATGATAATGACGGATCAAGATTTAGATGGTTCTCATATCAAAGGCTTGTGTATCAATCTATTCCATTCAGAATGGGCTTCTCTAGTACATATCCCGGGATTTATTTCCTTTATGAACACTCCGATCTTGCGCGCGAAGAAAGGTCCTCAGACGTTGGTATTTTACAACGAGGGGGAATATGATACATGGAAACAGTCTTTTGGTCCACAAGGTCCCACTGGTTGGACAATCAAATATTTTAAAGGTTTAGGAACATCTACTTCCGCAGAGTTTAAAGAATATTTCGCCAACAAGAAAATAGTAGATTTTGAATACAATGGCCAGTCAAGTGATGACAGTATAGACAAAATCTTCAATAAAAAGCGCACAGATGACCGTAAATCATGGTTGGAAGACTACGACAAGGAAGCATATTTAGACACATCGCATCCCACTGTGAAATATGAGGATTTCATGAACCGCGAACTCATTCACTTTAGCACATATGATTGTGCTCGTTCTATCCCGAATATGGTCGATGGATTGAAGATTTCCTTGCGAAAAATATTATATGCAACTTTCAAAGGCCGGCTTACTTCAGAAATAAAAGTAGCCCAATTCAGTGGATATGTTGCACAGCATAGTGCATACCATCATGGCGAAGCCTCTCTGAATGGAGCTATAGTAAATATGGCGCAGAACTTTGTGGGGTCGAACAATATCAATCTCTTGGAACCCAATGGACAGTTTGGAACCCGGTTGCATGGAGGTGATGATAGTGCATCAGAGAGATATATCTTCACTATGCTCAATCCGTTGACACGTTCTATCTTTCCAGATATGGATGATGCAGTATTGTCTTATTTGAATGACGATGGAACTATGGTAGAACCCGAGTTTTATGCACCCATTATTCCGTTTGCCTTAGTGAATGGTATCTCAGGTATCGGCACGGGGTTTTCATGCTCTATTCCTGCATTTAATCCACTGGATATTTTGAAGTATTTGAAAAACAAAATCCGTGGTATGTCTACAGACACAATAGAGTTTATTCCTTACTATCAGGGATATAAAGGAACTATTCACAAATGCGGCGACCAGAAATATTTAGTCCGGGGTTGTTATGAGAAAATTGGCGACGATAAAGTACGTATTACTGAACTGCCCATTGGAACCTGGACGATGCCCTATATCACTATGTTAGAAGGACTGATGGATGGCGGAGTAGACAAGGCTGGAAAGAAAATCGCCCCCTCCATTAAAGATTTCGTTTCCCTTTGCACCGAAGTAGCTGTAGATATTACGGTGCAATTTCCCCGAGGTAAATTATATGAGTTAGAGAGTGCCATAGAAAGTACTGGTATTAATGGAGTGGAGAAACTACTCAAGTTATCGACTACATTGAGCACCACTAACATGCACATGTTCAATTCGGAATGTAAACTGCGGAAATACATGACGGTGGAAGAAATCATTGACGACTTTTATGGTGTGCGTATGAATATGTATGGCAAACGGAAGGCGAACTTGGTCGAAGAAATGCAGCGTAAATTGATGAAATTATCGAACCGCGCTAGGTATATAGTGGAAACATTGGAAGGTGTAGTGGACTTGAGACGTAAAACCGCCGCGCAAGTATTGGAACTTATGGTTGCGCGTAAGTATGATATGTTGGATGGGGATTATAAATATTTAGTCAAAATGCCGATGGATTCAGTAACACAAGAAAATGTAGAACAAATATTGAAGGAAAAGGCACAATGTGAAAAAGACTTGGAAATACTCTTGGCAACTACATTGGAAACAATGTGGTGGAATGAATTGGATGGGTTTGAGAAAGAATATATGACATACAAGGCGAAACGCGAGAAAATACAATCCGGTGGCGTAGGACCTCAAATAAAGAAAATTACAAAGAAATCTGTAACCAAACCTGTGAAATAAAAATATATTCTATTATATATAAATAGGTATAGATAATGGACCTGTCACCTACAAAAACTTATGAACCACCTACTGTCGAACAAGCATCTGCTGATCAAAAACCTAAACAAACATTGATACAATGGGTTTCATCTATATTCGGAATAAACTCTTCCACCCCACCCCCAACGGCTGGTGGACGTAAACATAAAAAATCCTCCAAACAACATAAGAAAGGTGGCAAAAAAGCAACACGTAAACATCGTAAATAAACATAAAATTGAAAATATTTTTTTAATAAATAATATGATAAACAATCATATTATTTATATTATTACAATTCATACAAACCTTTATCAACATGTCCGAAATTATTGACTTAACTGCGGATGACGTTCATATTGCACCCCTTCTTGCTGAAAAAAAAGCAAGGGCTCCCCCAAAATGCGGATATTGCGGAATACAAGGACATACTATCCGATCGTGTAACGACCCGGAAACAATGAATACAGTAAGAGAATTAAAACAAAGGGTCGGTCGTTTCCCGCCATTTCAAGAAATTATCGACTGGTTACAAACAATCGACGTCAAACGCCTGCAATTTATATTATCCAAATACACATACTCTAACTATAAAAAATGTTCCAAAGAAATGTGTATCGACAGTTTGTCCGTTGCAATATCCGACAAATATCGTAGAGAAGAATATAGAGCTCGTCAATTATTCCTAAGCGTATTGCTCAACAATGTTGTAATGTTATGGGCGCAAGAAGACCAAAATATACCCTTACAATACATGCAATACTGCGAACAATTTATTGCCCCGCTACCTACCGAAGAAGAATGCCAATTACTTTGTGATATTATACGAAGTCGAAATATACCTCAAACTACTCCATATCATACGATAACCCGGTTACGTAATTTTATAATATATATATACAATCGAAATGTTTATAGATTACAGCCACAGCAGCAGCAACAATACCAACAAAATAATTCTATCAAATACGTTATTACTCGAAAAACTATAAATGAACCCATAGAAATAGATTGTCCTATTTGTATGGACACAAAGAAAACACCCAGCATACTAACTACAACGTGCGGACACCAATTTTGTTGGGATTGTATAAACAGAGTATTGAATAAACAAACTGCCAGCCGGTGCGTATGTCCATTATGCCGTACCCCTATATACAAACTTATTCAAGAAAATCTATAATAAACTATTATTTAGAAAAATGGTTTCAATTCCAGCTGTTTGTATTCGCGGTCTGTGGGAACTGGGCGGTCAAATGGAACAATCAAACTACTTTGGTCTTGGCAATATTTTAGATATCCTATAGCCTCTCCATATACCGATTTAACACAATAATCCAATACAATTTCATTTAATCTCTCAACTTGCTGTTTGATATTATTAGGGTAATGTTCTGCATATTGCATATAGGTGCTGCGCATAATTATTTTCAAGGCATCAATATTTTGAGGAGGAACATTGATTTGTCCATTCGATTTTTTATACACTCCTGCGCGTATACCGTTTTGGAGTATCTGAATATTTTCAGCAGAAAAAAAAACTTGTGCTAATAGATTGTTTTCCCATACTCCAGTCAATGCTTCGCGATATGCAGTAGCCTTGTTTTTAACTGCAATTTTTTCTTGCATCTGAAACCGAATATTTGCTGGAGGTTCTTGTATAATATCTACCCGTCCATTATATTTAGAAACATTCAAAATACTGTTATTACTGTTAATAGAAGATGGATTTAATAACATAATGTATAATGTGTTGAGAGAAATAAATCGGTATAAATCCCTAAATAACTTTACCAAAATGCAATAATATTTTATTCACTTATTGTATAGATTTATGGAAACATTTCAAATAACCATTTTAGTTGTTGCAGTTGTTATTCTTATTATTATATTTAGTGCAATTGGTATTACACTCAAATATGCCATTTTAGATAAAACATATCCACCTATAGAAAATACTTGTCCTGAAAACTGGATTGTCACTGCTGACAGGAATTGTACTATACCACTAAAGGGCGCTGTCAATTCGGGAAACCTGTATTCCGGTGAAAATATTTATTTGACAAATGACCCTGCCGACAAGTCTGGTAGAATATTGACCCACGGATACGATAGTGCTGGAAACTTTATCAATTTTTCCGATGCTGGATGGAGTTCTGCAGGCAAATCCTCCGTTTGTAATAAAAAAGACTGGGCAAACAAAAATGCAATAGAATGGGATGGTGTTTCTAATTACAATGCTTGCCAATAAATACATTGTTTGTCTCATGTAATTTATTGTCTGACCGTATGGATTTTTAATCCATATGGTCAGCATCATGCTGGATATATGGAGTGATGCTCTTACGGTCTAGTGGTGTGGGGTGATGTCCATGGGCATCATAGTCCATACAACCAGCATTATGCTAGAGGTATAGGCCAGGAGATTGATGCTATAGTGAGTTATTGCATCAATCCACCCAACCAGGCATTAATGACTGGTCGTATGAATTAAAAATCCATATGGTCAGCATGATGCTGGTTGTATGGACTATGATGCCCCCAGACATCAGTCCACCCAACCAGGCATTAATGGGTGTTTATGATTTTTTGCTAAAATGAATTACTTTAGGAAATGCATCAAGTGTTTCATCTATTTCATGCAATTTAGCCGTTTTTTGTACTAATGTAGATTTTATATCATATGTTTTAACAGTGATGTTTATTTCTGTGTCTACTTCATTTAATGCATATTTGAGTGTTCGCAAGTTTTCCATTTTAGGCACTATATCACGTATATACAATCGAACCGCATCACGTAGTAATTCCGTGTTTTCTGAGTTTTTCTTATAATCATCTATGATTGTATTGTATTGAGCAAACAATGTATTGATTTCCAGCATTTTTCCATTTACTAATTCGCGGTTCTCTTTGTTATAGTATTTTTTATTCACTTTATCTAAAATATTTCTATATTCTGAACTATATAATTCGTATTTTTCCATTACGTCTTTGAATAATTTGCTTACATCTCCTTCAGACATATAATTGAAAAGCGTGTCTAGTTTTTGCATAACTATTTTGGTTTTATTTTCATCAACAATCTCTTTCAGCTGATACAAATAGTGCATATCGTGATTGAAAAACCCGCTAAACAATTTAATATTCAAATTACACTTATTGTATAATGTAGGGTCTCCGCAAATCGCGGTGTATATACGGTCCTTATGTTCAAATATAGTTCCTACTGGTTTACCGCAATTAATACATTTAGGCTTTATAGTAGCCACCGCTTTTTTCCCAGCCGACTTTGTTTTTTGCGAACGAAATAAATCGCGCTTTGCATGTAACAAGTTTTCTTCGTATGTTTTCTTCAGATGGAAATAGATATTCAATGCCTCTAGATATTCTATTTTTAGTTCGGTGTTTATATGGGCAGTCTTGTTTACTGGTTCATGTGTAATAACTGCAAATGGGCTATTGTCTGATTGGAAATCAACTATACCTTCCGGTACATTTTCTATCGTTACGGCGGGGTTTTCTGAAACATGGAGAACGCGGAGACTTTTCAGCCCCTCTAGATTTAGCAATTTCAATTTATTGTTTGTGCAATACAATTCTTCTAAATCTTTAGGCAAGTCCTCCAAATCCTCTAATCGATTATGCGAAATATGCAATTTAGTTAGTTTCTTCAGTCCTTTTCCTGAAAAACTGGAGATGTAATTGTAATCACAATCCAATTCTGTTAAGGATGGTGGTAAATCAAACACCTCAATCAACATTTGGTTCGAACACTGTAACGATAAAACGGATTGTGGTATATTTCGAATAGACGTAACTTCACCTTTTTCTAATATAATCCTTTCCACATTTCTAAAACCGCGGGATGTTAATATACCTAAATCTAAATCTCCATGCAATGGAGTTGATAAAACAATTTGGTCGGTGTTCGTATTTAGTCTAGATATAATTCCCTCTAGTTCTTCTTGTGCAGTGTTATTTTCTTTTATAATTTGGTCTCTTTGACTATCAATAATACTCATTATATAAAGTATTCATATATACTTTTTATTCACTGACCGTATGGATTTTTTAATGACTGACCGTATGGATTAAAAATCCATACGGCCAGCATGATGCTGGTTGTATGGACTATGATGCCCCCGGGCATCAGTCCACCCAACCAGACATTATGACGGTTCTTTTACTATAGGTAAACTAGTGATGCTCGATAGTGGCATATTCATCCTCTCATTTTGATAAAACTGGATTTTAGATAATATATATGCCTGATCGCGCATCATTTTATTGTATCTTTCTTCGGGGGAAAGTTTTCGCGTATAACAATAATACAATGCAGCTCCTGTTATAATAACAAATACTGCAAATACCCCTATGTTGAGAACCCAGGTGTATATACTCACTCGTGTATCATGACATTTCGTTAAACTTTTATATAAATGATATTTCACGGTTGGTTCAATCAAGTTTGGGCCATCCATCTATAGGACTTATTATACATACTATTTATTCAATAAATAAATAGTATAAACTAATGGCTGATTGTATGGACGTATTATGCCTTGTGGGCATAACGTTCCATACATCTAGCATCATGCTGGTCCGTATGGATTTTTAATGTCTAGCTGTGTGGTGTGATGCCCCTGGGCATCACGTTCCATACATCTAGCAT
>Ga0209550_10000992_pt1 | contig 27506 bp, 26 predicted proteins | sample LauGreSuBDMM15SN_2_FD_187567 | JGI IMG/M metagenome (GOLD analysis project Ga0209550, IMG submission 187567) | Freshwater lake microbial communities from Lake Michigan, USA - Su13.BD.MM15.SN (SPAdes) (version 5) | ecosystem: Environmental > Aquatic > Freshwater > Lake | place: Lake Michigan... | reverse complement strand
CGTGAAGGGCAAGCACTGTTAGAACAAGAAATGCAGCAATCCGACCCAGATCGTAGTTTTGTTCAGATACTCGATTTTGTACCGCATGCAGATATCCCTAAGTTGATCGCAAACGCTGATTTGTTTGTATTTGCCTCAAGCGTTGAAACGTTTGGGATCACCCTGCTTGAGGCCATGACCATCGGCATGCCCATCGCCTGCTCTAACCGCAGCAGTTTGCCCGAAACTCTGCAAGATGGTGGCGTATATTTTGATCCTCAAAACGAGCAGTCGATTGCAGAGGCAATAGAAACACTGCTTAAGGATGCCTCACTTAGAAAACGCTTAGCGGCGCGGGCAAAACAATTAGCAGAACCCTATTCATGGCAAAAGTGCGCTGCGCAAACATGGGATTACATCGCGCGCATTTACCAAAATCGTTCAAAACGTGATGAAAGCGCCTCATGAAAATTTCTATCGTTACGATTTCGTATAACCAAAAACAATACTTGCAAGCGTGTATGGATTCGATCCTGTCACAAAAAGGCTGCGAGCTTGAATATATTGTCGTCGATGCCGGAAGCACAGACGGTAGCCGCGAGTTAATCGAATCCTATGGCGACCAAGTCATCAAAGTCTTTGAGCGCGACGATGGGCCCGCCGATGGTTTGAACAAAGGCTTTGCCTGCGCAACGGGTCACGTTTATGGGTTTATTAATTCAGACGATTACCTTTTGCCAGGTGCATTAAAGCGCGTGACCGAGTTCTTTTTGAATCATCCACATAACGCCTTTATGACTGGCCATGGTTTTACCGAAGATGAGTTCGGCCGTCGTACGCCGATTCGCCCAAGCCTGTTGACATCAAAAGCGATGTTGCATCGAGCGGCTGTGATGTTTCAGCAAACGACTTTTTTCTCGGCTGAACAATTCAGAAAAGTAGGTGGTTTTAATCCGCAAAATCGAACCTGTTGGGATTACGAGTTATTTTTAAACTTGTTGCAAAATCAAGCAACGCATCATGTCGTGAAAGAAGATCTTGCCGTCTTCAGGCTTTATCAAGGATCGATCTCTGGCTCGGGCAGACTTGAGGGTAAGTATTTTAAAGAGCTTGATGTACTTTTCGTCAAACACCTTGGGCGACAACGCAACGCCTTCGATAAGTTTTATACGACTTTTCTACGTACTAAGCGCGAACTGCTCAGGCGAATAAGTCAATGACGATCCTTGCGGCCTGCCTGAACTTGGTCAGACGAGTTACGCGAAAGGCGGCTCGAACTCCCGCCTGGGCAGCGCGTAGCATCGCAACACTTTACAGACGGGCGATTCATCAACTCGTATTGGTGTTGACAGAACACTACTGGCTCATTGACTATCTGCCAAAAAAGTCGACTGGCAACCAGTCAGTGCTTTTGGTGAGGCTCGATCTAATTGGCGATTTTGTTATTTGGTTAGACGCCGCCAAAGAGTTTAAAAATTTATATCCGAATAAACGTCTTGTGCTTTACGCCAATTCAACCTGGGCTGCGTTGGCTGAAAAACTATCGTATTGGGATCAGGTGATTGCGGTTGATGTACCCCGCTTGCGAGAAGATCATTTATATCGCTTGGGCGTTCTTACACAAACCCATTGGAGCGGGTTTGCCATCGCAATTCAACCCACTTATTCGCGCGAATACGCGGGGGATTTGGTCATCAGAGCGACTAGGGCCGCTCAACGTATCGCGCACGTGGGCGATACCAATAACATCACACTTGATAACAAGGTGACTGCAGATGCTTGGTACACACGGTTAATCTCTAGAGCCCCTGATCCTGAAGTTGAGCTAATAATTAATGCTGAGCTCATTCGAGCTTTGGGTAACTCTAATTTTGAAAGTAATGTACCGGTGCTAACAGTGCTGGAAGAGTTGCCAGCACCGTTGAAAATTGAGGCCCCGTATTGCGTTATCGTTCCGGGGGCTTCGTGGGCTCCAAAAACCTGGCCCATCGAAAGTTTTGCGCAGGTTGCCCAGAAACTTCAAGGGCATGGTTTAAAAATAGTGCTGTGTGGTACCCCGGCGGAACAACTTATTTGTAGGCAGCTTGCTTTAGTTTGTGGCGGCGATATTCTTGATCTTTCTGGCAAGACGACTCTGATTCAACTTGTCGAGGTGATCCGTCATGCAGCTTTGGTTGTGACAAATGATTCGTCGGCTGTTCATATTGCAGCGGCAACAGACACAAAATCGGTATGTATTTTAGGTGGCGGCCACTATGGGCGGTTCTTGCCGTATCAACTAGAGACATCGTTAGTTCATCGACGTTTACCTACAGTGTTAAACGAACATATGGATTGTTATGGTTGCCGCTGGCGGTGCACGTATTTAGAAGCGCCAACGCAACTTGTACCGTGTGTTGCAAACGTGTCGCTCGAGCGAGTCACGAATGCTTGTGTTGCGACGTTAAATGAGCCGAGTCTTTAAGCCGGTATTTCTCTGGGGTTGGCATACGTTTGCGCGCTAGGATGGACGGCCATTATGGTCGGTTTTTACCATATGAAGTCGAGAGGGATGCGCTGAACACTTAGCTCACGCCGTAATTGAAAGTATGGCCTGTAGTTACTGTAGATGGCATTGCCACTACAAGGTCGTACCCAATCAAGCCGTTCCCTGTATAGAAAATATTTCCGTTGAACGGATGTTGCAGGCAGGACTCGCTACTTTAGAGAGTAAAACTGAAAGGCTTTGATCATTGAGACTATACGGTTTTTTTTGCGGCAACGTAAACTACCTCGTTATTCCAACCCGCTTGCCAAAAACTTTCTTGAACAATAAAACCATTGTCTTCAATCAATTTCAGGAGGTTTTTATAGGATGGATGCCAAGTGTGGAAGTCCTTATACCTTTCGATTCCAATATATTCTAGAAAGTGCTTAACTATATTCTTGAGACGTCGCATGGGCGATACTGTTTCATGTTCACCCCCCTCAACATAAAGACCAACTAATAGCACGCCGTTAGTTTTCAGGACTCTGAGAGCCTCCTTTATTGCCAAATCTGGCACCTGAACGTGGTCTAACATTGAGCGCATATGCACCCAGTCAAAGCTTTCTTTTTGAAAGGGCAGGAACTCCGCTAGGCCGCCGATGAAGTTTAGTTTGCTATTTAGTCTCGTATAGGCGTTAGAAGTTGCTTTTGGAATCTGATTGAGTGCTTCGATAAAAGGATCGATCGAAATTAGTCGAGCACCGAGTGGAAGAAACTCTCGAAGTAGCCCGAAACCTCCACCTACATCAAGAATGTCACCATTTAATTTGAAATGGCTGTACGTTGCCCTATCACGCTCAATCTCTTCTAAAACAGTGTTTTTTAGAGAGATAGCATCTGTATCAAGTGAACTAACCCAAGACTCGTACTCAGCTTGTCCAGTTACCCAGTCTTTGTATCCATAGGTATTTTTTAACAACACTCGAGCATCAATTATTCCATTAACAACCTTGAAATCAGACAATAAAGCGGGCATTTTAGTGATGGGGTCCGCCAATAAGCGAGCGGCCCACTCGTCGATTTGGTCCAACGGTTGCGCGGAAGATACTTGGTGGGAAGTATCCGCTACAGATATTTTCAGAGTTGTGGTCTGGTCTAGGTTTGGCTTCACTTTATGGCAGTCGCGGGGGGTCAGTTAAAGGGCTAAGGTCTGTATTTGTAGGCTAATTGGGCATTAGCTACTCGTGCGTTGCCGAACAATAGCACGATCACTAATGATGTCCGCATAAAACTGATTTGTGATGAGAGTTTTAGTCGCAGCATTTTCATTACTGTTCTCAATTGTTTCGGGCCTGTTCAAAAATGAACGGTGTGGTATATTTTGCCTAAAGCCGTCCTTAACTTAGCATTGTTCAGGGCGTGGCGGTAGCGTGGATTTTTACGATGATATTAAGTGGATCTGAAATTTTATTTCGTTCCTAGAGGACTTCAACGAAACCGCTTAATAAAGAGTATCTATCCTCAATGGCGACTTTTAAGAATTTTAAGACCGAGTCTAAAGAAGCGGTCATGTAAAAACAGCGAAAAGTACAAGGTATCGCACAATGTCTATGCGTCAAATTTGCTCTCAAGAGGACACAACTTTTAGGGCCTTACACCTAATTTCGGCTAAGCCTGACATAACCCAGCGTGAGTTGGCCGTAAGATTGGGTGTGAGCGTGGGTAAGGTGAACTATTGCCTCAGAGCAATGGCAGGTAGAGGCTTAATCAAGATTCAAAACTTTGCTCAGAGTAAAAATAAATTAGGTTATGTATATGTTCTGACGCCTGCAGGAATAAGTCAAAAGTCTGCTTTAGCGAGTCAATTTTTAAAACGAAAAATGGATGAGTACGAGTCGCTAGTGAATGAGATTGTAAGCGTTGGAGGACAACTGCCCGCATCAATCGTCAATGTTCCGCAAGACAAGTCATCCTGCGACGAGTCGTCATTATCGGCGAAGTACCGATGCTAGTTCTTGTAACCGGATCCGTAGGCTTTATAGGCGCCGCTCTTACAGAGTGCCTCTTAACTCGAGGTGATCATGTAATCGGCATCGACAATCACAACACTTACTATGATCCTAAATTGAAAGAAGCTAGATTGTCGCGCTTCATCGAGCACAAAAACTACAAGCACTTACGCTTGGATATTAGTGATCGCGGTGCGGTAAAACAGGCATTTGAAACATATAAGCCGCAACGGGTTGTTAACCTAGCGGCCCAGGCTGGAGTCCGGTATTCCTTAGAAAATCCTGCGGCGTATATAGATACTAATATTGTAGGGTTCGGGAATATTCTCGAGGGGTGTCGTAACACAGGGGTAGGCCACCTTGTCTACGCAAGTAGCTCTAGCGTCTATGGCGCCAACATGGCGTTACCGTATTCGACCGAACAAAGTGTTGATCACCCAATTAGCTTGTATGCTGCGACAAAGAAGTCGAATGAATTGATGGCTCATTCTTATAGCCACTTATACGATCTACCAACGACTGGCCTTAGGTTTTTTACTGTATATGGACCTTGGGGTAGGCCTGATATGGCCTTGTTCAAGTTTGCACAAGCAATACTCGAAGACAAACCAATCAAACTATTTAATTATGGAAAGCACACCCGCGACTTTACGTACATAGATGACGTTGTGACGAGTATCGTCTTAGCAATGGATCGACCAGCAGTCAAAGACGCCAACTGGACTGCGACCAATCCAGACCCACGATCGAGCTCATCCCCTTACAAAATTTATAACGTCGGAAGCAACAATCCGGTTGCCTTATTAGACTATGTGACCGCCTTAGAGAACGCGTTAGGAAAGACCGCAGAAAAAATTTGGATGGAAGGGCAGCCTGGAGATGTCCCAGACACCCACGCCGACATCAGGGATTTCGTAAGCGAGTTTAACTATTCACCAAGCACAGAGATCACAACGGGCATAAAGTCATTCGTAGATTGGTACTTAAGTTATTTAAATTTAGCCTCGGCCCTTCAATCTCCACGAGTGCAATAACGTACATCGCTGAACCGTCCAAAGAGAGATGCTAAATCAAGCACCACGGGATTAATAGTCACCCTTGCAGGTTTAAAGCAAACAAGATCAGATAGGCATTAGCGAGTGTCGAAAAAACTACTAACAATTATTACTGTAACTAAAAATTGTGCCGATACAATCGCCCGCACTTTACATTCGGTCTCGTTGATAAAAACCCCCGAAATAGAGTACCTTGTTGTTGACGGGGCTTCTCAAGATGGAACCTTATCGATTATTCAACAATACACAGGGATAATCGACCAGTTATCGAGTGAGCGTGACAACGGCATCTATAATGCGATGAATAAAGGGGTAGCAAAAGCTCAAGGGGAGTATATTTTATTCATCAACGGTGATGATCAGATAGAGCCGGACGGCTTTCGTGCTGTACTGGACGTGTTACGAGAATCAAAAGAAAATATAGTGTGTGCCACAACGATAGCACCCGCAACAAACGAAACACTAGTGGCAAGGCCATCGGATCTGCTTTTCCACAATGCGGTCCCCCATCCTTCGTCATTCGTTCATGCAGAACTCTTGCGAAGCTACCCATTTAGAGAAGACCTCAAGATTGCATCGGATTATGACTTCTTTCTATATCACTATATGAAAGGATACAAGTTTCTAATCCTTCCATTCGTAACGGCGGTACACACGAGAGGTGGTGCCTCGGGGGATACAGTAAGAACGTTGAACGAACTCAAACTGATACGCAAAAAACAAATGGGGCTCATGTACTTCTTAATAAATTTAGTAGATTTTGCGCAGCGCCTGTGGCGACGTGCTTTACGCATAGTTCATAAAACCTACGCTAAATCATGACCAGATTGGGATTCATAATATCTACCTTGAAAGCTCTTTTAAAGAACGCGGTCGAGTCTAACGTAAATTCAGCTCAGACTAGTACCGCTGCGCCAGCACTTGGCATGCACAAAGTAATCAAAGCAAGCGTTTTATCAACTGCGTGATGAAAAATCAGCCGAGTTTGTTGCGTCTATGGTCAAGATTGTGGCCACAAATTACCTTCAAGCGTCGTTGTCAGCTTGGGATAATCTTCACATTAATGATGCTTGCGTCGGTGGCAGAAGTCATTAGCATCGGTACGATATTGCCGTTTTTGGCTGTTTTGACGGCGCCACAACAAGTTTTTGATCATCCTTACTTGCAGAGTGCTATAGGTTTTCTAGGCATCGAATCGCCAAAACAGTTACTGCTACCTTTAACAATGGGTTTTTGTCTAGCTGTGGTTGTAGCAGCACTCATGCGGTTGTTATTGCTTTGGACTCAAACCCGTTTTAGTCACGCTATTGGCGCTGACTTTAGTATAAGCATTTACAGACGTACCTTATACCAACCATATGCGGTACATGTTGGCCGAAACAGTAGCGAAATTATTGCTGCGATATCTAGTAAAGCTCACGAAGTGGTGCACTCCACAATCATCCCAGTTTTGACACTGATAAGTTCTTTCGTACTACTGGCCTTCACCCTTAGTGCGTTAATGACAATCGAGTCAACTGTTGCACTCTCAGCGTTCCTTGGCTTTGGTTCTATATATGCCTTGGTGGCATTTGTGACAAAAAAACGATTGCTAATCGATAGCCAACGAATAAATAAAGAATCGATCCAAGTATACAAGGCGTTACAAGAAGGACTCGGTGGCATAAGAGATGTTTTGCTAGACGGGAGTCAACCGACTTACTGTGAGATATATCGACGAGCAGATCTACCGCTGCGACGCGCTCAGGCGAACATACAAATATTGGGAAGTGGTCCTCGGTTTGTGATTGAATCATTTGGAATGGTACTGATGGCGATCCTTGCGCTCTCTTTAGCAGGGCAGTCAGATGGAATAATGGGGTCAATCCCCGTTCTTGGGGCGTTAGCACTTGGCGCACAGCGTATTTTGCCTGTTCTGCAACAGAGTTACGTAGCATGGACAGCAATTCGCGGTGGACAGGCTTCACTTCAAGATGCGCTCTTGTTATTAGAGCAACCCTTACCGAGCTTCGCGGATGATATTTCGACACCCCCAATCAGATTTATAAACAACATCAGTCTCACCGATTTGTCTTTTCAGTATTCCTCAAATTTGCCATGCGTATTAACCGGGATCAATTTAAATATCGTTAAGGGTGCGCGGGTGGGATTCATTGGTACGACTGGTGGGGGTAAAAGCACTCTCCTTGATGTGTTGATGGGTTTATTGCAGCCGACGAGCGGGCATATTTCTATAGACGGACAAATTATTTCGCTTAAAAATGTTCGCGCTTGGCAATCGCACATCGCGCACGTTCCCCAAGCGATTTTCCTTTCCGATACTACGATTTCAGAAAACATTGCATTTGGTGTGCCCGTCGGTCAGATTGATATTACGCGGGTAAAGCTTGCAGCGGAAAAGGCACAGATTGCTGAGACAATCGAGTCGTGGCCCGGTGGTTATGACACGCGTGTTGGCGAGCGAGGTGTTCGGCTTTCAGGAGGTCAGCGTCAGAGGATAGGGATCGCTCGAGCGTTGTATAAACAAGCAGACGTTATTATTTTCGATGAGGCGACCAGTGCATTAGATAATGAAACCGAGGAGGCCGTCATGCAATCGATCGACTCCTTGGGAAATGATTTGACTATCTTAATGATTGCTCACCGCCTATCGACGCTTAAAAAATGTACGCTGATCGTAGACCTGCGCAAGGGTAGATTGGTACGTGTGGGTACCTATACGCAGTTGATTGACCCCGGTACACAAGAATTTCCAGGAGATAGCTAGTTCTATGTTAACCAATGCATCCATTCTAATTACAGGGGGTACGGGTTCTTTTGGCAATACCTTTGTACCAATGACGTTAGCTAAATTTAATCCAAAAAAAATTGTTATTTTTTCTCGAGATGAGATGAAGCAATGGGAAATGGCAAAGAAATTTGGTAGCGATCCAAGGGTTCGATTCTTTATTGGCGATGTTCGCGATCGTGATCGGCTTTATCGCGCATTAGACGGCATCGACTATGTCGTTCATGCTGCAGCAACTAAGATTGTCCCAACGGCCGAATACAATCCATTTGAGTGCGTCAAGACTAATATCATTGGTGCGATGAATCTCATAGATGCATGTATTGATAAGCGGGTTAGGCGAGTCATTGCACTGTCGACAGATAAAGCAAGCAGCCCAATAAACCTATATGGCGCTACAAAGCTTGCTTCTGACAAGCTGTTCGTTGCGGGAAATTCATATGCAGGAGGCCATGAAACTCGTTTTGCGGTGGTGCGCTACGGTAATGTGATGGGATCGCGAGGATCGGTAATTCCATTTTTTCTTGCCCAGAAAGAGGAGGGTGTTCTCCCAATCACTGATGAAAGAATGACTCGTTTTATGATTACCTTGGAACAGGGCGTGGCCCTTGTATGGCATGCCTTCGAAGACCTTGAGGGTGGCGAGATATACGTAAAAAAAATCCCATCAATGAAAATTACAGAGCTTGCCCGGACCATCGCGCCAGAGGCGAATTTAAAGATGGTGGGCATCAGGCCTGGTGAAAAATTGCACGAACAAATGATTAGTGAGGAAGACTCGCTTTATACGTACGAGTACCAAGAACACTATAAAATTCTGCCCGCTATCAACGAGTGGGCGATTTGCGAGAAGCGTATAAAAAGCGGTAAAAAAGTTTCGGAAGGATTTAGTTATACAAGCGACAATAACTCTGAGTGGATGAGCACGGCGGACCTGCAGCGGTGGCTTGCAGAAAATGAAGAGAAAATCGGACGGTTCTGACAATCTAGGCCGTGGCGGCTTGCTGCAATAACTGGTTTGACGAACCTAGGCAGAAAAAATTTTATTTGGTGACAATCTAGATCAAAGAGTGTCGCTTATTAGTAAACTAGTTACAGGACTTGAGCGTGTATTTGATTGGTAAGTATTTTCCTATGTTTTTTGTATGACGCTTGCTTTGGGCGCGGCGCAGTTTGGCTTAGATTATGGAATAGCCAATCCTGATGGAAAGGTTTCACGGTCGAATGTTGACGCTATCCTTGCACTATCAAAAATTCACGGGATCGACACCATTGATACGGCGAAGTCTTATGGTGACAGCGAGGAGTGTCTAGGAAATATTGGGACGAAAGGCTTTAAGTTGATAACTAAACTGCCGACTGTGCCAAAGGGCGGTATTGATATTGGTGCATGGGTAAGTGCCCAAGTCAGCGACTCTTTAGAGAAGTTGCAAATTGCCCAGCTTGATGGTGTGTTGCTGCACAATCCGTCAGAACTCTTATCGAGCACTGGAAAAGAGCTGTACGCACAGCTGTGTCGTTTAAAAAACGAAGGTCTCGCTAAAAAAATAGGTGTGTCTATATACTCGCCAAATGAATTAACTTTGCTATTGAAAAATTACAGTTTTGATATTGTTCAGGCGCCCTTCAATTTAATTGATCGTCGCTTAAGTACCAGTGGTTGGCTAAAGAGGCTTCATGAAGCGGGTGTTGAAATACATACTCGCTCAGCGTTTCTGCAGGGGCTGTTGTTAGTTACATTAGCTGAGGTTCCTGACCAGTTTAATCGTTGGGGATCGATATGGAAGAGATGGCACCGCTGGCTGATTGAGCAAGATAGGTCGGCCGTGGCGGCGTGTTTAGGCTTTGCTTTTTCTTTTAAAGAAATCGACCGCGTCATCGTTGGCGTTCAAAGTTGCCAACAGCTGAGTGAAATCATCCAAGGTGCGCAAGTAGTACAGTCGTTTGATTGGCCTAATATCGGGTGCAATGATGAGCTTTTAATTAACCCGTCTTTATGGGCGCGCAGATGAAGACAGTTGCGCTAGTTCAAGCCCGCATGGGCTCAATGCGCCTACCCAACAAGGTCATGAAGCCAGTTGGCGGCGTTCCTATGATCGGTCTTTTATTGTCGCGTTTAGCGAAAGCCCAAGAGATAGATCAGATTGTAGTAGCCACTTCTGTGGACATTAAAAATAAAGTTCTAACAGAATATGTGCAGAGTCTAGGCTATCTTTGTTTGATGGGAAGTGAAAATGATGTTTTAGATCGATATGCCAAAATTGCAGCGGATTGCGAAGCTGATATTGTCATTCGAATTACGGGCGATTGCCCATTGATTGATCCTGGCCTTGTTGACAACTTGGTTAAACATTTTAAACGGGCGAATCTAGATTACCTTTGTAATAATTATCCACCCACGTACCCGGATGGCTTGGATACAGAGGTATTCAGCATTCAGGCGCTGCAGCAAGCAAATGTTGATGCAGTTTCTAACTTTGATCGTGAGCACGTCACTCCGTACATGCGGAATTCAGGACAATTTAAAATAGCGACTTCATCGCATTCGATAGATTTGTCAGATCTGAGATGGACGGTGGACGAAATGGACGACTTCAATGTAATAGAAAAAGTATTCGACCATTTTTCACCACGAATCGATTTTTCGTGGAAAGAGGTTCTTGAGTTACAAAAGCTTAGGCCAGACATGTTTAAAACAAATCAGAACATAGAGCGAAATGCCGGAGCCACAATGGGATCTGGGGAAAAATTGTGGTTGCGCGCTAAAAAGGTTATTCCAGGCGGAAACATGCTTTTGTCTAAGCGCGCCGAAATGTTCCTACCTGACGCTTGGCCAGCCTATTACAGCCGTGCCAAGGGCTGTAGCGTTTGGGATTTAGATGGTGTTGAATATAAAGACGTCGGACTTATGGGGGTTGGCACTAATACGCTGGGCTATGGGCATATAGAAGTTGATGCTGCCGTCCGAAAAACAATAGATGCTGGCAACATGACATCATTGAACTGCCCAGAGGAGGTGTATCTTGCCGAACGGTTAGTTGAGTTGCATCCTTGGGCCGATATGGTTCGATTTGCAAGAACCGGGGGTGAGGCTAATGCGATTGCTATACGCATCGCGAGAGCGGCATCTGGCCGAGAAAAAGTCGCGTTTTGTGGTTACCATGGTTGGCACGATTGGTATTTGGCTGCGAATCTTGGTGGGGATGAGAATTTATCTGGCCACCTCTTGTCTGGATTGGCGCCAAAGGGTGTGCCGCAAAGCCTAAGAGATTCTGTACTTCCTTTTGAATATAATCAATTTGAGCAGCTCCTTCAACTAACCGAAAATTACGATATTGGCACCATCGTTATGGAGGTCTCTCGGAATCATGAGCCCAAAAATAGATTTTTAGAGCGGGTTAGAGAGTTAGCGACACAAAAAAATATTGTCTTAGTTTTTGACGAGTGTACCTCTGGCTTTCGACAAACCTTTGGTGGTCTTCATCTTCAATATGGAATCGAGCCGGATATCGCAATCTTTGGCAAAGCTCTTGGTAACGGCTATGCAATTACCTCAATAATTGGTCGCCGAGATGTGATGGAAGTTGCTCAGTCTACGTTCATTAGCAGTACCTTTTGGACGGAGCGTATCGGGCCAAGCGCCGCTTTAAAAACTTTAGAAGTCATGGAGCGCATCAGGTCTTGGGAGCTAATCACTCAAATTGGTAAAACTGTTACAGCAGGCTGGAAGAGCCTGGCCGAAACTCACGGTCTTACGATTGAGACATCGGGCTTGTCTGCGTTGACAGGGTTTTCATTCAAACACGCTGACGGCCTTGCCTATAAGACCCTCATTACACAAGAGATGCTAGCTAGGGGGCATCTTGCCACCACAAGCTTTTATGCCTGCACAGAGCATACCCCAGCGATCATAGCGACTTATCTTGACAATCTTGACCCCGTGTTCAAGTTAATCAAAGACTGCGAGCAGGGAAAAGATATTAATCAGTTGCTGAAAGGGCCCGTCTGCCACTCTGGCTTTACGCGTCTAAACTAACTGAAGTGGTTTCATTGCTTTACTTTATTGGTTGAATTTATCCATGAATCTATCTGTAGTTGTCTGCGTCTTAAACGAAGAGAGACGTATTCGCGATTGCCTAGAGACTATTTATCGCAACATGCCAGATGAGGTCATTTTGGTTGATGGTGGATCTAAAGACCGTACTTTAGCCATCGCAAGGGAATTCACTGGCATTCGAATCATTGAGAGTAATAACTCAAGTTTGACTAAGGATAGGCAAAAAGGTATCGATGCAGCAATTCATCCTTTAATTGCAATGGTCGACGCAGACCATCGTCTGCGGGACAATGATTTGGAGTCTTTGCTAAACGATATGGAAGAATTTAATTTCGATATCGTTCAAAGCGGCTTGATTTCGTTCTCAAATCATGGATTTTGGGATGCTGCGGAGGAAAAGGCTTGGGAATTAACCCAAAATATTCCTGGCCGACGGACTATGGTGGGTACAGCTCCGGCCATTTATAAGAAACGTATTTTTGAGTACGCTCGCTTTGATGACAGGATAACCGCGACGATAGACGATACCGATTTCTCGTATCGTTTATCTAAATTCCCCGATTTACGAGTGGGGATAGGTCGCACAAAAATCCGGCAATATCATTTTTCTGATTTCAAGACTTATGTAAAGAAATTTCAATGGTATGGAAAGGGCGATGGCGAATTTTGTCGTAAGCACCCTAGGCGAACTCCATCAATGATTTTTCATCTGTTAATTCGTTATCCGATACTTCACTCAGGCAAAGCTATCAGAAAAGGATCGTTCCAAGCGATACCTTTTTTCATTTTGCAGGGGTTAATGCGATTTACAGGATTAGTCCGGTATTTTGCAAAAGCAATATAAATATTTAGTGCGCAAAAAATGCTCAGAGACTTAGACCCTGGTATTAAAGTGTTAGTTGTTGGGGCGACTGGCTTGTTAGGCTCCGTGGTCGTACCTTATTTGAGAAGCTTGAGTTACAACGTTGTAACGGTGGGGAATAAAAATTTAAGCTGCGATGAACATTGTGATCTTTTGAGCGCAAAACAGGTCGAGCAACTATTGCTAAAAACTGCACCAGGCGTGGTAATTAATTTCGCTGCACTGACAAATGTTGATAAGTGCGAGCAGTCTCCACATGAAGCTTATTTGCTCAACGTAAAGGCGGTCCAAAATTTGGCTACTGGCATGCAGTGTTTACAAGATCCTTACTTAATTCAAATCTCTACTGATCAAGTCTATGACTCACTTGTGCCAAGTTACGAAGATGACGTGCGAATTACTAATGTCTATGCCTTAACAAAATATGCAGGCGAGATGGCAGCAATGACAGTACCTTGCACTGTGTTACGAACAAATTTTTTTGGAAATAGCACAATGACTGATAGAAGAAGTTTTAGTGATTGGGTCACCGAACGATTGCACATGGACACCACAACAACAGTTTTCGATGACGTGATCGTGAATCCTCTAAATATGACAACAGTCGCGGCGATGATCAATCAGGTAATTGTTTCAAGAGAAATATCTGGGGCGCGAGGTATTTTCAATATGGGCGCACGCGATGCGATGTCAAAGGCGGATTTAGCGTTTGCAGTTGCGTCGGTGCTAGGCCTATCGTCGAAGAATCTAGTGCGAGGCCGGATAAGTGATGCAAAACTTGCAGCATATCGCCCCAAAAATATGTGGACAAACTGCACACGATTCGAAACCACATTTGGAGTCACGTTACCGGCATTAAAGGATGAGGTTGAGAAACTTGCGTGAGCCTAAAATGAATTCAGTTATTAATATTCTTGGAAGATCCATTGGAAAAGATTGCCCTATCTATTTCATTGCTGACATTGCGGCCAATCATGATGGGGATTTAGGGCGTGCCAAACATTTAATTTATCTTGCAAAACAGTCCGGAGCGGATGCGGCTAAGTTTCAGCATTTCAAAGCGGATACCATCGTTAGCGATAGAGGCTTTAAACAGCTAGGAAGCCAAATGTCGCATCAAGCTTCCTGGGACCGCTCAGTATTCCAAGTCTACAAGGATGCCTCTGTTGATGAGTCGTGGACATCAGAGTTAAAAAAGTGTTGCGATGAAGTGGGAATTGCTTTTTTTACTTCACCTTACGCTTTTGAGTTGGTGGATCATGTTGACCCCTTTGTGCCCGCTTACAAAATTGGATCTGGCGATATTACATGGAGTGCGCTCATTGAATATATCGCAGCAAAAGGTAAGCCCCTTATGTTGGCAACGGGCGCATCGAGTATGGATGACGTTATAAAGGCAGTAAGCGTCGCGACAACAATAAATAAAAATTTTGTCTTGATGCAATGCAATACAAATTACACGGCGAGCCACGAGAACTTCAAGCATATTCAGCTCAATGTTTTAAAAACATACGAGCAAATGTTTCCAGACATGATTTTAGGATTGAGTGATCACACACCTGGCCATGCAACGGTTTTAGGTGCTGTTGCTTTGGGCGCTAAAGTAATAGAAAAACATTTCACTGACGATGTCGAGCGTGATGGACCAGACCATAAATTTGCAGTTGATCCGAAAGCATGGCGAGAGATGGTCGACCGCACTAGAGAGCTGGAATTGGCGCTTGGTAATGGAATAAAAAGAGTAGAAGATAATGAACTTGAGACCTCAGTTGTACAGCGGCGTGCGGTTCATCTTAAGCGAAATCTAAACTCCGGCGAGATCATTCGAGACTCGGACTTAATACCATTACGTCCTTGTCCAGCCGATTCGATTTCTGTTTTTTTTATCGATAAATTGATTGGACGTATACTGCGCAAACAAGTGATCAAGGGCGAGGCACTAAAGTGGACCGATCTCGAATAGCGATCGTTATACCTGCCTTGAATGAGCAGACGTCAATTGCCTCGGTAATACAAAACTGCCTTTCCTACGGAACCCCAATAGTTGTGGACGATGGCTCAAGCGATGAAACTGGCACTGTCGCTCTTCTCCATAACGCATATGTGGTGCGTCACGCGACAAATTTAGGTTACGACGCAGCACTAAATAGTGGATTTGCAAAGGCGAGTGAATTAAATTTTGAAGTTGTTGTGACGATTGATGCCGATGGCCAACATAACCCAGGGCTCATTTATCAGTGTGTTGCCCTTTTTGAAGCAGGTGCGGATGTTGTGGTTGGAGTCAGAGACCAAAAAGCACGAATATCCGAATATTGTTTTGCATTATTAACCCAAGTGCTTTACGGGATTACTGATCCCCTATGCGGACTCAAAGCCTATCGCATCGGTGTCTATCGGTCCCTTGGTTATTTTGATAGCTATCAGTCAATCGGAACAGAGTTGAGCATACATGCTGCACGGACTGGTTTTAAGTTAAGTCAGTTTGCTGTTCCGATCCGCGAGCGGGCCGGAGACGCGCCACCAAGATTTGGCCGAGCGCTTAAGGCTAACTACAAAATATTTAGGGCTATGTTTATATGCCTTCTCCGTGCCTTTGGTAAAAGACACTGAGTTGATTTTATCAAGATGATCCGCTGTCTTCGCTGTTTTGCTGACCGATCCTAGCTACTCACAAATCATATGAAAATCGTCGCGACTATTGAGGCTCGCATGACTTCCAGCAGGCTGCCGGGAAAGGTCATTTTAGAAGCCTGCGGCGAACCGATGCTGCAACACTTGATTGGCCGATTGCGTGCTTGCCCATCCATCGATGAGATCGTACTTGCAACTACTACGAATGCTGGTGATGATGTACTTGAAGCGTTGGCGCGCAAATCGGGGATATCGTTGTTTCGAGGCAGCGAGTATGACGTGATGGGTCGCATCCTCGCTGCTGGCGAATCTGTTAGTGCGGATGTCATCGTCGAAATTACCGGCGATTGTCCGATAATTGATCCTGATATTGTCGAGCAGACAATCCAGATGTTTTTACATCATTCTGTCGACTATGTTAGTAATAACTTTATACGCAGCTTTCCTGATGGCATGGATGTCCAAGTGTTTCGACTGAACACCTTAAGGCAATCTGCAGCAATGACTTGTGATGCTCTAGATAGAGAGCACGTCACTCGGCATATTCGAAATAATCCAGATCTTTTTTCTCAGGTACATTTGGTCGCTCCTCCTTCATTGCACTGGCCTGAATTAGGCCTCACACTTGACGAGCAAGATGATTATGATTTACTAAAAAAAATTATTGAAAATCTGATGCCGATTGACCCACTATTTAGTTGTCTTGATGCCCTGCGGTTACTAAAGAAAAATCCAGATTGGTTAGAGATTAACCGTAACGTTATTCGTAAGGGTGACTCATGACGATTGGTGTACTCGTCGTCGGCCTAGGGCAAATAGGAATGGGATATGACCTAGATCAAGACAAAAATTTGTATGCTCTAACGCACGCTCGCGCGGCTTCCATCCACCCAGACTTTCAGTTACTTGGGGGTGTTGATTCTGACGAACATCAACGTCGACTGTTTGAAAAACATTATCTTGCACCCAGTTTTTCAGAGATTACCAGTGCGATGCAGGCGCTCAAGCCAAATCTCGTGGTCGTTGCAACACCAACGCAAGAACATTACAGATCAGTGAGCGAGGTGTTGAGTTGCGAGCGCCCCACCGCAATACTTTGTGAAAAACCTCTTTCGTACAGTCTAAGTGAAGCGAAACGAATCGTTGCCGAGGCGGAGAGACTAAATTGCAGTCTCTATGTTAATCACATGCGCATCTCAGACCGCGCAGTAGCTAATATAAAAGACCGGATAATCAATCGTGACATCATAGGCCCCGTTAAATGTGTGGCTTGGTACACGAAGGGGCTATTTAATAACGGATCTCATCTCTTAAACTTATTACAATACTGGCTGGGCGAGGTCGAGGCTGTAAATATTATTAATCCGGGACGCCTTTGGGCGGGTACGGACCCAGAACCAGATGTATGTCTGCAATTTACTAGCGGTTCAGTTTTTCTTTTGTCTGCGCGAGAAGAAAATTTTTCACACTACACCATAGAAATGATTGCTGGCAATGGAAGATTGTCATACGAAGATGGTGGCAAGGCGATCACTTGGAAAAGTGTCGTGGACGATAGTATTTGTCAAGGATACCGAGTGTTGAGCCAAGTGAACGAGTCGCTTGCCTCGGACCTTGATTTTATTCAGTGGCACGTCATGGATCAACTTGCTAAATCTTTGCGAGGTGAGAGCGCTCAGATATGCACGGGTAAGGATGCGCTGCGCACTTTAGAACTGCTAACAAGGATAAAGGCCAAACTATGATGTCTCCTAATGCAAATGAAAGGTTAGCTTTATTTGGCGGGCCGAAGACAATATCAGCGCCCTTGCGACGCTACAACTCGATTGGAGAAGAGGAAGTAGAGGCCGCGCGCGAGGTGGTGGCAAGCGGGGTGTTGTCTCAGTTTTTGGGGTGCTGGGACAAAGACTTTTATGGTGGCTCAAAGGTACAAATGTTTGAGCGCGCTTGCGAGGCAAAATTCGAAGTAAAGCACGCGATTACGGTGAACTCTTGGACCTCTGGGTTGATCGCTGCCGTTGGTGCAATTGGTATCGAACCTGGCGACGAAGTGATTGTAAGCCCATGGACAATGTGTGCGAGTGCGACCGCGATACTTCATTGGAACGCGATCCCAGTTTTTGCGGATATTGAACCGACTACGTTTTGCTTAGACCCAAGGGCAGTAGAGGCATGCATTACTCCGTACACCAAAGCAATAATGGCCGTTGACATATTTGGTCATTCTGCGGACATGGATGCCTTGTTAGCGATTGCACAAAAACATCATTTGAAAATCATTTCAGACACCGCGCAAGCTCCCGGGGCTAAATATAAAGGAAAATACGCAGGTACATTGGCTGATATAGGCGGCTACAGTCTGAATTATCACAAACATATACACACCGGAGAAGGCGGCATTCTCGTCACTAACGATGACGTTTTTGCAGAGCGGTTGAGATTGATTCGTAACCATGCCGAAGCGGTTGTGGGTGATATGGGGGTAACTGATTTACGAAATATGCTTGGTTACAATTTCCGGCTAGGCGAAATTGAATCCGCGATTGGTATGGCGCAGCTGAAAAAATTAGACCGACTGCTCAGTGAGCGCCAGTTAGTTGCCAAACAACTGACTGAGGGGCTCGCAACTTTGCCAGGGTTGAGAGTCCCAATTGTTCAGGATAACTGTACCCATTCTTACTACATGTTTCCGCTGATTCTTGATGTAGAGTTATTGGGGGTGTCGCGAACGCGCATTTGTGAGGCCCTAGCAGCTGAAGGACTATCGTTGTCAATGGGATATCAGAATGTGCACCTTTTACCGATGTATCAGAAAAAGCAAGCCTACGGATCTCGCGGATTTCCTTGGACGTCTGACATCTGCCACCGAGAAGTGTGTTACGACAAGGGAATATGTCCAGTCGCCGAAAAGCTGCACGACACCACCTATCTAGGTTTAGAGATCTGTGCATACCAGCTGGGCGAAGAAGATATTGCGCAAGTTTTGAACGCGTTTAACAAAGTCTGGAGTCAGTTGACACGCTTAGCGTGAGTGTTTGCTGATGACAGCAAATATCGAATGAAATCACCCTCAATTCCTTGATTATTAAAAGATATATATGGACGAGCCCATTTTGTTATCCGGTCATACGGTCGAACTGCGCATGCCACAGGAATCGGATGTGTTAGAAAATAATTGGCATCACTGGTATAACGATTACAGTAGAACAAGATATAACAATCATGGCGTTTTTCCTCTAAGTAGACGCCAAGAGTTGGCTTTTGTCCAAGCAGCTTCGACGCAATCTGATTCAATTATGCTTGCGGTCGTTGAAAAAGCGACCCAGCGCCTTCTTGGTAATGTTAGCTTACAAAATATTGATCTCTTAAATCGACGTTGTTATCTATCAATCACGCTGGGCGAGGACAGCCCTATTACTGCGAATATTGAAGCCTTTGGTTTGATGACTGAGCATGCATTTATGCGTCTCAACATGAATAGAGTCGAAGCGATGACACATGAAAACTTGCTAACGCTTGTGGATATGATGTCTATATTCGGCTATGTAAAAGAAGGGCGGGGTCGAAAATATTTCTTAAAAGATAATAAGTGGGCCGACAGTATTATGTTCAGCGTGTTGGCTGACGAGTATTTTGCATGCCGTGCTGCTCGAAATAACTACGTTCTATTTAAAACACAAGATGAGCTTTATGATGCCTCAAAAGCGGCCTTGCGTGATCAATGATTCAACGCGAAGGTTCTACTAAGAGTTTTATAACCTTGCATCGCTTCGGCTAATTGAAATGAGTATTCAGAGACAAGAGAGCCCGAAAATTTGCATTTGCTCACATGATGCGGGTGGCGCAGAGATTCTATCTAGCTATGTTCAGCAGTATGGCCTGAAGCCGATTTACGCTTTAGACGGACCCGCACTAAAAATTTTTCAAAGAAAGCTAGGGGTAATTAGCAACCGAACTCTTGCCGAAGCGATAAACGAATCTGATGAACTACTGTGCGGTACTAGTTGGCAATCAGACCTTGAATGGCGTGCGATTGGTATGGCGCGCCAACAAAAAAAGAATTCTGTAGCTTTTTTAGATCACTGGGGCAATTACCGCGAACGATTCATAAGAAATAGCCAAGAACATCTGCCCGATCAAATCTGGGTCGGAGATTTGGACGGAGAGAAAATTGCTAGAGCAATTTTTCATCATACCCACATAAAGGTTTTGCCCAACCCTTACTTTGAGGAGATACGACTCCAACTACAAACGTTAGCGTCAGTTTACGAGGAGTCTCAAAGCCTAAGAGTATTGTATGTGTGCGAACCAATCCGAGAGCATGCACTAAAAGAATATGGTGACGAAAGATTTTGGGGTTATACAGAGGAAGAAGCATTGCGTTACTTTCTCTCGAACGTGAGTAAACTAAATCGAGCGATTAGCGAGATAGTGATCAGGCCCCACCCATCTGAATCGTATGAGAAATATATTTGGGCAATTAAAGAGTTTGCAGATTTACCAATTCGAAAAGGTGGTCAATCTACGCTCTTGCAAGAAATAGTAGTTTGTGATGTGGTTGTTGGCTGTGAAAGTATGGCGTTGGTGGTCGGATTGCTGGCTGAGCGCAGGGTAATTAGCACGATTCCACCTGAAGGTAAGCCGTTATCATTGCCCCATCAAGGGATCGAGTCATTCTCTCGGTTAATTCAGCCTAAATTGTGCTTATGAGCATTTCTGTCAGAGGCGCCACCTTAAGGTACCCGTTAATAAAAAGAGTCTTTTCATGAATTCAAGTGATCAAACTAATAAAGTATTAACCACACTTGCCCAAATATGTAACCAAAAGATTGCAATATTTGGTGCTGGGGAAACTGGTCAAGAGTTCGTCAAGCTCGTTCGCCGAGAGCAGTTGGCAGTTGAGATCGTGAATTTTATTGACTCGAATCGTACTGGAGAAACTCTAGGCATTACCGTAATCTCACCGGATAAATTACATAGTTTAACTAATGATGTAATTATTATTATTGGCTCAGTGTTTTGGAATGAAATTACATCCGTCATAAAAACACACTGCCAAAATAGATATCTAATTCTATCTAATGAATTAATTAATACTGCTAGTCATTTAAGTGCGTATGGCTCTTTTTACTTCGATGATAAGGCGACTGCGTCTTTAGAGGTAAGATATTCTAAAATAATTGAAAATTTTGAGACCGTACTCGATAAAGAAATCTTTCGCAAAGCTTTTGAATTGAGAGTTTATAAAAAAGAGGACGAATTTTTCGTATGGGCTGCCGACCATATCGAGAATCAAAAAAAGCTTTTCAGTACAAAAAATAAATACTCTGCAAACTTAAATCTGGAACAAGTTCAATTTGCGATTGAAGGGGGGGTTTTTGATGGGGAGGATACTTCTCGATTTATGGAAAAATTAAGTCAACACCCAAACTTTAAAAAATTGTATGCAATCGACCCTGACCTGCGGACTTTGAAAAATGGTAGCTACTACTCGGCCCTGAGTCAAGAAGATCGATGCCATTTTGAACAGCTCGCTTTGTACAGTGATGATGTTGAGCTACTGTTATTATTTGACCGAGAAAATCCAGCTAATACAAAAGTGATTAAACAGACTGAGGCAACTAATGAGGAAAAAAATAGAGGCTATTTGTGTCAAGGGATTACGTTAGATACGTTTATTAAGCGCAATAATATTTCAACAATAGATTTGCTCAAGTTGGATACAGAAGGTGCGGAAATGGATATTCTACAGGGAGGGAGAAATACAATCTTAAAAAACTTCCCCCAAATGGCAATTAGTCTATATCATAAGAAAGAGCATTTATTGGAGATCCCCGAGTATCTATTATCTTTAAATCCTCAATATCGATTTACTATGTCTCTCAACAACGCAAGTTTTGTCGATATGGTCATGTACGCAATAAATAATGATTAAAATAATATATTTTCAACTTATACTTATTGATGGTCGAATTTACATTTTATGAATAAATGGCTTACAAAGTTACAATTTATATTTAACTATGGGGCAAAGATTCAAATAAAAATAAAAATAATTTTTCAGAGCATTGTTAAGTCCGAGATAGTTTCAAACTACATAGCACATAATAAAGCAAGTTTTCGTAAGTTTGATGAAACGACTAAATCGATAATCTTGTGCGAATTGAACGACATGCATTCATCTCACATCGCATATAGTTACCTTAGCAATACATTAGCAAAAAAGTACAGTGCGAAAATAATAGCTTATGTGCCTCGGCCTATTAGAGGCGTTGGGCGAAAAATTATATTTAAATTTAAAGTAGCATTTAAATTAAACGAAATAGCCGTGTATCAATCATTTGGAGTAGCTGAATTCATTTGTGCAAGGATGTTGGCAGAAAATAAAAAAAGGAGTATTGAACTTAGAGAAAAAATAGTAGAAGATATTCAATTTCTGAGTAATAGAGAAAAAAAATTCTATCTTGAAAATTTAGTTATCAATGATGTTTGGGTAGGAGATCTTTTTTACGATACATACCTTATGAGTTATGAACGACCCACGATTGACTTCGATGATCCTCAGTTCGTAATTTTTTTAGAAGAATCATTAGGTTTATATTATTTTTGGGAAAACTACTTTAATATAAATGATATTAAGAGTGTTATCGTTAGTCATTGCGTTTATAACATTGCGATTCCGTTGCGAATCGCGGTCTCAAGGGATATTCCTGCATTTCAGGCTACTAGCGCTGCAATCTACAGGCTGGGTAAAGCTAATTGCTTCGCCTACAGTGACTTTCATTATTACCCTAGGACATTCTCTAAGCTGCCATTAGAGGTAAGGGACGCTGGAAAAATGGAAGCAAAAAGACGTATCGAGAGGCGGTTTAAGGGCGAAGTAGGGGTCGATATGAGTTATTCCACTAAATCAGCTTTTTCTCTACCTTCGCATGATTGCCTCATACAACCAAGTAATAGAAAAAAAATATTAATTGCGACGCACTGCTTCTTTGATAGTCCACATAGCTATGGAAATAATATTTTTCCAGACATCTATGAATGGTTAGAATTTCTAGGTGAGATGACGCTTAGAACTGACTATGACTGGTACATCAAAACTCATCCCGATTATTGGACTGGGACCATGAAGGTTATTAAAGAGTTTTTGAACAAGTACCCTAGAATTATTTTATTGCCGTCTAATGCGTCACATCATCAAATTATTGCTGAAGGAATTGATGTTGCACTAACAGTTTGGGGCACAATAGGTTTTGAATACGCAGCATTGGATATGCCAGTCATTAATTGCTCACTGAATAATCCTCATATCGCTTACGGTTTCAACCTCCATCCAAGCAGCGTACAGGAATACGAAAATCTTCTCTTAGATTTAGACTCATTAAATCTAAAAATAGACAAGGAGAGCGTTTATGAATATTATTTCATGAATAAAATATATAATTCTGAAAATATTATTTTTGATGACTGGCAGGCTACACTCAGAGAAATGGGCGGTCATGCAGAGCAATTTACACCTAAAGTTTACTCTTGCTGGATGAAAGAGTGGTCCAAGCAACGACATTTGTCGATCGCTCAAGCGCTGAATAGGTTCGTTGCTCAAGAAGATTTCCGATTGGATTATCAACATTTCAGTAGTGTGTCAACGGCCACTGGAATTGAGGGAACAACAATATGATCGCTGTAATTTTGGCGGGTGGACTCGGAACTCGCATCTCCGAGGAAACGCATTTAAAGCCCAAGCCGATGATTGAGATTGGTGGAAAACCAATTCTCTGGCACATCATGAAACATTATTCTGTGCATGGTGTGAACGACTTTGTCATTTGCTGCGGCTACAAGGGCTATGTCATCAAAGAATATTTTGCCAATTATTTCTTGCACATGTCAGACGTTACCTTTGACATGGTGCACAACACTATGGAAATTCGTCAGCGTAAAGCGGAAGCATGGCGTGTAACTTTGGTCGATACTGGTGAAACAACACTTACCGGTGGTCGTCTCAAACGAGTGGCGGACTATGTAAAGGATGAAGAAGTCTTCTGCTTTACGTACGGCGATGGTGTGTCAGACGTAGATATATCTAGCGAGATAGCGTTTCACCGGCAACACGGTAAATTAGGCACTGTTATTGCCGTCCAACCGCCAGGGCGTTACGGCGCGTTGCAAATAGACGCGGGAAAAGTTGTCGGATTTAGTGAGAAACCTCGCGGTGAGGGTGGGTTGATTAATGGCGGATTCTTTGTGCTTTCACCCCAATGCTTAGAACTGATTGAGGGCGACCAATCGAGCTGGGAGGGCGAACCTCTCAGTCGGTTGTCAGCGGAAGGGCAATTGATGGCTTATCAGCACGACGGGTTTTGGCAACCAATGGACACCTTGCGCGAAAAAAATCTTCTTGAAGATCTGTGGACTGGTGGGCAGGCCCCTTGGAAAACATGGTGATCAACCGTGCTTTCTGGTGTGGGAAACGGGTTTTTCTGACTGGCCACACGGGCTTTAAGGGAGGCTGGCTTGCTCTCTGGTTAGCTGATATGGGGGCTGAAGTCCACGGGTACTCACTGTCGCCGCCGACGGAACCCAATTTGTTTTCGACTGCTAACATCAAGGGCTGCACTAGGACTAATACGATTGCAGACATTCGCGATGCGGCCACTCTAACAAAGGCGCTTAGAGTGGCTCGACCAGAGATTGTGTTGCACTTAGCCGCTCAACCTCTCGTGCGCTATTCATATCGTGCTCCGGTCGAGACATATGCTGTGAACGTTATGGGAACAGTCAACCTGCTAGAGGCTGTTCGTCAAACTCCTAGTGTCAAAGCAGTATTAAACGTTACAACGGACAAGTGTTACGAAAATCAAGAATGGGTTTGGCCCTACCGCGAAATTGAATCGCTGGGCGGTTTTGATCCGTATTCTAGTAGCAAAGCTTGCTCTGAGTTGGTAACTGCAGCTTACCGAACGTCCTTTTTAATCGATGCTGGAGTTAACTTGGCCAGTGCGCGCGCTGGCAATGTGATCGGTGGCGGCGACTGGGCCGAAGATCGCCTTGTTCCAGATTGTTTACGTGCAATGGATGCAAGGAAGAAGTTGTTTATTCGTTCGCCGCAGTCAACGCGACCCTGGCAGCATGTTCTTGAACCGCTGTCGGGCTACCTAACGCTTGCCGAAAGACTTTTTACAGAAGACCAAGGTTTTTCGGAAGCATGGAATTTTGGGCCAGACGAGACGGATGTCAGGCCTGTAAAGTGGATAGCGGATTACCTTTGTAGCAAAAATCCAGCTGTTTCATGGCAACGTGAGCCCTCCGCAGAAGCATATGAGGCCAATACGCTCAAATTGGACAGTTCCAAAGCTAAGGCAAGACTAGATTGGAAACCACGCTGGAGCTTGCAAACTGCACTGGATATGACGATTAATTGGCATCAGGCTTGGCGCCAGGGGATAGATGTAGCCAAGTTAAGTTTGTTACAAATACATGAATATGAAGCTACGGCAATATAAAAATGAATGATCGCTTTTACATAGAAAACACACCGCTTGACGGGTTGTGTATTTTGCAGCGGAAACCTGTTGGTGACAGTCGGGGCTATCTGGAGCGCCTTTTCTGTAGCGAAGATTTATTAGTCCACACGCAAGGTAAAAAAATTGTTCAAATAAATCATACTTTCACCAAGGATCGGGGTACCGTGAGAGGATTGCATTTTCAAAGCCCCCCCCACGCTGAAATTAAATTTGTTAGTTGTCTCCGGGGACAAGTTTTTGATGTCGCGGTAGATATGCGTGATAATTCACCGACTTTCTTGCATTGGTTTGCTCTAATGCTCAGTGCGGATAACTTTAAAACCCTATTAATACCAGAGGGTTTTGCCCACGGATTTCAAACACAGTCTGATGAGTGTGAAATGCTGTATTTCCATACTAAAGCCTATCATTCGGGCGCCGAATGTGGTGTTCATGCCTTAGACCCAAAGTTAGCTATACCTTGGCCTTTGCCTGTTGTCGGCCTTTCAAGTCGTGATTCCGCACACTCCTTTCTTAGTAATGACTTTACTGGGGTGACATAATGAATTGTCGTCATTGTGAGTCTCCACTTAGCTTGTCCCTTGTAGACCTTGGTAGCGCACCCCCATCTAACGCCTACCTTACCGAAGAGACGCTACATGCGCCAGAAAAATGGTTTCCGCTGCGCGTACTGGTTTGTGAGCAGTGTTGGCTAGTGCAAACAGAGGACTTTGCTCAAATAAATGAATTGTTTGATGCAGAGTATGCATATTTCAGCAGTTTTTCTGATAGTTGGCTTGCTCATTCAGAGCGTTATGTTGCAGACATGGTCGAGCGGTTTCACCTAAATACCAAAAGCCATGTACTCGAAGTCGCCGCTAACGATGGTTATCTCTTGCAATATGTCAAAGCGCGCAACATTCCCTGCACCGGCATCGAGCCAACCGCTAGCACGGCCGCAGCCGCCCGAGCGAAGGGAATACAGATTTTCGAAGACTTTTTTGGAGTGCGCCTGGCAGAGGCGTTGGCTGAGCAAGGGTTAGTAGCCGACCTTACGGTCGCCAACAATGTCTTAGCTCATGTACCTGACATAAATGATTTTGTTTCGGGCTTTGCCAAGATACTAAAGCCGGCAGGGGTATCTACCTTTGAGTTTCCACATCTGTTCAAATTGGTGGATCAGCATCAGTTCGATACTATCTATCATGAGCATTTTTCGTATTTATCGTTAACCGCGGTCGATCGCATCTTTGCTCACAACGGACTCACTATCTTTGACGTTGAAGAAATTTTCACTCACGGTGGCAGTTTGCGGGTATTCGCTCAAAGGAGTGACTCTGGTAACCAGCGACGTCAATTACGCGTCAACGAACTGCTCCGACTGGAGGAGCAGCAAGGTATGCGTACACGTGCGTACTACGCAGACTTTCAGGCAAAAACTAATCAGACGAAGAATGATTTCGTCCGTTTTTTGTTGGATGCTAACAGAAAAGGAAAAACTGTCGCTGCCTATGGTGCGGCGGCTAAGGGTAATACGTTGATTAACTACGCCGGTATTCACTTTGACTTACTGCCGTTTGTTGTTGATAGAAATCCCGCCAAGCAAGGCAAGTACATGCCGGGTAGCCGCATTCCTATCTTCGATGTAGATAAGTTGAAGATATACAAGCCAGATTTTGTTGTGATTTTGCCCTGGAACCTCTCATCGGAAATCATTCCGCAACTGGCGTACGTAAAGCACTGGGGCGGGGAACTGGTAACGGTAATGCCCAACGTACAGATCGCATGAGAAAGGGTTTGTACCTAACTAACGCCAAAAATGCTCGATCAACACCACTTCCAACCGTGAGATTAACCTGCGTACTACCAGAGGTGGCCAGTCTTTGGGTCAGAACATAGGAGAGCATTCATGGCAGCGCGTCTGCGTTCGAGCAAGCAAACATCAAACCAAATTATAGTAAGCGGGGCAACAGGCTTCGTCGGACAACATTTAATTCCACTTCTCCTAAATAAAAATTATCGAGTAATAGCAATAGCAAGAGACTCGAAGAGAGCTGCGTCGCTTGATTGGTTCAAACACGTTAAGTTCATTGCGTATGATATTTACAAAGACTACCAACCAATCGAAGTTGTGCAAGGTACATCGCTAATACAC
>Ga0209550_10000991_pt1 | contig 27540 bp, 20 predicted proteins | sample LauGreSuBDMM15SN_2_FD_187567 | JGI IMG/M metagenome (GOLD analysis project Ga0209550, IMG submission 187567) | Freshwater lake microbial communities from Lake Michigan, USA - Su13.BD.MM15.SN (SPAdes) (version 5) | ecosystem: Environmental > Aquatic > Freshwater > Lake | place: Lake Michigan... | reverse complement strand
TTTAAAACAACATGCACTTGCCCTCAATGAAGCACTCAAAGGCTATGTGTCGAGTTGGTCGCTTGAGCAGATTACGCTCTTACGCCACGATATTTTGAAGCGCCTAGCCTATCCGCCTGTGCAATTTGGCGTTGCGCCTGATCGGTTAGTGCAACTGTCTGCGCAGGCTTATGCCGAGCAAAAGTTCAGGCCACGCATGTCAGTCGATGCGGGTGCGCATATGTTTTCTGCGACTGCATTTTTTGCTGTCACGCAGCCTGGTGATGTTTTAATTTCAAATGGTTTGGCAACGATGGCGTTTGCTTTGCCAGCAGCCATTGCCGCTGCCCTAGACGAACCCGAGCAACCTGTGATCTGTTTTACGGGCGATGGCGGCCTGATGATGTGTTTGGGCGAGCTGTGTACGGCCATTGATTCGGGTGCACGCATTGTGGTCGTCGTGTTTAACGACAGCGCTTTATCGTTGATTGACATCAAGCAACAAAGTAAACAGCTGCCTAGTCGCGGTGTGCGCTGGGGCAAACATAACTTTGCACAAGCCATGCAGGCGTTGGGTGGTCAAGGGTTTGAGGCCACCACAGAAGTGCAATATCATGAGGCTCTCACACAGGCTTTAAGGCATCAAGGCCCTAGTTTGATCGATGTGCAAATCGATCCCTCTGGGTATTCGCAGCAACTCAAAGCGATGCGAGGTTAAGGCATCGCAATTACTACTATCCTATAGGGGTGCATCATGTTGAAACTATCATCAAAAGTTTGTCTCAGCTTACTCGCGTCTTGTTTGTTCGCTGCTCCATGTTTCTCGCAGTCGGCTGAAAAATTTCCCTCTAAGCCAATCACGATTATTGTTGGCTTTGCAGTGGGTGGTGGCGGCGACATGTCGTCGCGTTGGATTGGAGACTACTTGCGTGAACGCTGGAAGGTGCCAGTCATTATTGAGAATAAACCCGGTGCCGGTGGGACTATTGCGACAAGTCTGTTAGCGCGTGCTAAGCCCGATGGCTACACCGTTGCGTTGGCTACGACGAGTCCTTTCACTGTTGCGCCTTATTTTCAGCCGCAGACTTACGATCCTAGCAAAGACTTTACCTACCTGTTTCAGACCTTGGTGAGTGCGCAACCGCTGTTTGTGAAATCGGATTCACCTTTTAAAACTATTCAAGAACTACTGGCATGGTCAAAAGCCAATCCCAACAAGTTATTTTGGTCAACAGCAGCAACCAACGGCGGCACACATATCTCGACGCAAGCTGCTTTTCAGGCTGCCGGTATCGAAGCCACCTATGTGCCTTACAAGGGTGGTGCTGACGCAATGAATGGTTTGTTTGGTGGGCAGATTCAAGCTTTAGTGGCTGCTGAGTTTCCGCCGCACGCCGCAGCGGGCACCATCAGACTACTCGCAGAAAGCGGGCCTGATAGGATCCCAGAATATCCAAATGTACCAACCTACAAAGATTTGAAATTTCCTATTTCAGTACCGATCTTTTATGGGATTGCAGGCCCAGGCGGTATGCCACCAGAGGTCATCAAAGAGTGGGAGGCTGCAGCGTCTGACATGGTACGCACCCCTGGGTTTCTTGATTTGGTGAACAAGCTAAAGGGGACACCTGCTTATCTTGATAATGCCGCGTTCACCGCTTCGGTGACAGGTGTTTATCGTCAAATGGGTAAGTTGATCCCAGAGTTGAAGTTAAAAAAGGACTAGGTTTATGTGGCAACCCAAAATTATTTTACAAAACGACAAGCTGCTTCCCTACGAGCAGGCGAGCGTGCATCCGATGTCTTTGGGCCTGACTTATGCAACGGCTGTCTTTGAGGGCTTGCGTGCTTACCGCAATCCCACCACAGGCGAGTTTAAGATCTTTAGATTTGCCGAGCACTTTAAGCGCTTGCTGCTTGGCATGAAGGTCATGCGTTTTGATCACTCCTTGACCGAAGACGGTATGCGTGAGGCGCTCTCAGGGTTGATTCGCGCAAATGAACCCGATGACGATGTGTATATTCGTTTGTTGGTGTATGTAGAAGCCCTTGGGCTGATGGCCCAAACGGGGCCCGTGGGGTACACGGCGGCAGCCTCACCACGCGAGCGTCCAAAGTTTGCAGACACAGGCATGAGTTTAGGTGTGAGCTCTTGGAGTCGGTTGTCTGACAACGCGAGTCCACCACGCATCAAAGCGACTGCAAACTATCACAACGCACGTTTAACGCAATTGCAGGCTAAGTCAGACGGCTACGATGGCGCCTTGATGTTGACCCCTTCTGGCAAAGTGTCTGAAGCACCGATTGCTTGTTTTTTCATGGTCAGAGAAGGCAAGTTGATCACGCCTAACATTGGTAGCAATATTTTAGAAAGTGTGACGCGCGACACCATTATTACCTTGTACGAAGAGGCCACAGGTCAGGCCGTGGTGCAGCGCGAAGTCGACCGCAGTGAGTTGTATTTTGCGGACGAGGCTTTTTTATGTGGCACTGGGCAAGAAATTATCCCAGTCGTGAAAATTGATCGTTTGCCTGTGGGTGATGGTGCGATTGGACCGATCACGAAAAAAATGCAGAAAATTTATTTTGATGCAGTCAGAGAGTTGACGCCTGATACGCACGGTTGGCTGACAAAAGTGTAACGTCGATGAAACGTTTCTCTCAACGAATGGCCGCGGTAGATATACCGGTGATGCCTGAGATTGCCGCCTTGGTGCGTGATAATCCGGGCACCATTTCTTTAGGGCAGGGCGTCGTCAATTACGGCCCTCCTGTTCAGGCCCTTGCGGCGCTACCTGGTTTGATGAGTGATATCGGGCTGAATAAATACCAAGCGATTATTGGTCACCCCGCCTTGATCGACGCGTTGACCCAAAAGCTGGCATACGAAAACAATATTCACTGCGGGCGCGATTCGATTGTCATGGTAACTGCCGGCAGCAATATGGCCTTCTTGAATTGCCTGCTTGCAGTGGGTGATCCAGGCGATGAATTTATTTTGCCGACGCCGTATTACTTCAATCAAGAGATGGCGATTCGAATGGTTGGCTGTGTGCCTGTACCGGTACCGGTCAATGATGACTGGAGCCTGAACGTTGAGGCACTTGCCGCGGCAGTGACCCCGCGTACGCGAGCGATCATCACCGTGTCGCCCAACAATCCAACCGGCGCGGTGTACTCAAAAGAGTCGTTAACGGCGGTCAATACCTTATGTGCTACAAAAAATATTTATCACTTCAGTGATGAAGCCTATGAATATTTTACATATGACGGGGCTGAACACTTTTCACCAGCGTCGCTGCCTGGGGCATATCGTCACACGATTTCGTTTTTTTCAATGTCCAAAAATTACGGTATGGCAAGTTGGCGGATCGGCTATGTTGTGTTTCCGGCTGATCTGTTGGATGCCATGAATAAAGTGCAAGATACCAACTTGATCTGCGCGCCGGTGGTATCGCAAATGTTGGCGCTCGAAGTGTTGAAGTATGGTCGAGCCTGGGTGCAGCCTAAACTCGATGCGCTTTCGATCGTGCGCAAAAATGTATACGAAAGTCTCGAAGCTTTGGGTGAGCTGATTGAATTTCCAAAAACGCAAGGTGCATTTTACGTATTACTTAAATTGCCTGGCTTAGCCGTTGGCACAGAACGTCTTGCCTTTAGTCGTGCCATGGCGCAAAGACATAAAGTGGTGTCCGTACCTGGCTTTACCTTTGGGTTGTTTGACGCCGCAAAGGCAAACTATCAGCGTCTGTCTTACGGTGCGCTAGAATCCGTCACTGTCGACCAAGGCGTGGCGCGCTACGTAACAGCGGTCAAAGACTGGTACAAGTCATCGCGTGTTTAGGTACGCACGCGCAAGTCTTGTCTGATTTGAATCAGATGGCAAGACTTCTTTGTCTGGCTTGCTGTGTGTAACATTTTTTCGAAGGTCGCGCGCATGTTAAACCCCCAGGCTTCAATCGATGTCATCATGTTTTGGCTGGCGATTGTTGCCACGATGGCGTTTGCCATCACAGCTGTGTTAGCAATCGCCGATCGTGGTGTAGATATTTTTGGTGTAATGGTGCTGGGTGTGATCACCGCGGTAGGTGGGGGTACAGTGCGTGATCTGTTGTTAGGCGTGCAGCCCTTTTGGGTCGAGGATTTGGTGTTTGTTCGGGTCGCAATATTCTCGAGTTTGCTAGCCTTCGTCGCACGCTCGTTCTTTACTCAGCCGCAGGTTTTTACGTTAATGCTTTACCTGGATGGCCTTGGAGCCGCATTGTTTGGTATCCAGGGTGCCATGAAAACTTACGAAATGGCTTTTGGCTGGCCGTTGGCGCCTGTCATTCTAGGGGTGATCACTGCAATTGGCGGAGGCATCATGCGCGACGTCATCGCGGGCAGAAAAAATTTGTTAATGTCCACTGAGTTGTATGCGATTCCTGTGGCGCTTGGCTGTTTGCTTTTGATGGCAAGTCTACATTTTTATCCTCCTTACGCGATAGAGATCTTGATCGGCTGCACGGCGGTGACGTTTTTAATGCGCGCAGCTGCAATTCACTGGGGCTTAAAGGTGCCAGCGTTTTTAGTGACACACTCAAAATCTTAACCAGCATGCCGCAATATTTTTGAGCCGAAGGTAACTGCCATAGCTGTCGTGTGCGAGACTCGGACATATAGCTTTTTGAAACTGACCATAGCTGTCGTGTGCGAGACTCGGACATATAGCTTTTTGAAACTGACCATAGCTGTCGTGTGCGAGACTCGGACATATGGCTTTTTGAAACTGACCATGGCTGTCGTGTACGAGACTCGGACATATAGCTTTTTGAAGCTGACTTTAGGAGTTTCGCCAAAATGACTGGATCGATCTGCTTTTGTGGAAGAAAAAATAAAAATAAATTGCTGTTGCTGAGCCAATGTTGCGCACGCTATCTTGAGCACTTTGACACGATGCCTGCGCCCGACGCAGAGAGTTTGATGCGTTCGCGTTACAGCGCCTTTGTTCTGGGTCGGGGAGACTATCTAAAAAAAACCTGGTTAGACACAACATGTCCGTCAGACCTGAGCTTTGAGCCAAACGTTAAGTGGCTAGGCCTTGAGGTTAGGGCGCACAGACTGACGAGTCCAGAGCAAGCTGAGGTCGAGTTTGTGGCGCTCAGTCGCTTAAAAGGTCAACCAACTCGCTTGCACGAACTCAGTCGTTTCGTTAAAGATAACGGCCGTTGGTTTTATGTTGATGGCGTCCTGCGCACGCCTGAGCATCCTCGCTCTGCTTAGGCGATTTCCGTCAGTGCGAGGGTGCAGAGGATGTCAAGGCTTAAACAGATTAGAAAACTCGCCTGAGACTAGCCCCGCTGCAAACCAGTTCGACTGGTTTGCATGCGTTACCTAAAGCTGCCCGCCACGTAGAACACTGGCAGCTATCAACGCAGTTCTGGCAACACCCACTCTGCGTTGGTGACGTAAAATGCCTCGGCACTTTTTTGCCCTAAGCGCCCAATGCGTTCTTCGAACTCTTGGATGGGGCGGGTGCCGCCCTCAGGATGAGGGAAATCACTGCTGTAGCAATAGCAATCGGCGAGTCCATGATGATCAATGTAGTCTGCAACGTTTTCGAACCAGTAGGGGGTGACTCGAATGTTTCGTTGAACGTATTCAGAGGGCTTCATAGACAGCACGCCAGTCATGCGCTTTCTAAATATTTTCATGACGTTATCCAGATGCGCAGCCATTGGGCCTAACCACATCGCGCCAAGTTCGATTGCACCAAAACGCAGATTGGGAAAACGCTCAAACACCCCACCTAGAACCAGAGTAGAAATAAAGTTTTGCGGTGCGTAAAACATGGCGCATGCAGTGAAGGGATTCATTGCATCCCCTTCAGAGATCACAGCTTCCGTTTGTTGGCTAAAGTGAGGGATACCCTTATCCCAGTTCGGATTTTTGAGAAAGTCGAACTCGTCACCGACTGCACGTCCGCCACCAAGGTGGAGCATGATTGTGGCGTTAGCCTCTTGAATCATGCCCCAGATTTTGTCCATTGCAGGGTGCGCGGGTGAGGCATTGCCAGGTGCAACAGAACTCGCAATCACAAAGGCGCGACCGCCCGCTTTGAGGACACGCTCAATTTCTTGCGCTGCAGTATCAACGTTGTGCGTATTGATGATGGCAACTGCACGTAAGCGATTTGGATCTCGTTTTCCGAGGTTGAGAATGAAATCGTTCCAGTGGCGCATCGTGGCAACGCCAAGCGCATTATCGGCAAACGCCGCGGTTTGAATGCCCGGATCAGAAAACATAAAGCTTCGACTAACGCCCATATAGTCAAGTGTCTTGATTCGGTTCTCGGCGTCAAAAGCACCCGGTGCAGCTGAACCCTTCGTGCGCCAAACGGTTTCATCAGTGAGCTCAGAAAACTCTTTTCCTGAACGAGCAATGATGTATTGAGCTTCGTCTTTCGGTAAAGTTTTGATCACTTCATCAAAGCGCTTGGCAAAATTGCGTCCAACTTCGCCACCCGCAAGCTCGTAATTTCCGGGTGAAGGTTGAATATGTGTATCGAGATCGATGATGCGACCGTGAAACTCTTTAATGTTTAGCATGTTGATCCTAAGAAAGGTTAGCTTGCTTGCCTTTAGGCGTGTGGCGCACTTGCCATGCCTGCTTGCGATAAGGGTAAGATCGTTTTTAGGGTATCTACTACGCTCTCGAGGTCAGAGCGAATAAAGAAATGCCCAGCCTGAAAAACGTGTATGTGGGCGTCAACACCTGAGTGTTGCCGCCAGTCCTCCATCACTGCAGGAGGCGCCTCCGGGTCTGCGGCACCCGAAAAAATATGAATCGGACAATTCAATGGTTCTTGCTCGGTATAAACATAGGTATCGCACAGTGTGAAATCTGCTTTGAGTGTTGGCATGAGAAATTGCAGCAGATCTGCGCTTGCCAACACTTCTTCAGGAAACCCGCCAAAGCGTTGCAATCTTTCAATAAAGGTCTTGTCATCTAAGTTGTAGAGGGTTTCACGGGTGCGAGGTAAATGCGCGGCGCGATGTGCACCCAGAATCAGCACTTCGGGCATCGCCATACCGTTGGCTTGCAGCACGCGCGTTAATTCAAACGCGACTAGCGCTCCCATGCTGTGACCGTACATGACAAAGGGCTTGTCCAAATACAGTTGCAGCTGGCTAGCTAGCGCCTGCGCCAAAGTTTGCGCTTCTTTAAAGGCAGGTTCGCTAAAGCGGTTTTCTCGGCCAGGTAATTGAATCGGACAAACTTCGACGGTTGAGCCGAATAGTTTACCCCAACCGCGATAGATCGAAGCGCCACCACCCGCGAACGGAAAGCAAAACAGGCGCAAAGCAGCCTCTGGCTGCGGAAAAGGGCAAGTCACCCAGCGATTAAATTTCGTGGTCATGATTATTCAAGCAGGTTGTCAAGATCGTCGAGCAAAGAGCGGGCACGGTCGCTTGAACTCGTATGAGAAGGCTTGGCACTACCATCCGTTGCCGCCTGTTCAGGTGTTGCGAGTTGGCTATTGAGCAAGTCTAAAAGATATAAGGAAAGTGCTTTCGGTGATGGGTGATTAAACACCAAGCTCACAGGTAGTCGTTGCCCTAGCATACGACCGACCGCATTGGTCAGTTGTACCGCCATCAGGGAGTCAAAGCCTTGATCGGTTAGCGCTTGATCTTCAGGCACCGCCATGCTTTCGGCAAGCCCTAAAATCTTACGAATCTGAGTATGAACGATGGTGGTTAACAAGCTCAGGCGCTCGGCCGTAGAGGCCTGAACAAGCTGCTCAACAATAGCTGACTGCGCATCTTGGCGTCGTTGTTCTTGCGCGCTAATTGATACAGTTGCGACTTGACTTAAAAAAGACTGAAGCTGTTCGGCACTTTGAAGGTATTGATCCCACTGACAATCAATCACTCCAACCTGAGTCCGAGTTCCAAGCAAACAGCTACCCAGCGCCTGCAACGCCAATTGAGTGCTGAGTGCCGAAAATCCTTGTGCCGAAAGCTGTCTAGAAATTGTCGAATTAGATTGCGCCATACCTACCGATGCCCAAGGACCCCAGTTGATACTCAGAGCGGGCAGGCCAGCTCGCTTGCGTTGATGGGCGATGGCGTCCATGAAGCTATTGGCCGCAGCATAGTTGGCCTGGCCGCGGTTACCGAGCAGTGACGCCGCCGACGAGAACATGACAAAGCAGTCGACATCAAGCTGCCGAGTTAACTCGTCAAGATTTAATGTTCCTATGACTTTGGCAGAGTAGGCGTTGACAAAGTTCGACCACTGCAGATCGATCATGAGGTGATCGTCTAAGATACCAGCACAGTGGATGATGCCTAGCTTACGTGCACTCTTGGATTGTGTTGCTAGTAGTGCGGCTTCTAGAGACGTGCGATCGGCTATGTCGACACATCGATGCGAGATGTTCGCACCTTGTTGGATCAGCGCGTTGATGGCTTGTTGAGCCTGAGTTGAAAGAGGTTGACGGCTTAACAGCAGCAGATCGCGAGCACCGTGTTCAACTAACCATGTGGCGGTAGCAAGCCCGAGACCACCTGTGGCACCAGTCACCACGTAAGTGATGTGCTCTGAAAACACAAGTGGCTGTCGTTCAGACGTGGTTGCTTCTCGAATCCGGTTGATGCGCGCAACGAAGGCTTGCTCAGCTCTGTACGCAAGTCGCCACTCGTTTTGTTTGAGCTGCATACTATGCCACAGGTGCTTGGCGGCCAGTTCAGGATCAGAGGACTGTAGGTCAACGCAAGTGACTTTCAGCTCGGGGTGCTCAAGCGCGGCAGTCATACCGATCCCCCAAAGCGTCGATTGCGCGACATTCAAGGGTAACGTGTCGCCTATCAAGGCTTGGGCACGCTCAGTGACTAAGCAGAAGCGCTGGCTAATATTGACATGATGTTGAACACACGCCTGAATCAAATGCAGCACCGCAGCGCCAGAAGTCATTTGCGTTTGAACGGAGTTGGTTACGCCATTCGTTGAAACATCTAAAGGCCATAAATTGATAATGCCAGCTAGCTTGGGATTGGGGCCAAGTGTTTGGAAGAAGTTAGAAAAGGCTGCGGCACTCAATGGATCAATCGTACGTGTCGCTGTGCTTGCTTGAGCGACGTGATCTCCGCTGGCTTGAACCACAACGCACGATTGACCCGCCTGCTCAAGGCGTTGGGCAAGCAAATGGCCAATGCCAAGGCGGTCAGTCAAGATGAGCCAGGGTTCTTCAACAAAGGATTCGCGACTCGAAGAGGCTTTCGGATCGATCGGTTCCCAAACGATTTCATGCATTAATGCGGAGACTTTGCGCTGAGCACTACGGTTCAGTGCAGATAGATCGGCCTGACGTGCTTGTAAACCGATGAATTCAATCAGGACATTTCCAGCGGCATCACACAGTTTGACGTCAGCAGTGGCGTGCTCGTTATTGCTGCCATCACGCAGAACGAGGTATGCGTAAGCAGGCACGTCATTGGTTTGCCTGAGTACCCGCACAGCTTCAATCGCAAAGGGCAGCCATGTCGTGCCTTCTTGGTGCATCCCCATCGCTAGCAAAAGCGTAAAACCTGCGTCGAGCATCCCTGGGTGGCGCTGTTGCCTGGCCAGGCCAGAGCGTGACGATGGCTCTGTGATCACGCCAAGTGCTTCACGGGCGTTACGTTGGATGCTCTTGACCCAGCGATAGCTTGCGCCAAGTTCAATTTTTCTGCCCGCTAATTCGTGCAAAAAATCTTCGACATTGACGGTTTGGGTTAAGCCCGTTCGCAATTGCGCAAGCGCAAGCACTTCGCTCACAGCGACCGTTGTTTCAACAATATCTGCTTGAGCGTGCTGACTTGTTAGGATTGAGTCGTGAGAAAGCGCTGAATCAAAACTGACTAATTGAGCTTCACGGCGACCTTGCACATTTTTATCGATCACGACTTGAACAGTACGCGTTTGATCTTTTTCAATGACTAAGGGTTCTGGAAAGTGAATATTGTGAAGCGAAAAAGCTTGCTCTTTGAATAAGAGTTGAGCCGCGTCTAACAGCATCGTGACGTGGCAGGCACCCGAGACAACCACCTCACCATGTATCAGATGGTCGTTTAGAAAAAGCAGGGCGGCAGGATTAAAGTCGTTCTGAAAAATCGTATTCGACAACGTCGGAATCTGCAGCCGATGTCCCAGCAGTGTTTGCGCTTGCTTCTGAGCTGAGGTTGCCTGCGACGCAGGACGTTCGATCCAGTAAGGTGTATGTTGAAATGGATAAGTCGGAAGTGGTAAGCGCAGGCGCTGATTACCCCGATCTAAATTCTTCAAATCGGCCAAGCCAAGCACTGCAAGTTGCGCCAAACTCTTCAGGATCGTTGTCCAATTGTCTTCTGACGGTTTGATGCTTGGTAGCCAGATACAATCGTCGGGCAGGCATTGCGTACCAAGCCCAGTCAAGGTTGGTCGAGGGCCGATTTCTACAAACACTTGGCAGCCTAGCGCAGCCATGTGTTCGAGGCCCGCTTGGAACTTGACCGATTGCCGGATATGTTGACGCCAGTATTGAGGCATGGTGACCTCATCGGAGGCAGCAGTGCCAGTTAAATTCGAGATCAACGTGAGCTGGGGACTTTGGAACTCTACGCTTTGAGCGATTTGTTCAAAACGATCGAGCATGGGCTCCATCAGTTTTGAGTGGAAGGCGTGCGAGGTATTTAGTTTTTGGGTACGAACGCCTGAGGCGGTGAGCTTTGCAATCACCTCAGTCATCGAAGCGCTGCCACCTGAAAGCACGGTGTTCTCGGGGCTATTCTCAGCTGCAATCGAAATCTCTTTACCGACACCCACTAGCAAAGGGCGAACCGTTGAGGCACTTGCGAAGACAGCCCACATTTCACCAGACTGTTCGAGGGATTGCATTAAGTTCGCGCGACCGGCAACTAGGCGCACAGCATCGGCAAGGCTCATGACCCCAGCAAAGCACGCTGCAGCGTATTCGCCAAGGCTGTGGCCCATCACGACGCTAGGCAAAATGCCAAGTGCTTGCCAAGATTTTGCCAGTGAATACTCAAGCGCAAATAAGGCAGGTTGCGCATAACCGGTTTGATGAATGAGCCCCTTTGCAGACCCGTTATCGAACATGACTTCTAACAATGGCTTGTCAAGTAATGGCGAAAAAAGCTCAGCACACAGGGTTAACTGCTCGCGAAAGACCGGCTCAGTTTCAAATAATTGCCGCCCCATGTCTTGGTATTGTGAGCCTTGGCCTGTAAAGAGAAACCCAATTTTACTTTTCGTGCCCGCTTTAGCGTTATATTGGAAAGCACTGGCACAGGCCTCATTTTTTTCAAGTGTCGTTAGCTGCGCGATGAAGTCTTGTGCCGTTGTACCGACAATTGAAACGCGTTGATCAAAGACTTTGCGACCCGTATTCGCGGTAAAACAGACATCTGCAAGGTTGACTTCTGGGTGCTCGGTGAAATAGCGCGCAAAGCGCCCCGCGTATTGGCGTAAGGCGACTTCATTTCGAGCCGTGAGCATCAAGACATGAGCAGTACGCTCATTCTCAGTTGCAACGCGAACGACAGCGGGTGCTTCTTCAAGAATCGCGTGCGCGTTTGTTCCGCCGATCCCTAATGAATTCACGCCTGCTCGACGTGGTGTCCCAGTGGTCTTCCATTCACAGGCTTCTGTATTGATATAAAAAGGACTCTGTTCGAGCTTTAAGGCTGGATTCGGAGTCTTGAAATTCAGAAGAGGTGGAATGAGCTTGTGATGAAGCGCGAGTGCGGTCTTAATAAAGCCCGCCGTACCAGACGTAATCTGCAAGTGCCCAACATTGGTTTTGACTGAACCCAGCGCGCAAAAACCAATCGCTTGCGTTTGAGTGCGAAACACTTGAGCTAAGCCATCGTGTTCAATCGGGTCACCGATCTCGGTACCCGTGCCGTGCGCCTCAACCAAACCAATCGTTTCAGGTAATACGTTCGCGACTGCGATCGCTTCTGCTACGGCGACAGCTTGGCCATCGCTGCTTGGGGCCATGTAACCGACTTTTGCGCCCGCGTCGTTATTGACGGCAGAGCCTTTGACGACGGCAAAGATATGGTCGCCGTCGCGTATAGCGTCGTCGAGCCGCTTGAGTAAGATGGCACCGACTCCGCTGCCAAAAATCGTGCCGCGCGCCTCGGCGTCAAAGGACCGAACGTGTCCATCAGGCGTGACGATCATCCCAGGTTGATAAAGGTGACCGGCGTGCTCAGGAGACTGCACTGAGGCACCGCCAGTTAGAAACAGGTCAGTTTCGCCAGCCAGCAACGACTGACAGGCCATGTGTACGGTCACCAAACCTGTTGAACAGGCGGTCTGCACATTGATACTTGGCCCGCCAAGGTTCAACTTATACGAGACTCGAGTAGTGAGGTAGTCTTTATCGTTTGCGACCATGAGCATAAAGCCGCCCATGGAATCGAGCGTTGCAACATTCAGATCATCCTGCGAATCCAGCATGCCTCGATTTGGAAGCACGTTGTTTAGCAAATAGGTGTTCATTGCAGCGCCTGCATAGACACCTGTTACCCCGGGGTACGTAGTGGGATCGTAGCCAGCAACTTCAAAAGCTTCCCAGGCGCATTCGAGAAACAGGCGTTGCTGAGGATCCATGAGCTCTGCATCACGCGCAGAATAACCAAAGAATTCGGCATCAAAGCCTCGCGCATCTGAAATCAACGGGCTCGCTTTCACATAATCAGGACGATCAAAGACTTCGCGCGAAAACCCACTCTTGAGCAAATCGTTGTCGTCAAAGAACGTAATTGACTCAACGCCCGTGGCCAGATTTTTCCAGAAGGTCTCAATGTCATCAGCGCCTGGAAAGCGGCATGACATGCCGATCACTGCAATATCTTTGCTTGCACCAGTTGCCTGATGGCTATGGCGTGCGTTCGCTCGTGCTTGCCCCTGTTCGGTCGGACTAGCCTGGGTGTTTTCACCCGATAACTGCTTGACGAGCATTTCGATCGTCGGCGAAGTAAACAAATCGACAAGCGTTAGGGTAGGGCCGAAAATTTCGATGAGCCGCTCGTGCGCTTGTACTAACGATAACGAATCGCCGCCTAATTCAAAGAAGTTGTCTTGGACACCAACTTGGGGAATGCCCAACACGTCTTGCCAGATTGAGGCGATTTGTTGTTCGATGTCTGAGGCCGGGAGCACCGAGGCGCTCGGTGCCTCTTGAAATAAGGCACGCAGGGCTTCGACGCGCTCAATCACAGCAGCATAATCACCTTGTTGAAAACGTGCGCTGAGTTGTTTATGCTGGATTTTGCCGATCGCGGTTTTAGGGATCGCGTCAGCGTCAAGCGGGATCAGAAAGTCGGCTTTGATACCAACGTGTTGAGTCAGCTTTGATTGAATTTGTTTGAATAAACCCGCTAATTCACGCTCATCGGTGACCAAGGTATGAAAAAACACGACAAGGTGAAGCCTGTCTGTGCCGGGTGCAAACGCTGCACAAGCAGCAGTGTATGAGGGCTCGAGACCTTCTAGTTGCTCGGCCGCAGCCTCAATTTCGATGTTTGATAAGTTCGCGCCGTTGACGATAATCCCCATCCCCACACGGCCAAGCATGACTAGCTCTCCGTTTGAGATAAAGGCGGCATCGCCCGTATCAAACCAACCATCCTCAACAAATGCTTGATTGGCTTGAGGGTTGCGATAGTAGCCTGGCATCAGGCCTGCACCCCGTAACTGAAATCTGCCGGCAGTCTCTTCGGGGACCACTTGATTGTGTTCGTCAACAATCCGCATCGACATGCCTGGAATAACAGGACCTAAACTGGCAAACGAAATACAGGTTGAGTCGTTTGGTGCAACGTGTCGAATCGCACCGCTCAGCTGATGGCGATCAATATGCACAAATTTGATTGACTGCCCAGCAGGAGGTAAGTGATAGGAGACCCCAGAACAGGTTTCTGCCATGCCGAAGGCTGAAATTAAGCCTTCACGACGCAAGCCATAGGGGCGAACCGCTTCGAGAAATTCGGTCACTGTCGAATACGCGATTAATTCGCCCGCACTGAGCAAGCCTTTTACGCACGACAAATCCCATTGTCCATTATTTGGGTTTTTGAGCGCCTTGCTGACTAGAGCAAACGCAAAATTGGGTGCCCAACCATGGGTGACGCGGTGTTTGTCAATCAGATCGAGCCAGCGCAGGGGTCGCGCTAAAACGAATTCTTTTTGTGCGTAGACAAGTTTGCTACCCTCGAGTACGGGGCTGATGTGGTATGCCGAGATGTTACCAATGTGGTCAAAGGGCAGCCAACTTAAGATGACATCGCTCTGTTGGCTAGAGCATAAGATGTTTGTGCCAATTGCACGCGATAGCAAATTGCCGTGGGTCAGTTCAACGGCCTTTGACAAGCCAGTGCTTCCAGACGACAACACATAAAACGCGACATCGCTTAACTTTGCTTGGTAGACCGTTTCGATCGGAGCGTGCTGGCGAAGACTCTCAATGTTTGCGACATGAGCGTCTTGTAATTCAGGAAAGCGACTCGAGCCACTCAGTGTTGGCGCGAGCGCCGCGGTCGTGCAGATCAAAGGTTGATCGAGTAATTTCCAGATATGAATCAATTGTTCAAGTGCACGACTTTCTAAGTCGTAACTTACCGGAATCGGCACGACGATCGGCTCAAGCCCCGCAAAGAGACACCCCCAAAATACGGGCAAAATATCTTCGCTAAGCGCCAGTTGCAATAAAACTTTTTGACGAGGTTGTAGCCCTTGCTGTTTGAGCCCTGTCGCAATGCATTTGGCTGACTCAACCAGATGACCGTAGGTGAGGTTGTTCTCTAGGCCTTGGCTGTCAATAAAAACGATCGGTGTTGCCGCCGAGACAGCAAGAAGGGCATTCGACAAATTCTGGAGTTTGTTGACTCGATCAGGCAACGCAGAGCCATGTCGAATCGCAGGAAGTGTGCTCATAGGGTCGGCGCGGCGCATCAAAAGTGGTACTTGCTATTTTACCTTTCGGCTGCTTAGTAACCTCACAAAAACCGTCACTGAGCAAGTTAGGCAGCACACCTGATCCCTAAAGGCAGTTTAATGACGTTTTACGTTCAACTTTCTATTCGTACTGAACATAGTTGTTATTCAGGTCGTCAAAGAGCACCTCTACTGTGTTGTTATTATCGACGCCAGCACGCACTACGACCGTTTTATCGAGAAAGTAATTTTCAAATCTCCAACCATCCGGCAGTCTCAGCATTGTGTCTAGGTTTGAGAGGGTGTTGCGCGTTAAGCTAGGCTGCACTTCTTGAGTAAAGCCAGTCATTAGATATGTCTGGCCCTTGGGCGAGACAAGCCGATGCACCAGTGAACCGGCATTCCAGATGTAATGGGTCTCTCCAATCAATTTGAATGGAGTGTAGTTTGCCGCGGCCAAGTTTTTTGTGCTCTTGAGTTTGGTGGCCTTGAATAATTGATTGAGGCTGATATGTGCCGTGCCAATGACAGAAAATTTTAGATCACTGACCCAGACGTACTCGGTCGAAACTGGGGTCAAATTGATGTCCATAATCTGCTGATGCGCACCACCCTTGACAAGGGTCGTATAAGTGGAAATCGTCCTTAATTGGGCGGCCGCAGCGGCAGTAGTCACTTTATCGAAGCGTGTCGCTGGGCAGTTTTGTAAGCGATAGGTTGAAAGCGTTGTTATCGTCACCTCAAGCCGCCAAATATTAAAGTACGCAGCGTGTAAACTGCAATTCCAATTGTCTGGCTGAACCACCGAAGAATACTGAATATTAGGGCTCATGCCTTGTGGTTGTTTTGGTGGTTCAGCTTGCGGTGTACTGATTGGATTGGGTGCGGCGGCAGGGGCAGAGCCTGTCGCGGGTTGAGCAAGCGCTACCGAACACAAAATGCTGGCCAGTGCTAGGATGGGCGCAAAAAGATATTTCATATTTGCATGGCAACAGGTAAAGGGTGGATTTAGTGAATGTTATGAATAGATTATACGATTTACCATCAAGGGCATTGCAGAAGGCTTACTAAATGCGAGCTTTTGACAGCGTTGATTCGGCTGTTTTACAGGGTTTGCGCTGCTTTAAAACGTATACTTTGAAGGAGTTTTCAGCTCGAAAGTTTTGGTTGCATGAAGTCAGACTCTGTTTTGTGAACAAAATGAAAAAATTATGGCTCTCTTTAGCTTTGTTGGTATCATTGGCGAGTGGTTCTGTCATGGCCGGTACTTGCTCAACAATCACGTTGACGGGTCCCCCGTCCGCCGCGCCCTCCTCGTGGGTGAGTGAGGGCAAACTGATCGGTGCTGCAGTTGAGTTTGCCCAAGAACTCAGTCGCGCTGCGGGCATCACAAACGTTGACGTTCGTCCATACCCGACTTGGCGTGATGCCTTGGCGGCGGTGTACCGCGGTGAGATTGATGTCTTGTTTTCGGCCAATTGGTCTGAAGAGCGTGAGCGATATCTTGACTATGTGCGACCAGCAATGTCCAATCAGTTTCTTTACGTCGTCGTCAGGCGGGGTGAAGCGTTTGATCTGACCAAATTAGAACAACTGGCGCGTTTTACTGGCGCGGCTGGTGCGGGTGAGACCTATGGCGATGGTCATTTTGGTCAATTTGTGCAAAATAAGCTTAAACTTACCAGAGCACCGAGCATCGATAAAGTTGTAGATCTCTTAATCGAGAAAAAAGTAGATTACATTTTTGGCTATGAAAATGCGATCTATGAACAGATGATGGTTAGAAATCTTGGCTCAACGCTTCAAATCTTGAACACCTACCCGACCCGCGCTGAAGGGTTTATAGCGTTCTCTAAACGATCAAAATGCGGTTCGGATGTGCGAGAAAGATTTGCAGTGCAATTGGCGTTAGCTCAAACGATGCGCCGTTACCCCCCATTGCTGGCGAAGTACCGCGAGATCTTTAATGAAGGCTTGACGAGGCCTAAATAAATAATTATGACCATCACAATTGCAGTTGCCAATCAGAAGGGAGGCTGTGCCAAGACAACCACTACCGTTAATTTGGCGGCTGCGCTAGCAGAACTTAAACAAAAGGTTCTTCTGATTGATCTTGATCCTCAGGCAAATGCAAGTCAGTGGCTCGGCGCAGCAAACGATGAGCGTGGTGTCTTTGAACTCTTTACTACTAAGGTTGCGGCAAGCGGTCTATTAGTCGACTCCAATACAGAGGGGCTAAGCTTGTTGGCCGGTAGCCGAAGCTTGGCTAGTATTGAAAAGTCGTTAGCAGGCGAGTTGGCGGTTGAGACGCGGTTAAAAAGGCGATTGGCCTCGCTTGAGAGTTTTGGATTTGATTATGTGTTGATTGACACGCCGCCCACACTGGGCCTGATGACCTTGAATGCGTTGTGCGCGGCGCAGCAAGTGTTGATTCCTGTGACAACGCATGTGATGACGCTGTCGGGTGTTGCCCAGTTGATGCAGACATTTGATGACGTGAAAGACGTACTGAATCCTCAGTTGTCGCTGTTAGGATTGTTGCCGTGTCGGGTGGATCAGCGCACGCGTCATTCGAAGGACATTATTGAGGCCTTAATAGCAAGATTTGGTGAGCAGGTATTAGTTGCGCGCATTCGAGAAAATATTCGACTAGCAGAAGCACCTTCGTTTAGAAAAAGCATACTGCAGTACCAACCAAACTCAAGTGTTGCAGACGATTTTCGTGCGCTTGCGCGCGAAGTGATCGCACATCAGTCAAGGTAAATCATGGTCAAGCAATCACGCAAAACAATCCTTAAGAATCCATTAGATGAGATTTCGACCCGTGTGAAGCCCACGGATACCGCGAAAAGGGTTGCTAAGGCGCCAACTGCAGCTAAGGCTTCGAAGGTTGCTAAGGCGCCAACTGCAGCTAAGGCTTCGAAGGTTGCTAAGGCGCCAACTGCAGCTAAGGCTTCGAAGGTTGCTAAGGCGCCAGCTGCAGCTAAGGCTTCGAAGGTTGCTAAGGCCCCGACTGCTGCGAAGGCTTCGGAGGTTGAGAAGGCCTCGACTGCTGCGAAGGCTCCGGAGGTTGAGAAGGCCTCGACTGCTGCAAAGACTTCGACGGTTGAGAAGGTCGTGCGTCCGCGCAAAAAAAATGTTGTTTCCGCTGTTGAAGCGCAGGCCACCGAGCCAAGTCAGGCACCTTCGGCCACTCAGAAAACTGGGGCTGCTAGCGAGTCTGAACAAAAGGCTCAGTCCCAATCAAGCCCTGCGAGTACGACACCTGCCAAGTCGGCGGCCGTGAAGGCTGCGGAACCCTTACATGAAGCGAAGGATACCAAGGCTGCGGAACCCTTACATGAAGCGAAGGATACCAAGGCTGCGGAATCCTTAAATGAAGCGAAGGATACCAAGGCTGCGAGCGCGCAGAATGCAGAACAATTGATGGCAGCAGAGATCGCTCGCTCTGAGGTGCCGGCTTCGAACCGTGAAGAAGAAATTGTTAGTGATCCCTGTACCCCAATCAAGGTGCTAGAGCAACCAGGGTCGCTGAACACGCCGACAGTTGGTGGGGGTGCTTTACCTGGCTCGTATTTGAGTGCTGAAGATGTTTTTCAAAACGAATTGAGCCGAGCGCGGGTGTCTTTGAAGGCAGAGGCCACTGAAACCAAATTAGCGGCGCAAAAGATTGTTGCGCGTTGGTCGCGGTGGTCAGTCGCTGTCAGTTTTATACCAACCCCTCTCGTGGATATGGCGGCAATCTCTGGCGTACAAGTCAAGATGATTTATGACTTATGTCAGCTGTACAAGGTCGACTTCGAGCACAAGGCTGCCTTGGCGATTGCGTCAGGTGTTGCGGGTGGCGCAGCCACGCAAACGCTAGCGGGTGTGCTGGCGAAGCAAATGGTGCGCTTTGCCCCCGGAATTGGTCCGGTTTTTATGTTTGCGATCGAACCCGCGATCTCTTATGTGACGAGTCAAGCGATTGGTACGGCCTTCATCAGTCATTTTGAGGCCGATGGACGAATGCACGATTTCCAGCCAGAAAGAGTCAGGCAATACATTGCTGCACAAATTGAAAAACGTAGAGCGAGATTTAAAGATAAAACCGCGCAGGCACAGGCTTGAGGTCACGTACCGCGAGTGACCCCTATTTTTTAAATGAATAAGTATCCTAATGCGTAATCCAGTTAAATCTGAGCTTATTAATTTCTTGACAGACTCAAATCCTCAGCACTTGAGGCAATTGTGTTTGTTGGCAGGTTTGGTCGCCACACTAAACACTTTGTTGATCGCGGTGATTAACCAGGCTGCAGCCAGCGTCTCAAAAAATGAAAGTGTGACGCTAATGTTTGCTGCGTATGCGGTCATATTTGTTGTTTTTTTGATTTCTGCGCAGCGTGCCAATAAAGAGAACGTTGCAAAGGCTCAACAGTTTATCTATCGCTTCAAAATTCGCATCATGCATGATGTGTTTCGCTCTAATTTGTTAAAGGTTGATAAATTGGGTCGCGATTACATCCTCGAAGTCTTGAACAGAGACACCGAGTTGGTATCGCAGCAAGTCAATTCAGTACTGTCTTTGTTTCAGTCTATGTTAACAGTGGGCTTTCTGATGCTTTACTTGGCCACAATATCGCTGACGGCCTGCTTAATCCTTTCAGTTGCAATTGCCGTTGTGTCTTTTGTCGGGGTCATCGAACTCAATAAGTTGATTGCCGGAGTGCGGGTGGTGTCGGTGAAAGAGGCGCAGGTTAATGGGATGTATGGGGCATTTTTAAGTGGTTATAAAGAAGTGAAAATGAATTCGCAACGAGCGTTGGGATTAACGCGCGATCTCATTGCTGAAGCAAAAGTTGTCAGAACTGAAAAAACAAAATTAGTGCAAGATGTTGTGCAGTTTTTCACGTATTTACAGATGCTCATGTATCTTGTAGTTGGTTTGATCATTTTTGTCGTGCCGATTTTCTCGCCTGAGTTTTCGTCGGATGTGCTGATGGTGACGACGACTGCTTTGTTTTTAGCGAGCTCAGTGTCTGCGGCAATTGTTGTGGTGCCGAATATGACAATGGCAAACTCGGCAGCTCGTAATTTACGAGAACTTAGCGAAAAACTTTCATATGAAAACTCTGAGCGAATCGCGCCTGGGTTGACTGAGTTTTCAGAAATTAAGACGCTGGCGCTCGAAGAGATTACCTACGTGCATAGCGGTGATGGGGTTGCTCGACCTTTTGCGCTTGGTCCAATCAATTACGAGTTCGAGATAGGCAAAGTGTATTTTATTCGAGGTAATAACGGCTCTGGTAAAACGACCTTGATGCGCGTGTTGCTGGGGTTGTATCAAGCAAAGTCTGGTAGGTTGCTTGTGAATGGAGAGCCGATTGCCGAGCCAAGCATTGCGGCCTATCGAGATCTGTTTGCAGTGGTATTTAGCGACTTTTATTTGTTTAAGAAATTATATGGTGTATCGGCCACTGATGAGGCAGAGCTCAACGATCTGCTGACACTGTTTCAGATGGAAAACAAGGTTGCCATTGATGATGGCATTTTCTCTGACCTCAATTTTTCAACGGGACAGCGAAAGCGACTGGCTTTGCTGGTCGCGTTGCTAGAGAAGAAGCAATTCATTGTTCTGGATGAATGGGCTGCAGATCAGGATCCAGAATTTAGACAAGAGTTTTATGAGCGAATTATTCCAAAGTTGCGCGAACTGGGTAAGACGGTGATTGCGATTACACATGATGACCAGTACTACGAGTTAGCAGATCATGTCATTTACATGGAAAACGGTCAGTCCCTTCACGCAAAACATTAAGATTAAATTATGCTAAGTCGATTTCTAACTTTATGTAAGCGGATACTTGGTTTTATCTTTTATCCGTTGACTTGGTTTGTGAGTATCATCAAAGAATGGTTTGCCCGTAACTATATTGGGTTGGCCTTTTCAGTGATTCTTTTGTCTATTACTGTGGTGGTGTTGTGGAATCGAGTCGTCATTCTCATTCCGGCTGGCTTTGTTGGTGTGATTTATCGTCCCTTGTTCGGCGGTATTGCGATGGAAAAGATCTTGGGAGAGGGCGTCAATCTCGTTTTCCCCTTGAATACAGTCACTCAGTATGACGCTCGAGTGCAAATGAAGAAAATTGAAATGGAAGTATTGACCAAGGATCAACTCAGGTCAGATATAAAAGTGTCTTTTCAATTTCAAGTGAACAAGTACGGCTTGCCGATGTTACATAAATTTGTCGGGCCTGATTTTATAGAGAAAGTGATTTTGCCAGAGGTCACTGGTAAGACTCGAGTGATGTTTGCCGAATTGACTTCGCAAGAGGCTTTTACAAAACAGCTTGAAAAAGCTGTGAACGAAATCGCGATTATGTCCGATCAAGTGATTTTAGAAAAACTCGGGCCTCCTGGCCTTGACTATGTCAGGTTATTGCGCATTACAGCAGTACAGCTTGAATCGATGGAGTTTCCAGCAGAGATACAGGCAGCTATTCGTAACAAAATTACAGAGTCGCAGATTGCCGAGGCAGGCGTGTTCAAAGTGCAAGCTGCACGCCTCGAGGCTGAGCGTAAAGAGGTTGAAGCGGGTGGTATTAAAAAATACCAAGATATTGTGAACGCAGGTTTGACCGACAGCTATCTAAAGATTCGCGGGATTGAGGCCACTCTTAAATTGGCCGAGTCTAACAACGCCAAAGTTGTGATTTTTGGTTCTTCGCCGAACGGATTGCCTATCGTGTTGAGTGGCGATTCAGTGAGCCCAAGTTCACAGCCTTCCGCAGCGCCTGGCGCTAGTGGTGCTGGTGCTGGCGGACCCGGCGCTGGTGGTCCTAGTGGTGGACCGGCCGCTAGTGGTGCTGCAGGCCCTGGACCTGCTCGCGGCGGACCGCCTCCCGTGGCAGCCCCCCCAAGTTCAGCCGTAAAATAGAAACTTGACCGGCCAACATAAATAGCTAGTTAGTGTTTAGGAGACTTACATGGAATTAACGATCGTTTACTACACCTTGTGCGTGCTAGTGGCTGTCATCGGAAGAAAGTGTCGAATTGGCTTTTGGGGTGTGCTGTTGGCCTCGTTCTTTTTGACACCTCCTTTAGTGTTTTATCTGTTGTTGAGTTTTAAGCCATCTTTGAGCCAACCTAAAAAAGCAAAACTCCCAGCTGGTAGTTGGTTGAAGGTTAAGCAAGTCGGTCAGTAATTAGATTTTTTTCTATGTAGGCTGTTCTATTATCTTTTAACTTTTAACTTTTAACTTTTAACTTTTATAAACAAAAATAGTCAATTTTTTAAGAGGCTTATATGTATAGAATGCTAAGGCTAGTGCCGCTTTTATTGATCTCTGTCCTGTCGGGATGCGCAGGTATGACAAATTCGACAAGTTTCCGCGAAATGTCTTCGGCCTATCGAGAGGTACTCGAGCAGTACGCGAATGACAACGTACTGTTAAACATTGTTCGTTCGTCGAAATCAATGCCTGTCAGTTTCTTAGATATGCCTTCTGTGATGGGTTCTGGCGGTATCAATAATCAGGTGCAGGTCGGCCCCACTATTCAAGGTGTCGCGCCTGGGTCGTCGGTTGCGGGTTTCTTTACTCCGGCCAATGGTTCTGGTTTCAGCGCAGGCGTAACGTTAGCTGTGAACAACAGTTTCAATTTCACCCAGTCGTCGCTCGATAACTCGAGTTTTATGGTTTCGTTTCTTTCTGACCTGAAGCCCGGTGCGATTGCAAGTTTGCTTAACTCTCAGTCTGCAACACGCGACGTTCTGTTTTCGCTCGCGATCGAGTCGATTGAGGGTCAGGATGCTCAAGGAAAAACTGTTGCTAAGTTTTACAACGATCCTTACAGCCCGAAATTTATTGAGTTTCAGCGGACGTTGTATAACTTAGTGCGTGCAGGGATCTCTGTAGAGCAAACACAAACCCTGATGCCTGTTTCGGCACCGATGGATGCAGAAACTGTTAATCGTAACCTGCAGGGTGTTGCTACAGCGACCTCGATTCCGATGACTGCATTGGTGCCCACAAAGCTGGCTGGTGGGCGTGATGGTTTTCAAGTCATGAGAATGATGCCGCCTGACGCGCGCATCTGCTTGGAGCAAAAGGCAGCAGATGAGCAGTTGTCGTTTAGACTTTCACAGGCAGCTTACTGCAAGAACTCTAAAGCTACGAGCGGTGCGGTCGATAAGTCCAAGCCAGAAGTGACGTTGATCATCAAACTGCGTTCTGTTCGTAACGTGTTTGAGTTCTTAGGGGCCTTAGTGAACATTCAAAACGGTCCAGAGCCACGCATGATCAAGGTTGTTGACTCTTCAAGACTAGCTGGAGACGTAACCTTAGAGCAAATTTTGGAGCAGTCGAAGCCTTTGTTCGTTGTTAATAGAGGTCGGGCTTCTGGCGATGCGATGTTGAGCATCACGTATCAAGGTACGACATACTCTGTGCCGAAAGATGAAGGTAATGCAACGTTCACCAACCAAGTCTTAGTGATGTTGTCGCAAATGTTGACCCTGACAAAAGTACCAGGTTCAATTCCTCTGTCGCCCGCAGTGCTAATCAAATAAAGTCAGCTTTGTTTTATTTGTGTCGTAAAAAAACTGACCCTCTGGGTCAGTTTTTTTACTTTGGCTAGGGAGTTTGGTTTGCACAACTTTCTACTGTGAGTCTTAGGAGTGTAGTTGTGCAGACTTCAGTCTCTGAACGTCTGCGCAAGCTGATTGCAAGCGTCACTTTCACTAAAAAAGCGTCGACTACGAGTGGGTCGAACTGTATCTCTTTTTTCTCTAAGATGAACTGAACTGCCTCATCGCACGTGTCACCGATTGCATGTAAGAGCTGCCGGTTGACTCAAAATGCTAGTGCAGACTGTGGCATGAGTATGGGTGATTTAGTGCAAGCGATGGCGGTGCCAGGATGTTGGCGGGACGATGAATTGACATCTTACTTTGGAAAAAAACCATTGCTTTGAATCAAACGAGCCCAACTTTGTGAGTAGGTACGTTCGCGTTCTGCTAACGCGGACGAGGACATGAATTCAACCGTTAGACCGAGGCCTTGCAGGCGTTCGCGGAGCTGCGGTTGTTGCAACACTTTTTCGATCGCCATCGTATAGCGTGCCGTCACTTGTTGTGGTGTGCCGGCAGGTGCAAAAATGCCGTAGTAGGGTAGGTCGTCAAAGCCCGTCAGCCCAAGTTCGGCGAGCGTGGGCACGTCTGGCAATAAAGCTTGCCGTTGTTTGCCTAGCACAGCCAACATTCGAACCTTACCCGCCTTGATGTATTCGATAAAGTCAGGCACAGAGGCAACGCCTGCCGAGATCTGGTTGCCCAGCATATCAATCAGCATCGGTGCGCTACCGCGGTAGGGTACCGGTTGCAAATCAAGTTTGGCTTGCGTAGCTAACGCCTTGACTAAAAATTCTGGCACGGAAGCAGGCGCCGGGACCCCTACAGATAACCGTGCGCTCTTTTGCGAGCGAAGCCAGTCAAGATATTGTGCGTACGAGGTGGCTGGTGTACCAGGCGAAACCGCTAGGCCATTGGCGAACGAGGCAAAGCCCGCGACTGGGGTGAAATCTTGTTGCGGATGAAAGCCAGGATTTTTAAGAACCAAGGGCAAAATTGAAATCGTGTGGTCGTGCGATAAAAACAGCACCGAACCATCTTTGGGCGCGGCTTTAAGCGCCTGAGCCGCAATTTGCCCACCGGCGCCAGCTTTGTTTTCGACAATCACGTTTGCGCCTAACGCCGGGCCGAGTTGCTCGCCAAGCATGCGGGCGATCGCATCAGTCCCACCGCCGGCCGGAAACCCAACCATTAAGCGTACGACAGAGGGTTGCGCCTGCGCGAGCGCATGGCACAGCAGGAGGGTCAAGCTTGCAAGAATTTGCTTCACGACAGTGACCGCCCCAAAGGGCGACCGTCGCGCTCAACCGCGGTTTTGCGAGTCATGATTGTTTGCATGGCGATCAGTGTGCGTGTGGTGATAGAAAAGTCTGGTTGACTTTAATATAACAAACACTCACGCGGTAGCCCGCAGAGTAATAACTTCTTGTGCGTTACTCGACGCCGTGCAGTTCGACATCAAACACTAAGACTGCATTAGGAGGAATCACGCCGCCCGCGCCGCGTGCGCCATAGCCCATCTCTGACGGGATAATCAGCGTGCGCTTGCCACCGACCTTCATGCCGGCAACGCCTTCATCCCAGCCTTTAATGACATGGCCAGCGGCGAGCGGGAAGTCAAATAATTGACCGCGATCGAGCGAGCTATCAAACTTGGTGCCTTTTTGGTCTGCAGCGGCAGCGTCAAAGAGCCAGCCGGTGTAGTGTACCGACACGTGTTTACCCGGTGTCGCTTCTGCGCCAGTACCGAGCGTAGTATCAATTTTTTTTAATTCAGTCACTTTAGGTTACCTTTTGTAGACAGACTGGGTGACAGACCCAAGATCAGATCATTAGTATATTCCCGTTCATGAAGTGGCAGTTCTGGTTATGATCAGGGCTCAGTTCTTAGCTCTCAATGCTCAGTGTTTAGCGTTTAGCGCTCGGTTCTAGGTTTTAGATTCTAAGTGCTACGTTCTAAGTATCAATAATAAGCAACCATTTGATAAAAACATCTACCATCAGGAGACAACCCCATGATTTATGAACTTCGCGTCTATCACGCAGCACCAGGTAAATTGCCCGCTTTGATTGAGCGCTTTGCCAATCACACTGTGCCAATTTGGAAAACTCACGATTTTCGCCCCGTGGGTTTTTGGACCGTTGATATTGGCGAGAACACCAATGACTTTTATTACATGCTCGAATGGGATGACATGAACCATCGCGATCGCGCTTCGGCCACGTTTATGGCCGATCCAAAGTGGCTGGCTGCACGCGCCGCTTCTGAAAAAGATGGCCCTTTGCTTGCCGGTGTTTCACGCACAATCTTGAAACCCACTGAGTTTTCTAAGCTGAAATAACCTACAGCTTTACCATCGGAGGCGACCCATGACGACGATTCATTCACTCACGGCACGAGCAGTTTTTGCGCCCATTAAACGGCCTTTGCAAACGTCGACCGGGGCCGTCAGTAAAGCCCCGATGGTGCTGCTTGACCTCACGACCTCTGACGGGGTAGTGGGGCGCAGTTATTTGTTCGCCGTCACGCCATTTGCACTTAAGGCGCAAGTGGCGCTCATTGAGGATATGGCAAGCCTGCTGGTGGGGCAGCGGTTGGTACCGTTTGAAATCGAACGTCTGCTGACGCAACGTTTTACATTACTTGGGGCAGTAGGGTTGGTCGGCATGGCCATCTCAGGCATTGATATGGCGGTTTGGGATGCACTGGCGATACAAGCCAAGCAACCGCTAGCCTGTCTGTTGGGTGGGCAACTCAAGCCCGTGACCGCTTACAACAGTTGCGGCTTAGGCCTGACAGGGCAACGCGCCGAGGTAGCCTCTTTGGCGCGCGAGGCAAACGAACTACTGGCCAGCGGCTTTACTGGCATGAAGTTACGTTTGGGCTACGCTGACCTTAGTGATGATGTCGCGGCCGTTAAGGCGGTGCAAAGTGCCTTGCCTGCCGGCGTTCGGCTCATGACTGATTACAACCAAGGCTTAGATCCCTCTGAGGCGATTCGTCGAGGCCATGCACTCGATGACTTGGGCTTAACCTGGATCGAAGAACCCGTGCGGGCGGATGATCACGCAGGCTGCGCGCGCGTGGCGGCGGCGTTGAAAACTCCAGTGCAGATTGGTGAAAATTACTGGGGCTCGCGTGATATGTCGCGTGCCATCGCTTCGCAGGCAAGTGACTATGTCATGCCTGACCTAGAGCGCATTGGTGGTGTGTCGGGCTGGCTGCGTGCCGCTGCAATCGCTGACGCAGCAGCCCTACCAATGTCAACCCATTTGTTTCCTGAGGTTAGCGCACACCTGATGTGTGTGACGCCAACGGCGCACTGGCTTGAGTATGTGGATTGGGCCAACCCAATTTTAAAGACCCCGCTCGAGATTGTGGCGGGCCAAGCCGTGCTGCGCAACGAACCCGGTTCAGGAATCGACTGGGACGAAGCACAGGTTAAAAAATACGCGTACTAGTCGAGTCAGTCGCCCTTGCTTCGACGGGCTTTGATCACGGCGCCATCTCGTTTTCGATCAAGATCAAGACGTACCGTGTATGACTCGTTTTTGCACATGATCAACCAAGACGGTTCTTTGTCTTGGCCGGTCATGGTGCAATCCGTGCTTGTTCGGGTTAAGCCGAGCGCGCTTTTTCAGGGAAGGGTAAAGGCTTGCCGACAGGCACCGGCTCTTCGCCTAAGCTGAGCAGCATGGCGATAGTGACGTAGGTGCCGGTCACGGCAATCACGTCTACAATTTGCTGTTCGCCCAAAATTGCTTTTGCACTGTTAAACAGCTCATCGCTGATTTCATGATTTTGAGTCATGGTAGTACAGACGTCATACACAGCAGCTTCGTCGGGCTGCATGTTACGCGGACGAATCCCTGCTTTGATATCGTCGGCAACGTGTGCTGGCAAGCCTTCGCGCAAGGCGATTGGGTAATGGGCATGCCATTCAACTTGCGAGGTCCAGATGCGGGCTTGAATCAAAATCGCCAAC
>Ga0209550_10000990_pt1 | contig 27551 bp, 35 predicted proteins | sample LauGreSuBDMM15SN_2_FD_187567 | JGI IMG/M metagenome (GOLD analysis project Ga0209550, IMG submission 187567) | Freshwater lake microbial communities from Lake Michigan, USA - Su13.BD.MM15.SN (SPAdes) (version 5) | ecosystem: Environmental > Aquatic > Freshwater > Lake | place: Lake Michigan... | reverse complement strand
GAACCTTTAATGATTCGTGAACATAAATGGTTTCTTGAAGAAATCATTCGACAGGGATATGCTGATAAAATCCTTATACGTTACAATACGAATGGATTACTAGTAGATGATGAAATTATTGAACTATGGAAAAAATTCAAAAAAGTTAAAGTGGGTTTTAGTATTGACGCTGTTGGCGACCGTAATTGGTATATACGTTATCCTAGTGATTGGGCCACTATCGAACATAATCTTCACAAACTAGATAACACACCCAACAACATACAAGTTAGCATTGCCACCGCTATACAGATATTAAACATCAAACACTTGGCTGATTTTGCCAAGTGGAAGATCACACAGAACTTTAAAAAAGTCAATCTTGAAAATACAGTAGGCGGAATACAAGCAGGTGGCGGAATTATTAATATGCATCTGTTGTACATACCCACCTTTCTGAGTATTAGACTATTGCCTGCAGAAGATAAGGCACAAGTACGCAGCAGCTTTGCAGAACTTGCTAACTGGCTGCATACCAACTACAGGCAAGATGAAGATTTTTGGAAAAACAATCCTTATGGATGGAAACGTTGGCAAGCAGTATTAGACTTTATGGATGCCGAAGATCATACGGCACAACTACCAGCATTTAAGGAATATATCGAGTCTCTAGATATCGTTAGAAAAACTAAGTTCTCTGATGTATTTCCAGAATTGAAACACCTGATGTAGATATTTTCATTTTGTTTTAGTCAATGGAATGTCTGCTGCACAGGTACAGAAATCACGGTCACAAGTTACGGGGTTGCTAGGAGCAACGAAGTTGCCTTCATAGATGTTGCCAAGACTACCACCGACTCTGCAAGTCGCTCTGTGTACATCTCCGTCCCAATTTATCATCAGACTTTCTATACCTGCGTTACAGGTCCAACCTTTGTATTTGTTCATGTGCAATTTTATTACATCGTTGGCATGCATAATTTCTACATCGTCTATTCTACAATTAGCCTTTGCGGTAGCATCCTGTGAGATAATCCATTCTAAGTCGTTACCATCATAGCGCATATCGTCAAATACATTGTGATCACCCTCAGTCCAACGTATTCTACGCACAGCAAATCTAATCCCTTTCTCTCGAAACTCTTTAACTACTTTGCGAACACTGTCCATATGATCGTGATGAGCCATGATGTTAACAAAGAAGTCTGTTTGAGTTCTGTCATAGAACTCATTAATTGTTCTCACCACACGCTGCCAGTCATATTCAAAATGCAGGCTAAACACTAGGTGATTAAAATACATTTCGTTTTGCAAATACCAGTTAGCAGGTCGAGTGCCGTTGGTTGTTAAGTTGACCCAGAATATATCCTTACGCTTAAAGTAGTCTAGTAGATCTTCTATATCGGGATGTACACAAGGTTCGCCACCTGTTAAACTAATACGTAACGGTTTTCCAATTTCGCATAGTTTATCAACAGTTGCTTCTAGGATGTTAATATCTGTATGCGGACTATGATTATCATGAATACTTGAAGGACAATATGTACAATCGTAGTTACAACGCTTGCCAAGATTCCATTCAACTTTTATTTGATCTTGATGCGGCCAAGAACTAGTTATTTTATACATACGGTTTAAATTCTGGTATAACTGCCAACAAGTCTTGATTTCGAGTAGAGTCTAATGCAAAATTAAAATCTAAAAAGTCTTGCCACAAATTATTCTGATCTTTGGCTTGTAAGTAATTAATGTTGTCTTGTATCTGTTGATGTGTAATTTTAGCCAACAGAGGATTCTTTTTAACAGCATCCCATGTATCTACTTGTGATTTAACTGTTAACAGTTTTGTAATAGCCAATGCCTTTAACTCGTTAGGTAACACCTGTGCTGATAAGCAGTTGGGATAACTCACACGATGACTGTAAAATACAATATCCATCTTGTTAATAAAATAATCAATACACTCTGCGGCTTGTAATATGTTACCAGCCTGTGCGGTAAACGCACCTACTACACGACTTACGTTGGATATCTTTTTTATTTCTTTGATGTTTGCTTCAACTTGAGTAAAATCAGCATTACCTCGTATATAATTGTAAACATCGTGTATACCGTCAAGACTAACATTGACAGCGATACTTCTAAAATGTGGCCAGTAGTCGTGTATTGTTCGTCCTTTGCTAATACCCATTGTTGTTCCGTTGGTAGCATATTTTAATTCTATGTTAGCCCCGTAAGGCTTGAGCATATCTAAAATCTTGTAGTGCTGTGGATCCATTAGTGGTTCGCCACCTGCAAACTCAACACGTTTAAAGTGTGGTAACAGTTTTTCAAAACTATCCCACCATCTGTCAGTATCATCAAACGGACCAATATATTGTCCTGGTTTATTTACCAGTCGTTCTACAGTAGGTACTAGGTAGTTATTTTCTTTTTTGTAAAAGGGAACAACTTTGTCCCAGTCTTTCCAGTTAGTGCTATCGAGTGGATTACACATGCGACATTTTAGATTGCACAGATTATTGAGTTTAATTTCCATAGTAGGAAATTCAAATGGCATTATTTCTTGTAGTAGAGTATCAGGATATAAATTAATACGTGCTTCGGGTATGATACCGTTGATGTGACGCTGACGTAGACTTTCAACTCCTTGATCTTCTAGGTCAAAACATGGCTTGCAAACTTCAGGCCGCTCCCCGCATAGTACTTTTTTACGTACTTCACGCATCATGGTCCCATTCCAAACATCTTCTAAACTTTCATCTTGTATCCAGCCTATGGGTTGGCTTCGGCAACATACTTTTATAGCACCGTCTTCTCGAGTTGCCAACCCTGTGAAAGGGTGCATGCAAAATGTACTAGATTTATCTTTCATGTATTATACTGTATAAGTTATTTGCTGCTGCATTGTGTGATAGAATTCCGGGGTGCATACCATCGTTGGCAATGTCTTTATCTGGAATAATGCTCTTGTTTATCCAGTTAACAGGTTTCTTAATCCATATAGGTTTCTTATTAAACATGTCTACTGCAAAAAAATTATATTGTGTAAGTCCCAACGATTCGAGATAAAGACTTGAATGATTAATTTGCAAGCCTGCTCGAACAGCTAGATCATAATCGTTATGAAGACTACCCCATACACCAAACTTTTCTTGATCTACCCAACTACCGATGCGTGTGTTTTTACTCCATCTATTATAAATTATATCTCGATATATAATCGTCCATCCTACAACCACTAAGTCGTGTGGTTTGAATTTAAACTTCAAGATATTTGTTAAGATTTCTAAATTACTCGCACCAGGTTCGCCGTTATTTACTACTGGAATATCTAACATTTTACCTAGCACCGAAGGCCATGCCTGTGTAGCAGGGTCATCCAGATACTGGCCATAACTAAAACTACAACCAAACGCAATTAGTCTTGGCACTGTAAAGCCCACTCACGCTCTTTGCACCAAAAACATTCTCCGCATATAGGAACGTACTGTCCAGGTGTGTATGTTGTATAATCTATGCCTTTAAATTCGCCTTCACAACTGCGAGTCAACTTTAACAAGTCTTCGATATTATTTTCAAAGTATTGTTTAACTATCCAGTCTTTTTTAGTGTACACAAACGGATGGCAAATGTCAATACCATTGTGTATAAAATGAGGAGGTATATGTCCGTCATTGCGGTCAGCTAGTGCTCCTTTAATCTCAATGTCTGGATTTTTATTAATTCCGCCATACAAGGCATCTAATTTATATTTGTGTGCAATATACTCGTTGTGAGATCTTAATATAATTTGATTGCCACTTTTTAATTTTCCATATTCATCTACAATAGTTGGACCTTTATCAGCCCATTCTAATTCTGATGGAATTAGATTTCTATGCAGAAAAAAATTATTCTTAAAACGACCTTTAAACCAATCAATAACATTATCAGCTACATGTTCCTGCCACGGGCGTGTCTTCCAAAGTCTAATTTGGTTTGTAAAGTGTATATCTGCATCCGTGTTTGAACATATCAAATATGCCAATAAGGCACTATCAGCACCACCGCTTATACTAATGCCAATTCGCTTCCAGTTATGATTTAAATACAGATCCATGATATATTTAAGCTAGTAATAATAGCACATAAATATTTCATGATTACTAAACAAATATGGGTATGTCCGGAAGGATTAATCGATCAAGCACTCAAAGAGCATCCAATTACAGAAAGTATTGTTCTTAATGAGCCAACTGGTGATTTTTTCTACGACAAGTGGGTGATCAAAGAATTTTACAAAGATACAATTTGGGAACAAGTATTAGACACTATGCCAATGTCTATTGGACAAGCACGTATTATCAATCTAGCGCCAGGCGAAAGTTATATGGCTCACGCTGACATCGATAATCGCTGGCATTTAAACTTAACAGGTGAGCAGGCATACCTGATCGACTTAGACGAAAAAGTCATGTACGAATGTGTTAGAGATAATCGTTGGGCATACATGGATGCCAGTCGAATACATGCGGCTACTAATTATGGATCTATTCCACGACTACAATTGGTAGTACGCGAGCCATTGCGCCGTAGTCGTCAGCCTGTGGATTTAGTTAGCATTAGTATGGAGCCTGCGTATGAACAACAAGATTTTAGATATAAGTTTGACAATCGATTTAGTTCATTTTTAAATCGTGCTAATCAAAAACATAAACTAGCAGACTTTGCTCATACAACATTTAGTTTGTCATTTAAACTAGAACGCGAACTGCTCGAAGAATTTGAGAAACTTGTAACACCGGAGTTTAAAGTTACCTATGCTTAAAGTTGGTATCACAGGAACTACCCGCGGCCTCGGCCAAGCACTATACGACCACTTTGTTAATAAAGGATGTCATGTGACAGCCTTCAATAGAGAATCAGACATAAGTGCCGCAGTTGGTTGTGACTTGTTTATCAATAACACCTATGGTATACAAATGGACATACTTAATCAGCTGTACGCAAGTGTTGGCAAGATGGTTGTCATGGGCAGTATAGTTACAGATTTTCCCGATGTAGAAATGCCGGACTATACACAGCAAAAAACAAGATTAGAAGAACGTGTGTTAGAGCTTAATCTTCCTAACATACTGTTATTAAAACTATCCAGCACTGCCTACAACGATTCACAAGTTGTAATTGACTCAATTGAATATTGGCTGTCAACCCCATTAGTTAATGTTATATCGTTCAGAGCAACTGGAGCACCTAATAGATGAAAGTTGTAATTACCGGACACACATACGGAATAGGTAAAGCCCTATACGACAGTTTTAAATCTGCTGAGTGGGAAGTTGTTGGGCTCAGTCGTAGTAACGGTTATGATATAGCCGCAGACTTTGATCGAGTTGTAGAAGCCGCGACAGGTGCCGACTTGTTTATCAACAATGCTTACCGTGACAAGCAACAAACTCGACTGGTCCACGCATTAAAGAACAAAGTTAAAAAGATGATTGTAATGGGTAGTGTAAGCAGACTATATCCAGAGCTTATACATACAGACTATGTACACGATAAACAAGAGCTAGCAGAAGCTTGTAGACTCGTTAGTATAGATCCTAACGGCATTGATATACTACACTTGGATTTAAGTTTTATAGAACAGCCAATACCTAACGATGACCCAACAGCATTTACCAGCGACTACGTTATTAAGTTTGACGAGATATTAAGTGCCGTTGATTTTTGGACAGCTAATCCTAAAATTAGACAAATGGAATTTGTATGGAAACTAACACCTTTTGTTTTCAATCAACTTAAAACTGCATTTCCTACATTAGATGACTCTAGAGTAAAATATGAATAAAATTAAAATAGACACTTACTTGTCTGTAGTAGTAAACAACCTATGTAACATGACATGTAGCCATTGCGGCGGCCTTGCCTGTTATGATTTTACTGGCAATTTTGCCTGGAAGGACAATGCGCATCGTTGGGAAAAGTGGGCAGAGTATTTAGACACAGACGAAATAGCATTTGCTGGCGGCGAAATGTTCTTACATCCAAACTTAGACGAATGGTTTTTAAACCTGAGAAGACTATGGCCTAATGCACATATCGAAGTACCAACAAACGGCTCTAAAATAATTAAACGTAAAGATCTAGCACATCTCATCATGGGTGATGGTAACGCTCACTTGCGGGTATCATGTCACTATAAGTCCGAAGATGAATATCAAAAATTAAAGAAAGATGTGTTAGCCGTGATTGAGCCGTGGTCTGATAAGATGCATGTTGTTGAAGACGAATATATCCCAAACAAACAAAATCGATCAACATCATTTTACGTTAACAACAAACGCATTTTAAGATACGAGCACTTTATACATTTTTACAAACCGTATCATGATCGTGTTGAGAACGGTACTGTGCATTTTGTAATGGGCGGTGATCAGGAAGAAAGTTTTAAAGCATGCGTATGGCACAGTGAGTATAATATTCAGCATGGTATAATGTATCACTGCCCTGCTGTAACAAATTATCCTGAAGCAAAGCATCAAGTAAAATATGTAGAAGAAGCACAGAAAGTTTTAGAACGATACGTCCCGTGTGATCCGTTAGATGGCTACGAACGTGTGCGCAAGTTTGTAGAAGAAGATTTAAAGAAGTCCATCGAAGTATGTAAACTGTGTGCATTCGACAAACAGAAAGATAATCATTTACCTAACATACCGTTTACCCTTGATCCGAACTTTAAAAAGAAGTTTAGGAATATTCCAATCAAAGCCATCTAGGATAGCGTTCTAGGTTAGCAAGGAACTTGTCTGGATATATGCGCCAGACAGTTTGATCTGTGTTACGATAATTCAGTTCGCATACACGTTTCACAATACCAAGTTTAGCTAGTGTAGGAAAATAATGTCTATGTACGAGACGTTGACTAGCTACAGTGCTTTCATTGCTGGTAGCATACAGCTCTCCACTTGCCCACGCAATGCAAGTAGGCAACAAAAACTGATCCGTTAAGTTCTGATGTTCAGCAATTAACTTTCTAGGAGTGATTAATCCTCCATTGAGTCTAGCAGTGCCAAATGTGCAAGTACGTGCTAGCACACGGTAAGCATTAGGACCCATTGGTTCAAAACTATGTGCTGCTACACTGCCAACAGCCTTGCGGTCTTGATATAGTATCCATGCCGCCCACTTTGGCTCATTGCGAAAGCAGTCTATCATTGCTTTCTGACTAGCATTGTTAACAAAGCCGCGCTGTTCTGCTTCAGCATAGAACTCGGTTAAATCTAAATCTTTGGTCCAGTTAACGACGGCGTACATGAATTACATCTTCTCGAGTTCTGTTAAAACTACTAGTTCCGCACATATCACATTCTGATATAGAACAATACTTGGTGGCATGAAATTGCATTGCTTCTTCTTCAGTACACGTTTCTAAATCTAAATATTTGTAGTTACGATATTTTTGCCAATCGGGATCTTCCAAGCTGCCATGATATTCTAAAAAGCGTTCGAGTGTGCCTAGTGCAGAACACTTGTATAATTTTTTATCTATCATAAAACTACACATTGGACTACTACAACCGTCTTTATAGGACAGTGCTGAGTTCCCAGTCATAAAAGGTTTGGGTTTTCCGTTTTGCATATAATGATGCATTTTAAAATCTGTCTGTGGTCTAAAGTGTACAAAAATCTTATCATTGTGATAATAATTGTCAAGCGGTTGCTCGCCAAGAAAATATTCTCCCTGCTGTTCAATCCATGTATCGAGATACGGATCGTTCCTGGGGTTGTCTAATCTTAACAATTTGCTTAAAAATATATTTGCATCGCCCTTGCCTAAGTGTAATCGATCAACTAACTGATTTACACTTTCAGTGATTTTATCAGTCATTTTTTCATCAAATGCCGCAAAGTGATTACAAACAAACAAGCTGGTTTCGTATGTTGTCATAAGTGACACAACGGCATCTAAGTTTTTAGATAATAATGCACCGTTGGTGGAAACCTGTATCTTTGCAGTAGGATCTATTTTTCGTATGTGTGCTAATATAATTTCAATCTTGTCTAGATAGTATAAAGGTTCGCCACCAATAAAACTATACAAGTCAATATCGAACTTTTCTTTGGCTAATGTAATCCCTTCTAGAATAGTATCGATATGAGGATCTGTTTCAGTTTTCCTAATAACATCACTTCTGGTATCACAATGCCTACAGGCTAAATTGCATTTAGTGCCATAGTAAATATCAAACATTTTAATATAAGGTTTAGTCATCAAATACTCCGGGATCTATAAAATTACTAAATTTAATAATATGTTCTGTTGCTATTTCTTTTTTAAATTTATAATTTTCAATAAACTCTGATAATTCTAAATTAAGATTACCTAATGATTCTTGTCGTATGCTATCCAACTGGCGATGGTAAAAGATAAATTCTTCAAAATAATCAGTGTCCTCTTTATCTAGCATTTTTAAAACATTAGGATACTCTACGACGGTATGCCGAATTTTATTCTTATAATCTTTTGGTAAACAAGAAATCCTTAGGTAGTCTGGATTATGTAAAAATGATTTACCTACTTTTAAGTAAGGATACCGAGATTGTAAAAATAAATCTAATTCTTGTAATTTATTTACATTATATACGTTGACTGTAGTAGAAACGCCAACGGTAGTAGATCCAACTGGTCTCTGATCAATTAACGAATAAAAGAAATCTAAATTATCAATGACTGTGTTAAAATTCGATTTACTTCTAAAATAATCATTAAGATCTCCATACGCATCGATGCTAATTATGATAGATAAAACTTTGCACTGCTGTATTGCTGTCAAAAATGCTCCGGTGGGTTTAATCATTCCGTTAGTCGGTGTCGATATGCTCAGTTGTTTAATTTGATTTTCTTGTATAATTTTATAGAAAAATTCTTCTGCTCTTGGACTAAGGAACGGTTCACCCCCGTGTATCCTAACTTCTTTTAATTCTGAAATATCTATTTCTTTATATCGATCTGTTTCTATAAATTTCTTCCAACTAATTGCTTTGCCAAATATTTCAACTTCGTCGTTATAAATTAGATGACTTTGAGCCGAAGTACACATTCTACATTTTAAGTTACATACGTTATCAAATTGTATTTCTACTGCCTGTAATTTAATATCCGTAACAACACCATATTTTTTTATACTGCGTTCTCGCAAGGATTCAATTCCTTGAGATTCTGCTATATAGCATTGTTCGCAGCCGGATACTGGTTTACCGGACAGCATTAGTTCTCTTATCTCTTGTATTTTTCCAGATTTAAATGTTTCATCAAAGCTGTTTTTTATAATAACATTTGTATTATGTGCGCAACATAATAATAATACATCGCCAGGCACCATCATAGTTTCTCTAAACGGTAGAGCACAGTAAGATTTATTCATAGATATGTTTTGCTTGTTCCATAAAGTCAGCAGGAAAGTTAGTTTTAAAACTTTCAAAAGCCAGTAACTGTATATCTTTAAACGATGTGTGAGCATCTACATCAATGCCCATAGCTGCCATTTTAGGAAACAAGTCTGCCTGTCGATCTTCACTGATGTGACTCATTACACTACGTAAACTAATAGGCGGGTCTATATCTTTGTAGCAGAAAAAATAGTTGATACTTTTTAGTTTGCTGTCAACTACAAAATAACTGCTAGGGTGTAGGCTATATTTGTAAATTCCTAAACTTTTATGTGCCTTAAATATGTCGAGCATTTGTTCACGCCAATCAGGAAGTATATCATCGTAAGTACAACTGTTGTCTAATGTCTGTTGCCAAAAGTCTACACCTTGTATCTCCATGTAGATTTTTTTAGAATCTAAATCTATCTTTGTAATATGTGGTATCATATCTGGAAACACATTTCTCATTTGTGTAATGTAGTTCACTTCTCTCAACCATTTTTCATCCATCAGAGCAGGATCAATAACTTGGTTTTGTCCTTTGTGATAATCGGAATCGTTATGATAATGTTGGCAAAATACTGTTTTGTCTTTGCTAATCAAACTTGTATAAATTAAATTGTTGCGACATGGCCCTTTGCCCGGAACATTATTGTAATAGTATTCAAAATCAGTGAACAAAATTAATCACCTTAATCTTTTCTGTTTCAACTATATTATAGTTGTGTTTGTGTTCTTCTTTAATCAAATATATTTTTTGATCGTTATATGAAAATATAAAATTTCCATCAGTAAAATTTTGTTCTATCCTAAAACTGTTGTTTGCATTTATAACTAATGCGTATTGTGCAAAAGGTCCCCAATTATCGCAAACATCTGTATAAAGTTTATGTTCTTTGTGCTTAATTCCAGTCCTAAATATAAACAAGTAATTTAATCCTGCCGATAACTCAATATTCCAATCGATTCCTTGTTGTGTAACAGGTTTGTTTATATCGATATTATATACGTTTATAGGTGAAATGTTGGATACTTCACAGGCAGTTAGCACTTGATGTATATCTTTGATGGATATTCCATGAAGGCCACAGTCAGGTTGTGTTTCTAATTTATTTAATATTTTGTTTATTGTTTCACTAAACTTAGGATTAATTTCTAAACCAGGATTACAAACTTCGCTATCATTATTGATTAATCTTTTTGCATAATTATTACTAATCGGAACAGCATAAACTTCTAAAAAATAAATGTTTGCTAAAATTTCCGGAAGAGACCCGTTTACAGCCTTAAGAGTAGATTCACCAAAAAGAGTGTGATTAATTGTTTCGGTAAAGATATAATCTATATTTTTGTGCCTATGTATATTGTCTGGTTTAAACTGTTCGCCTATAAGTTCGATTTTATTCTGCAAGCCTAAGTTTTGAATGATCTCAAGTCCTAGTTGATAAGTTTCTAAATCTTCTTCGTAAGCAACAATATGATTGGCGCCTGCCTCGAGAGCAAGGATAGATAATATGCCAGAACCAAATCCTATTTCTAAACAGTTTTTATTTTTTGTATCTTTTAAAATCTTTTTATAAAAACGATTGCGAACAACGTCATTTATCATTGGCAATCCGTATTTAAGATGTTTATACATTTTTCAATTTCTCTTTTATGTAACTACTTATCAGCTAAGTAGTAGCATGATACGCGGTATTGGTGGACACCCCTATATAAATTTAGACCCATTTTTAGACATCAACGGGTTCAAAAACTTGCACCCAGAAATATGTAAGGGCTTTGCTTTGGCAAGAGATTATGCCAAAGAAGGCACTTGGATGAAACCTGGATTTGATTGGAAAGATGCTAGTTACATAGTTAACTGGAAACCCATATACAAGGCTGTAGAAGAATACTTGGCATTACCAGAAAACGATCCTATACGTGTTGTTGGCGACCCTATGTATTTTACAGATCTGAGCAATTTTAAAAATCGCAATACGTTTACTCGCTATTTAAAAATGGCCATGGGTGCCAGCGACCCTTACATTTACTATTTCCTCTGGGATCAAGGCGATTGGAACAATCGTGGAGCAAAGCGTGAGACCACAGAAGAAAGCAAGTTCTTTCCAGGTGTAGTTGCATGGGTCAACAATCTAGTAGAACAAAATATTATCAGCCAAATTGGCCGTGTTATATTCTTCCACTGTGATCACAACGGACTGGGATTCGAGCATAGAGATTTAGATGCCAACAATGGAGTGTTAGAAAAGAATTCATACACTGAACACCGTAACGAATTTATACACATACGATTTAGAACCAAACGTGGATTTTATGTTTGGGATCCAGACACTGAAAACAAGCACTACATTAACAGCAACGCTGGCTTTTGGAATGATGAAGATTGGCACGGTGGCGACAGCATAGGCGAACAAGACTATGCGTTACGTGTGGATTGTAAATTCACAGACGAGTTTCGTGCTAAATTAGGTATTAATCATTTGGATAGTTACTAATGAAATACTTAGGTAACTATACTCATTGGATTGATCCTTTATGGGAACACAAAATACTGACGATGACCGGGCAAGCTCGCCCAAGAGACTGGCCTCCTTCTACTGCTGTTGAATCTGCTGAATATAGTAGATACAGAATGGCGGGCTATGACTTAAATGCTGTTAACTGGTGGGTATACGAAGAACAAGATTTAAACTTACAAATCACACCAACATGGACCACAGGCCGCATACACTGGTGGTTTACTAAAATGTTACCAGGACAGTATATGCCAATGCACACAGATCCACATGCCTACGACACGCCTTGTAAGAGGTACTGGATGCCGTTACAAAATTATACAGCTGGTCATGTGTTTATCTATAAAGACGAAATGATCACAGGATATAAGGCAGGTGATGTATTTCAGTTTGAAACTGCAACTGATACACACGGTGCCGCTAATATCGGTCATACGCCACGTATCATGTTGTTAGTTACGGAGTATATATGAAAATAGGATTTTTTGGAGACAGCTTTGTTTACGAGTTAAGTAATCCACACAGCTGGTATTACAAATATGTTACATATTTAAAACTTATCAAGAATCATTATAATGCCGAAGTGGTCAACTTAGGAGTAGGTGGCAGTAGTTATTGGGATTCTATTATTAAACAATTTCCGCCTCATGAAAATAACTTGCCCGATGTTTGTGTATTTTGTTGGACAGATTCTAGTCGCTTGTATCACCCTAACGTAAGAAATTTAGGATCATGGTTGTTAAACAAACGTGAATGGAAGGATATACATTACAAACATTTGTTAAATTACAAAGAGTATCGTGCCGGCCGCGAATACTTTACCCATTTATACGATTATGAAAAAGGTCAACGTGAATCGATTGCAGCATTTTATCACTTTGATAGAGAAGTGCTTTCAAAAATACAGAATAAAACTAAAATTATTCACCTATGGAGTTTTGGAGTTGCGAATACGTGGGATCAAGAAAATCCTTACTATCCTTCTAATATAAATTATATATACCGCTGGCAAACAGGTACAGAAATCCGCCCCAGTTTAAAATGTTTTAGTGCAATTGGTAGAAACACATTAAATGACAATATGGCTGCAAATCATTTAGGTAGTGCTTTAAATAATAAATTAGTAGCTGACATGATTATCGAAGCGATTGACAATCATGACAATGGCCGTTTAGTAATTAAAGATGCCATGTGGGAACAATATCAAACAACTCCGACTGCATACTAAAATTTATAGTTACAGATGGTAACACTGATTTAATTCTATTTACAAGTTCTGTTTCTTTATACTTTCTATAGGCTAGACTGTGAAAAAATACAGTACCTTCGTAGTTAAAAATATTTGATAAATTAATGAAAGTATCCGGTATACTAGTATCTATACAATCCAACAAGTTATTTTCACCTAATAAATCACACTGCACAAATTTATATTCAGGATGCTGCATTTGCCAATAATTCAATGATGCCGTATTGTAATCGTACATGATAACGTTGCCGCCAGGCGCAAGATAATCTGTAAACCATACCCCACTTGCAGGAGTTACAATTTGTTTATACTGTCTAACTGGCAAGTCTATTGTTTCTGTATTACTAGTATGCACAAACGTAGTGTGACAATAATTTAATCTGTAATAAGCCCAACTTAAATTTTTATAAAAATCTTTAGGACTTTCTGGATAGAAATGTTTTTTATTATTACGAATAGTTTCATCAAAAATTAATACAGTTTCTTTATTATCAAATGCTATGCTTAGAATATGCCATCCGTGGCATTTATGTTGATATTCTTCTCTAGTATAATTTCCGTGAGTTACCGTTAACGGAGTATAGTCGTCATGTATATTATCATTACTACGCTCGGGAATATACTGTATATGCTTGCTACCTAATTCTTGCTCGCCTACTACTGGCTGACCTAACTCTTTGTATTTTTCCAAGTTGATAATATAACATTGATGATGTAGCTCATAGTATGCTTCTGACCTATCCAGAACATGGCCAGCAATGAAGAAATCTTTTTTAACCATTGATTGAACAGCATCAAAAAATTCAGAGCCATTGATAAACTCTGTGCCAGTACTAGACACAACAGCCCACTTATGCCCGTTATTACACGCATGTCGCAGCAGTGCATCTTCGTCAATCCACTGATAGATTGTCCACTTTTTTGCGTATACATTTGACAAGGTGCCGTCTGCTTGATTTTTCATAAACTCACGAATACCAGATTGATATGATCGAGTGTTATCCACAAAGCAAAATGCAATGTCAGTTTTCCAGCCAGGGGTAAATTCTAAAATGTTCATTTTAATGTACTTACTTGACAACTATAAAAATTAGTTGCTCCGCAGTTTGCCGTCCAGTGTAGAACTGTGCTATCAAAGTACCACACATCTCCGGCCTTCCAGTCTGCTAATACTAGATCGTCTAATTGTACTATGTGGCCCGGCGCCCAATCTTCTAACATTATAAGATATCGTACACAATCTTCTACTTTAACATTCATCTTAGTTTTAAGCATATAAAAAGAATCTCGATGAATAGGAATCATTTCTGTTGGCTCGAGACATAGCCAACACACACTTCCGTGTTCTACTCCTAATGTATTGTAATACTGTATGTAATCGGGTACATTTTCGTTGAATGATTGTTTGAGTATTGTTCCTTGGTAGTTGGCATGGGGTACAGCGTGGGGTGCAATAGGAGTTTTATCTAAAAATTTAAATGTAGATAAATCATTTTTCCAAAACGGAAATATGTTGTTGGCTTTGCCTTTCATCAGAAATAATTCTCTAGTGAGCCAGTTCGGCGCAAGTCTAGTGTAGCGCAATGGAATCCACCGCTTAGGGTAGCAGCATGTCGCATGGGTAACGGAATAACTGTAAACTTGCGTTTTTCCAATTCACGTATCAATGATAGTTGTGTGTTGCCCACACATACTGTATTAGGATCAACACTGAGTATGTTCATACCAATGTATGGACTACACGGACTAATACTGCCCGGCCCACTTGTAGGTGGAACAATAGGAGCAACATCTTGGAAGTAAATCTTGTCCCACGATTCAAATAACTTAGGACAGTTGTTGGGATTAACGCGAGTACTATTAAGCAATACCAGTCCTGGACGCAATGGAATGATAGTACTGTCCATGTGTGCGAAACTGTAAATGTGTTCTGCGGCATGTACACGATATCCACGACGCTCTAGCGTGTTTCGTAGCCACTGTAATCCTAAGTGATTGCCAGTGTTGCTAATTTGAAACAGTATGTCCTTACCTAGGCGTATACAGTTAGGAGCATCAAACACCGGCTCAAGGTTAGTTAAACTTGGCTGACTCAAATCTGTAAAGTTATAGCTAGCATCTGTTAGGATAGGTTTGGGCGCGGCAATCCACTCAACACCGTCCTTAACAGCATCTATCATAATGTCGTGATACGCACGGGTTTCAAAATACCTAGCACGACATGGACTCGGTGTTTCAATCATTAGATTGTCTAATGGCAATAGCAAATCACGAGGACACCAAGTGTACCAACCAGTAGTAGACCATTCAGGTGTACTAAACTCTTTAGCGTTATCCTGTATTTCAGGACGATGTACTTTAACGTGACATTGCTCCAATGCGCTAACTAGTGCTTCCATGTCTTCATTAGCTTCGTCGATGAGGCTTTGTGGATACTGACCTGCTAATGGCTTGATTGTTTCTATGTTGTGATTAGTATAGCACATGCTCATGGTGCTGGCATCTACTGTAGGAACACGGGCATTGTCTGCCCTGCCTACAATAATCTCTTCTAGTGGATCCCAATGGTTATGTGATGATATTTTCATTTATTAATTAAATCTTTGTAAATTTGTATTGTAATAGCAATACTACGACGAACAAGATTGCTATTATTTTTAAGAACTTTGTGATAAAGCCATCCTGGAAATACAATTAATTTTCCCTCAGTTGGAACAATGTCTACGTATTCATCTTTATAAAACTCCAACGTTGAACTAGGATTAAACAATCTCAAGTTTCCTCCGTGGTCTGGAGTTTTATAATAATACACTACTACTAAACAACTTGACAGATGCATATGGCTTGTTGATACAGATTGCGGAGGTAACAGCGTCATCATCGACGTTGTTATTTTAAAATCTACTTCCGCAATTGTATTTGTTTCTTTCAAATACTTATTTGCACAGCGTATTATTTCGGCTTCTAATTTTGTTAAATTATAACGTTCAATAATATTATTAGTTGTCTGAACACCCTCGTCACTCATCATTAAGCCGCCGGTATCGTCAACAGAGTATAATGAAAACTGTAAATTGGGTAATAGCTCATCAAGCTCATTTTGAATATTAATAAGTACCGAACCAGCTAACTGTTCTTCTAATATTATTGTAGGGAATAAAAATTTAAACATAATGTTATTGACTAAATTCTGATTTATCTATTCTTATGATTAAAAAGCACCAATCATCGTCGGATTTATTCACGCCCGAGTGCGGGATTTCTGGATCAAAAACAAAAAATTCTCGATCTTTGAAAATAAATTCTTCACCGTCGATTGATGCCATAACATTCTCTGGATTGTTTTTTGATGTTTTAAATGTTAGCAATATCGAATTATAATCTGGAAACCCGTCAGTATGATCTGGCGAGACCATATGCGGACTAAAAATGTTGATACTAACATGCACTGCCTTAGATAATGTACTAATGTATTCCATTGTATTTTTAAATGCGGCATTAATATATTGCTTATGGTCGGTACGTATTTGGTATCCGTCCTTTAAACTTATATAAAACCAACTACCGACTTCTTCTGGCATTTCAGGGACACATAATTCAAGTTCCCGATTATTGTCTCGATAGCCAACTTCACCAACATCAACATTGGCAATGTGTTCCATCCAGCGAACAGTGTTACTTGGTACAACATCTTTTGGTTGAGATAACAAATCGGCCTTAATGTCGTCCCAATTTATATGAGACATTTCATTATTACAGATTTGTGCTAACTCTAAAATTTTATCAAAGTCTTTATAACTTTCTAAAGGTATTAAATGTGTCATTTAAATTCCGTGTTGGTAATTTGTAATGCTAATGCAATCCAGTCATCATCAGATGAATTATCTCCGTAATGTTCTAATTTGGAATCAAATACAAAATACTCACGATCTTTCATACTATGATCTGTGCCAGCAATATTTAAAATTGCAAGCTCAGGAGTAGTCTTTGATATTTTAAATGTTACAATTACAGTTAGCACATTTCCCGAAGGTTCATCAATATGCTTTGGTACTCTAAATTTAGGAGATATCACATTCATATTAGCATGATGTAATCCTGATAAATTGTTGATAGCAGTTAGTGTCTTTGGGAATAGGGTACGAACTAACGAATTGATTCTATAATTGACATAGTCACCGCCTGCCGGAAACAATACAAACCACATATATGTACCTAGCTCACTTGTAGGAGGTGCTACGGTGCCAACGGTGTTACTTTCTACGCATTCAACTAACTGAGATGCATTACCAGTGCCATAACGCCACGACGGTCCAAGAACATCGATTTCTTTTTCTGTTAATTGTATATCTATAACAAACTGTTTCCAGTCAATAAGTTTTAATTCTGATCGACATATATCCGTTAGCTCTTGTAACTTATCAAAGCTAGTGTAGTTTTGTATATCGTATATGTAGTTGTACTTCATTTTTGTATTTTTAACAAGTGAGAAAATCCAGTTTGGTTAAACCATTGTTCTTTGTCATATTCTGTAATTGCCAACGAGTTAAGGAGCTTGTTATCTTTTTTAAAAAGTTCCATAAACAAACTGTAGTTATGTTCTATATCTTTACCTATTTCGTTGTTGTATTGATTGTAGTTGTCTATAAAATACTTAGTATTTACAACCACAGCGTCTAACCGCTTGTCTTCATCTGTAATATAAGCATAATCTTTAATTAGCATGTATTGTTCAAATGTGCATAACCCTAAACTCTTGGCATAATCAAATTGTTCAGGGTAACCGGAAAATATAAAAGGATGCCTCATAGCAACGGCACGCCAGGTTTTTTCAGTTAAGAAGCTATAGTTAGTGGCAGGATCGTATGCATTGCCTTCACTTACAATACTTAATACTGTATCAGCAAATATTTGTGGATTTACCCATGCCAAGTCGTTGACCCATGGTTGATTGTATGTGTCTTGTTCGTCCCACTCTTTTCGAGAGATTCGAGAATAGTTCTTCGATTCTTCGTACCTCTCATCTACACGCCGTTCGCACCTAGATAAAAATTTTAAGTATTGTTCGTCGGTATAGTGTAGCATTGCTGTACGGCACCAAATCTTATCTGCATCAGTCCATGGCGGGAAGAACGACCACACAGCATTATCTAACATGTTACTATCGTAGAACTTGCTCAGTAAGTTAATACGATTTAGTCTACTAGGAACACCACCTAAGAACAAGAATGATTTACTATCACTATTCCATTTAGGCAATTGAGTATTTTTAAAACTATTATAAACAATGCGATGATAGTAATTGAGATACAAATGGTCGGGATGCTCGCACATTCCTGCTATTAATTTTACTGGTATCTCTACAGGAAATGTTTCAGGATTACGGTATAAGAATCCGTCCATCAGCAACAGGCCGTATACAATATCGTACCCTTGTTCTTTAGCAGACTCTAGTTGATTGATAATACTACTACGGCGCTCTTCCTCGCTGACATGTAGTATCTCAAAATTAATTATTTTACCCTTCATATACCTTGTTGAAACTTAATCTATTAGTAGTAGTTCCTCTGTTATACTCTACCCACTGCTCTCCACCTATCCCAAACAGCACTGTTCTGCTTGGTGTAACATTTAACTCTTTGCAAATTTCTAGTTGTCTATCTCTATACTTGATATAGATATAGTCAGGAGAAAAGTTGTTAATAAGTTGTAATCCTATCTGTGAGCCTAGCCTATTTGTATAACCAATCTTGTTTACAACAAACAACGGGTCATCATCATCAATGCGAGTAAACCGAATACCTATTCTTGCGTGTGCTACTGGAAATACTTTAGATAAACTAAATGTAATATCTGTTATACATGTATGATCAAAATTAAAATTTAACCCTTCGCATATACCAAAATATGCACAATCTACCAACACCGGTATACCTAACTCATCACACTTGTCTAACAATGCTTCATGTAAACTGTGAGCGTTGCCTGTATCACTAAATGGTAAGCTAATAACTACAGCGTCATTTGTATCTAAACATTCGTCATCAAGCCAGGTCCAGTTAGGCCAACTGTTACGCCAAGTTAGTCTATGGTAGACATACTCGCCCCTAAAACAACGGAACCTGCGTGTGTGATTCTTGATATAAAATTTATCAAATGCTTCTGTGGTACCATTGCTATAACACATAAATGGATATTGATCAAGGCCCTTGATGTTATTCAACTTGCTAGACAATATCCATTTTTTGTAGCTAGAGCAAAACTCTGCTGCGCAATCAGTAGTTAAATTAATACTGGTTAGATTAATGCTGCTTAATACATCAGCATCGAGTATAGCAGTTGATTCACCATACAGCAGTTGTCGTTTATCGTTAGGCGCTGTCATATATAAATCTTGTTTTATCAACTATTAAGAACAGTGTTATTCTTGTTTGTAACGTGTCGTTCATAGCGCCGTGTGGAACTTGTCCATGAAAAATAAGAGGATACCCTTTCTTATTTTTAACTACAACATAATCAACTATAGATTGTCCATGATCAGTTACAGGAACAACAACATTATACGATCCGTTTCTAGTATCGTATTCTGGTATGTCTTCATCACCGTCGACATGTATAGGCATGAACGAATACCCTTCCAAAAAGTTAATGGTCACACGTTTCAAACCAACTATGGTCTCTGCATATTCAACAATCGGCGCCAGCTTTTCTTCTAGCTCTTTGCTAGCGAAGTGTTTATCACGCAAATCATACGCAATAGATTTCCAATTAATAGATCGGCCAACATGGACTTCGCCTACATCGAACCATAAATGAGACAGATCTTGCTTTGAAAATTCTTCAACTAAATCGACTAATGTAGGAAGTTTGTCGTTATCGATATATGTAGAAGGGTCTAATAATAGTTTCATATCATTACTTATAGCATTTATCAACAGATAAGTAGTATTATGATATCGGCCTTAGAATTCTATAACAACAATAAAGACTGCGTATGGACCATAGAACCAATTCCTACCCATTTGATATCTACTATTGAAAAAGCACAATGGATTTTGAACGATGCCAACTTTGGCTGGATCAAGTTAGACCTAACCATTGATCTAAAAGATTGGCAATCAGAAGCACAGCAAGCAGAGTCTTACTTGGTAGCACATCGTGAAGATAATAACACTGGTTGGAATAGTTGTTGCATACATGGTATTGATACAGCTAAGACAGGTGCTTGGACAAACTATGGGTATACCAATGAAGATGATGTGCCTTACCATTGGACAGAACTAGCTTGCAAGGTGCCTACTGTTAAACACTTTTGGCAAAATGTGTTTCCGACTGATAATTATCGACGCATACGTTTTATGGAACTCACTCCTGGCTCTGCAATAACTCCACATAGCGATATGCCGGGCAAATTGCCTGGAGAGACAGGTATGGATATGTTAGATTTTGGTGTACCTATCAATGTAGCAGTCATCCATCCTGACGATTGTTATATGGTATTGGAAGGATATGGGGTTGTTCCATTTAAAGAAGGCACAGCTTTCATAGTTAACATACGAAACTACCATAGCGTTATTAATTTTAGCAATATACCTCGGGTTCACGTTATAGGGCATAGTTACGGCTATGGTAAAAAATTAGATGAATTTGCAGAATTAATTGTTAGAAGTTATGAGAAGATGTATGACTAATATTATTAATAGAGATTTCATAAGCGATAATTTTATTTTTACTGATTTATGCGCTAACAATCAAACATACAACAAATTACAATTAGTTGAGCGTATTAATTATTGGAAGTATGTTTTAAGATTTAATTACAGCGCACAACCACAAGAGTCTATTCTTATTGGTATGCAAAAACTTGGTATTGATTATTTTGCTATTATTATTGCAGCAGCTGAACTAAGTCTTAAAATTGTTGTAGTAGATTATAACAGAACTGATGAGTTTAGAGATGTAGAATACAACGATCCCAAAACTAAATTGCTGTCACCTATTGATATATTTTTACACGATTTCCCTATAGAACTATTAGAAACTGATCAAGGATATTCCAAATACGTATTCTTTACTGCACATTCTAATAGGGCATACAGTACAGTTGATGCTTTTAATTTTGTGATTGAACAAACGTTGGTTGATTCAATTAAAGATATTCAACCCAGCCCAACAGACATATTATTTAGGGTAACTAGTAGCGGAACAACAGATGTTCCTAAAGTTATCGAACATACACATGAATTTATTTCAGCAATCTCTTTAAGAAATTCTAAACTGTATAAAGGCACAGCATTACACGTTAACAATCTCAATCACGGTGCAAGTGCATCGGTTACATTGTTACCATTACTTGCTAGTGAACAAGTTAATAGGCATTTGTTTTATGACGGTGCTGGCGCATGGCAAATTAGCGGACTAGTGGATGCACTAACTCCTTACAAGAATGAATTGGGATATTTGTCATTTCCATACCCGTTCTTAATTGATAAATTTATCGAAGAAAGCAGAGCAAAACACGTTACATGGCCTAACTTAGATTTAATCACATTATCTTACATATTAGAAAATGCCAAACACGCAGTACGAGATGGAATCTTTAATAGCATAACTAGTATTTTTGGTTCCAATGAGACCCTTGGTCCGTTGTTTATTAATACAGCATCTAGAGATAATTGGAATATTGATTCTAGATACTATTTAATTCCTAATGATTTTTATAAAATTGATTTATCAGTCGAAGGCAAAATTACTGTAACTGTGCCGGTGTATAACAAAAAAGTTGAAACCAATGATTACTTTGATAGGGACGGTGAATACTTTGTACACAAAGGACGTTCAGATATGTTTAGGATTAACGGAGAAAGTATTAATCTCAGCACAGTTAACGATCTAAATAAACAATACACCAACATTTATATTGTAATTGATACATTGAATCATTGCTTGTATCTTGCCTGTTGGGAAGAGATGAGCATGGAACACATACATAGAATCAGCATTGAAATTGAAAGCAAGTTTGAGCGCATCAAAATCACTAAGGCGGCACAGTTAACCAAGTCAAATTTCTATTACGGTATCAAACTAGACAACGAACTACTTCGTGAATACTTTAGGACATACAATGTTTGATGATCATTTGAACACCAGTAAGGTTACATACTTTGAGCATCTACGATGGGCAATAGTGGCCGGTATTCGTTTGATCTATGCAGGAATAACAAGTATAATACATGGTGTAGTTCCTAGTTTGTTTGATGGTACGGCACCCAAACAAATCATAGATATCTATCACGGGCATCTTGAGGATCATCCCAATCCTTCCTACAAAGAAATGATTAACAATGCTAAGAAGGATGTTAAGTAATATTAAGGTCTAATTGTGTACATCGGAACAGCATAATCAACACCGTTGAAGTTTACCTTCATCCACGATGCAATAGAACCAGTATTAACTTGTCCTGAAGCTCCGCCAGCAACCAATGCCGGTGCCACCACAGTCTGTAACCCGTCCGGCCCTATTTTTAATTTCGTTGTAAAAGCGCCAGCAGTGGTAGTAGTACTAAAAATCATAGATCCCGGCAATACACCAGCAGTTGGTGCAGCTGCTACTTCTGCGCTGAAGGCAGCAGCAATTCCAGCAGTGCCATCTGATGTAGTTCCACTAAATGCAAGAGCAAAAATACCGTCCGAAACTGCTAATGAAGTTGGCGCTGATGTTGTTCCTCTACTGCGAGAAAACACAGAAACACTTGGGTCAGTAGCATTGTGATGAGTGCGAATAGTAAATATATCACCTGCGGTGGCTTCATCTGATTCAATTAGAATACCCGATGGAAAGAGTGACGTATGAGTAAGTTGAACTCTGTTGCCAGTTAAGTTGCCTGTAACGTTGCCAATAAACCCACCAGCAGCAGTTACTATTCGATTTTCGGCATTAACAATGGCTGAACTGTCATCTGCAAACACGGAACCTCTTAGGTCACCAATTACATCACCGAATACATTACCAGTTAAAAAGCCGGTAACATTACCTACCAAAGTAGAACCAGCAGTGCCGGTTACAACACCGTTGACGTTGCCTGTGACGTTACCAATAAACCCACCAGCAGCAGTTACTATTCGATTTTCGGCATTAACAATGGCTGAACTGTCATCTGCAAACACTGAACCTCTTAGGTCACCAATTAAATCACCGAATACATTACCAGTTAAATCACCGGTAACATTACCTACCAAAGTAGAACCAGCAGTGCCGGTTACAACACCGTTGACGTTGCCTGTGACATTACCTGTGACATTACCTGTGACGTTACCTACTAATGATGATCCAGCTGTACCAGTAACGATACCGTTGACGTTGCCTGTAACGTTACCTATGAATCCGCCCTGTGCAGTTACAATTTCTGTGGTGGTATTTACAATAACTGTGCTGTCGTCAGCCACGATATTAACATTCAAATCACCGCCGGGTATTCCTATCTCTGATCCGCCAATCGTAGATCCTGCTGGTAGATTTACTGCAGTACCAGTGGCTGTGATTGTGGCAGCACCTAATTTTATACTTGATCCGCTAAGATATAGGTCTCTAAATCGATATGTGGCACTGCCTAGATCGTAGGCCACATCTGCATCTGGAACAATATTTCCCTTGACTGTACCATCCAAGAATATTCTGCCATCTACAGCATCAACTAGTGCGGTTGAATCGTCTGCAACTAGTGTTCCTTTGAATGAACTGGCACTAATCGTTCCGTTATAATTGGATAGATCAACGGTAGCATTGATTATGTTACTGGCATCATTATATACAAAGTTAATACCGGAATGCGATCCTCCGGTAAACATAGGTGCAACTGCATCTTGCGCATTTTCATCAGTATACCCGGTTACAGCAATGCCTCCCAATGTAGTGCCATCGCCTACGTAAATTCTATTGGTTGGGGACGTAACAAAAAGCAGCTCGCCTACTGCTAATGGCTGTGTCATAGAGGTTCTTTGTAATTCAGTTCCTCTTCGAATCTGTAATGGCATATCTCAACTCCTGGAATTGTTCCTACTAGTATATTTATGTCACAGAGTCGAGAACACACAGTCAAAAAAATAGCACCCGAAGGTGCTATTTTGCCCTTTTTGTAAGCGCCTTAGGGCTGGCGCTAAAATAGGACTATGTCCTAATCCACCGTAGGACCGTTGCCGTTTCGAAAACCCACTTCGCCACCTTCTGCTTCGATGTTACGAATAACATCTTCAAACAAAATAGGTGCAAAATCCGGTGTCTGTTCCACGCACACACAATGATAACGAACATCTATTTCATTACCGTACAAAACAGCACCTGTTCTAACATCTACTCCACGGGCTTTACGCACACGATTTGAATGTAAGTGTCCGTGTATGTTAACACCAAACCGACCCAAGCTGGCTTCGTGTACAGGAATATGGCTCAAGATCATACCGTTCATCACATGGTATGCACGTAATTCACGAAAGTGTTCACGATAGTCCGTGTCCTTGAAAATATCGTGGTTTCCACGGATCAACACCTTGTCACCATTTAACCGATGCAAAATACTCAATGCTTTGCGGTTGATAACAACATCGCCCAAATGGTACACCTTGTCAGCGGGTTTTACACGTTCGTTCCACGCCTTGACCATGGCTTCGTCCATTTCTTCAGCAGAGTCCCAAGGGCGTAATTTAGTGCCATCGTCGCGGGTAAAACGGCAGACACCTGCGTGTCCGAAGTGTGTATCTGATACTAAAAATACGCTAGGCATCTTGTGCTCCTTTCTTTATTAACATTCTAGATCAATGTTTTTACCTTTATCTAAATCTAATCGTAGATTCCTTGCCACCCGCTCTGCAACCATCTGTTCGAAGTTTTTTCGTTCTGTTAGCTTACGATAATCTTCTTCTCGCTTTTCTTGCAGATTTCTTTGTTCTAGATTATACTGTTGTATTTGATATCGTTGAATACTCGATACATTCATATGCCACCTTCTCTTTTTCTACGAGCTCTACGTTCGTCGGCTAACATAAAGACCTTTTCGTTGTCGTTGATCCAGTCCTGTTGCAGAGGAATCCCATTGATTGAATGAGGTTCCTGTTCATCGTATAACCAACCCAAAGCTCGCATCATGCGATGCTTGACCAATAGGTTGGGACTGCGGAACACTTCGGTATCACGGAAGCCTAGCATAACACCGATTTCGCAAACCGCCCCGCTGCGGCAAACGCCAGCATGACAATGAACAACTACATTCATGTGATTCTCCAGTGCGTGTTGTAGCAGTCGAACCAGCTCGTTGGCCTGTTCTTGACTGCAACGCATAGCCTCGTCCAATGCAAAGTCTTTTTCTTCGATATCAAGGAATTGAAATTGATGAACTTCTTTGAATTGATGCTTGGGAGTAGGAAAATCTCCAGGGGGATCTACAATTTGAATCAGCATAGAGTTTATGCCTGCATCGATGTGGAATCCTTTACGGATGTCGCTGAGTGCTACGTTTTGTATCCATGGATTCATATCATGCTCCTGTTATAGCAAAAATTTTATTGGCTAACACACGTTCTTTGGTATAGGCTTCAATTTCCCAAGGTTGGTCATAGTAACTTTTGCGTATGTGCTGACCCATCCAATAGTGTGTCTTACAACTGCGACTAGGTTTGATCTGCCCACGAGCATACTGTTTGACATGCACCATTTCGTGCGCCAAGGTAATGATCAGTCTTTCAAACTCTAGTCCAGAGTCTATGATCATGGTTAGAAATTTTGGACCTATTTTATGCACCGCACCTCGCATGCCCTCTTTACGAGACAGTCCTCTTTCAGTCATAATCAACAGAGTAAAACGGCTACGGCTCAACCCTAGTTCTTTGGCAAAGAAGTTCGCGGAAGTTTCTATGATTGATTTGGTAGGGCTAGCCCTGCCTTCCATGATGATCTGCATACAGGCCTTTGATAATTTGTATACTAGTATTATACTACATTTATCAATTTTTGTCAAGTGGTGCTCTCAGGTGGTAATGCTCCACCGTTTCTACATTACCAATGTAGTGTAATGCTTTTATACTATGAGAGCAATATGGTCCGGCCAGCAGGAATCGAACCCACATTCGCGAGGTAGAAGCTCGCTGTATTATCCATTATACTATGGCCAGTTCAGTCTATTTGAATGTCAGCGGCCAAGACAAATCTGTATTGATCGCTTTGCACGATACCGGGCCTATGCCACATGTTGCCAGGATAGATCAACCAATTGCCGTCTGTGGGTCGCACAAAATATCTATCATCGGATTGAGGATCCTGTGGTGCCATCTCTGTTCCGCAGTAGTCTCGATCTTTAACATCCTCGGGTATGTGTAGATACCAAATGCCACTGAGTATTTGAGCGTTAGGGCTAGTAGGATGCCAATGATGATGCCAGAGATTGTCACGATTTTCGGCACCCTGGAGATTGGTCATAAAACTCCAGGCCATCATGTTAGATATCTTGGCCTCACGACCTAGATACATAAACACGCTCATCATGAAACTCACACGATATTTTAACCATATCGATTCGGGTCTAGCAAAGATGTTTTCTTTGGTCTGAAACTTTGGTGAGTTAGTAAAGTAGTTACCGTCAGCTATGATATTTTTAATAACATCACAGGCTTCAAGATCATCCTGCTTGGTGATTAGGGATGAAAAATCGTATTTACGAGCTTGAGAGTTGTGATCAATGACTGGTATCATATTATTTGGAGCGGGGTAAGAGAATCGAACTCTCAGCATTAGCTTGGAAGGCTAAGGTATTACCACTATACGAACCCCGCATAGATTTATTTACTCATTGGCCTCACTGCCAGGAATCGAACCTGGATCTAATTCTTAGGAGGAACTTGTTCTATCCATTGAACCACAGCGAGAAATTATACTTTTCTAAGATATTCTCGACCCACAGCGCCAGACTGCACATCTAGCAGTGCGCTCACAGGTGCGTTCATCTGCGTCTGTAGTTCAGCTGCCTTGTGTCTGCGACTGAGTTCTCTGGCACGAGCTGATGCAATCAGCACCAAGTCAAATCTATTACCACCTATATTTTCCACACATTTTTCTGTGTCAATTTCGGGACCACGACTCAGTGATTTATTTTTCATACGTACCTTATGGTTGGTTGCGGGACCTGGAATCGAACCAAGATCTCGAGCTTATGAGACTCGTGAATTACCGTTACTCTATCCCGCGATAGTTTTAAATTAATGCTTCGGCCTGCAATATAGCTACTACATCTTCTGAAAGAGGAATCTCTGTCTTGATGTTCAACTCAAGCACTTCGTCGTTGAGCTGTTGTTTTTGCTTTTTCAGGTTAAGCACTTCTGCTTTGGCCTGTGCAATT
>Ga0209550_10000989_pt1 | contig 27565 bp, 25 predicted proteins | sample LauGreSuBDMM15SN_2_FD_187567 | JGI IMG/M metagenome (GOLD analysis project Ga0209550, IMG submission 187567) | Freshwater lake microbial communities from Lake Michigan, USA - Su13.BD.MM15.SN (SPAdes) (version 5) | ecosystem: Environmental > Aquatic > Freshwater > Lake | place: Lake Michigan... | reverse complement strand
CGCGGTATTGTTCACGCATTTGAATTGGTCGTTGCGGTGCTTGCCTTCCGGACATTTTTTGACGCAGCGATTCGTCGCTGGATTTATTTCTTTTTCTGGGGGACACGCACGATCTCGGTTGGCCTTTGCTTGTGCACGATCGAGATTGGTATTTCTAGGCATCGGCGTCAGTGCTATAGGTGCTACAGGGGATAAAGGAGCCACCGGAGCCAGTGCTATAGGTGATACAGGAGCCAGTGCTATAGGTGATACCGGAGCCAGTGTTATAGGGGATACAGGAGCCACCGGAGCCTGTGCTATAGGAGATACAGGAGCCACTGGTGCTACTGGACAACCAGGTGATATAGGTCCAACAGGAGAAGGGGGGTCTTTTGTAATAGTACAATATAATGCACTACAATTATAACGATTAAACATTTTATTTGCTTCTGTACCGTTTTCTGTCATACTCACAAGATTTATATAAACACCTCTTGGAAACAATATTTCCTCTTCTTCGGTTTCTGCAAGTCCTGTTAATTCGACATTAAGATAAGGCACTCCTGGTTGAACATTTAAAACCATTATATAACCGCCTGCGTAAGCGCCAATTACAAAGCCAATGTCTAGACTAGTCGAAAGATAGGATTTTTGAAGTCCTATAAAATCAAAATGCGATAAACCGTCCTTGTTCCTTAAACCACGATATACTTGGAAAGGTTCATTATCAATTCGTACTTGTTCATCTTCCTCGAAGAATTTATCTAAATGTTCAACAACTTGCATTGCATCTTTCTTTTCTTCTTCTGAGAGATCTGGATCGTTACGTAAATAGCCATTAATACTTGCATAATTAAAACTAGTTAAATATGTTTCTAAAGCCTTTGTTTGTTCTTTCATTTCTTTTTCTGTTCTTGCACCACCACTGCTTCTATGCATTTTTTGTGTTTTTTTTCGTGCTGTCCGAAGTCGGTGTTGTTTTTTATTTCGTTTTATCTTGGTTCTTTGCATATATTAGAACCACAGATATGAAATAAAAATAATATCAGAAAATGTGTTTCAAGTTTTTTTCTTCTTGTCTTTCTTTTTCGTTGGCATTTCGATTTCTCGAGCTAGAGCAGTTAATTCCTCGTCTGTCATTTCTTGCTTAATGACACTTTTTAATAAAGGCATCCCTTCTTTGTAGGTGAATTGGTTTGGCGTGGCAGATGGTTCCAGATGAAACGTTTTCTTCTTTGGTTTTTCTTTGAACTTGAACATATTCGTGTACATATTCGTGTCCATTCCTCCCATGGACTTGGTCATATTCTGGAACATTTCTTGCATTTCTTTTGCATTTCCCATTCCTTTCATTTTTTGAAAGATTTCGCTAGCTTCTCTCATCACATCTTCTTGCGACAAATCCCCTTCCTTCATTTTCTGTTGGAACTTCGAACTGACTTTCTGCATGATTTTCATAAACTTGTCGGGATGTTTCATAAGCGTTTTAAATAAATCGCCAGGCGACAAGTTTTCGGGCAGGTTCTTTGGATCGAGTCCAAAAACGTCTTTCAAATCGTCCGTCAATTCATCGATCAATTCGGTCGCCATGCTCCCTAGTTTTTCGCCGAATAACTGTTTCAAATGAGCGTGGATATCTTCCGGGTTCGGCACTTCTGATTTAGGTTCAAAGACGGATTCTTTTGGGTCGACCTTCTGGAAAAAATCTGCCATACTTTCCATGGCCTCTTTCAGTTTGCTCTGCAACTCCTCTTCTCCAATCCCTTCAAAGAGATTCATGGATTTGCCAAACTCTGTCTTGTCTTTCATGCTTCCGATGACGGTAAAGAGAATCAATTGAATGTACTTCCATAAAGATTTCTGTGTGTTTTCGGTAATGCCTTCACACAAAAATAGATATTTGAATTCAACGTCGGGCAAAAAAAGGGTGTTGACTTCCGCGTTGGTGAAAATGTCCATGTTTTGGTATAGAATATCGAAAAAGCGTTCGGGATACACGCCAAGGCAGTAATTATACAAATCGATCCAGGCTTCTTCTGTCGTTTCAGAAGAATACATACTCCACAAGGAAGAGTACTCTGGAAAAGTCACAGACAAGTCTGTCACCAAATCCTTAATGATAGAAGGAAAATTGCTAGGAACAACGGAAGTCATTTTTCAATAGAAGGACTTTTATTTATATCTTTTCCATATAAATACATTTCGCTAGAATCCCATTTCGTACTCGTCATCATTACACGCATACGCAGTGTTTGACGTAATCATAATATGGTTATCTATCTCGATATTTCCGATTTCGCATCCGTGTTGCTCGGCGGCCCGAACATTGAATTGTTCGTTGATCATGTCTTCAAAGTTTTCGTCTTGAACCAATTCCGCATCTTGATTCATCTTTTCCATAGCCTCCAAATCCAGCAATACTTGGAAGGCGCCTGTTCCGAAATACCCCATTTGACCACACATAACGTTGGCGGAAACGCCACGCATCGTGTCTAAATGCCCGTGCCGAGCCGCGTTCAAAAACATTTCGGTATGCATTTCAAAAGTAGCTTTTGCAACAGGTCCAATATTGTCCTTGAGGATTCCTGTTCTATACACAGCGACCATATCTTTGCTGTAGGTCATTCGATCGCACAGCAGACTGACATGGTGGTAATTGATGTAGACATCGTTATGTTCCATCACCTCTGTCAGTTCCGTATAGATGGCTTGGCGAGCGGCTTCGATACCCAACGTTTGAAACACCTCCATAATATCATTGCTATAGGTTCTCTTGTAGTCAATAAAAGGCAGTCCTAACGTTTCGAGAAAATTAGTTCCGATGGTATCCAACACCCACGTATCTTTACGAACATATTTCCCATCCTCCTTGACCACGCAGTTAGGAACCTTTCTTGGCACTACTTTTGTAATGCGTTCCACTCCACGCAATATGATTTTTTTCAAAAGCGTTTCTTGAAAGGTCTTCAACACCAAAATATCATCGTCTACGGAAACGTGTTCTTCCTTCTTGCGCTCTTTTTCTATTCGTATTCTGAAAATCAACTTTGATTCGTTATAATCCGAATAGATGCAACTGATTTTGTCCGCGTAACTGTTTTGAATGGCGTAATACACATCGTTCATGTTAATATTTTTGTCGAGCATTACATTCACGTCCAGTTCGAGTCGAAGAAGCCATTTCGAAGTGGCATTTTGGTCGTTGGGGAGATCCATGTCTTTCGCAAACTCCTTGTATTCACTAATAAGATGCTTGTCCTCATCAATCGTTGTATTGTCGTCGCTCGGATCAAAATAGATCCGCGCAGTTTTCACCAAATCTACCAGACGTGTATGTTCGATCATTTCGGCGATTTTCATCGCGCGTTCTTGGCTTTGTTCTTCCGCTGCTAGCAGGCAAATAGTGAGTGATGGATTCTTCGGATGTTGGGTGAGACGCAATATTTCTTCGATTCGAGGAACACCTCGCGTCACATTTGCTTTTGAAGCCACGCCTACATTATGAAATGTATTCAAGGTCAGCTGAGTGGTAGGTTCGCCGACCGATTGAGCCGCTACTACACCAACCATTTCGCCCGGATGCACAATTGCCTGTTTGTATTTCAAAAATACGTTTTCTAACAACAGCGTCAGCGCTTTTCGGTGAAATCGTCGCGTAATGAGAAGATCTTTGGGCGAGAGATAGAAGTAGTATAGAATCTTGAACAATTTATTCGGTTTCATGAAAGCGTTGTATTGTTCAATTTTGGTGTAATACAAATCGATCAAGGCAAACGTTTCCAGTGGCGTAATGTCAACGGTATTTGTGTCCTTTAACTGCATCTGGCCTTGAATCATTGAAATTAATCCTTGAAAGCAAACCGGCGAGCGTACTACATTTTCATGACGTTCGTGAAACACCTTTTCAATGAGCAGGCGACGATTTTCAATCATATCGTCGATGTGGAAGCGGATCTTAATCTTGGTGTCGGTCGCTTCTTTTTTGAACCGTTTCACGGTTTCTTTGTCGAATATTTTGATCCAGTTTTTTTGCGAGTCGGTCTCTTGTAGCCCTTGAATATCGTAATGCATGTATATATCTTCAATGCTCATTTCAACCAGATAGATGGATTGATTTTCGACTTTCACCGAATCGAAACCGTCTTCCCCATAAGCGAATTGAACAATCTTTCCCATATGATTGCGCACCGTCATATCATACAATACGAGTATGTCTTCCAATGACTTGACAATTCGACGCTGGATGTATCCAGTTTGCGAAGTTTTTACAGCGGTATCGATCAACCCGATTCGGCCAGCCATGGCATGAAAGAACATTTCGTGAGGCGACAATCCACTGATAAAAGAGTTTTCAATGAACCCTCGGGCGCCGGGTGAGTCGTCGAATTTGGTGAAATGTGGCAATGTCCGGTGTTCGTATCCGTACGGAACGCGTTTTCCTTCCACACTTTGCTGACCCAGACAAGAAATCATTTGTGAAATATTGATTGCGGATCCTTTCGAGCCTGAATTAACAATCATCAAGAAACGATTTTGCGCACTCAAACTTTCACGACCTATTTTGCCAGCTGATTCAGTGGCTTTGTTCAAGATATTGTTGACTCGAGACTCAAAATCGACAGCATTTGGATATGCGCTGTTGTTTTCGTATATCCCAAGATGGATTTCTTGTACGAGATCTTGTACGTCTTGTTTTTGCTTCGCAACGACATTTAATATTTTGTTTTTCGTGTTGGTATCTGCAATCAAATCGCTGATACCTACACTAAAACTGCTCGTTTTCATGTATTCCGTAATCACGTTCTGGAGATCGTCGATGAACTGCACGCATGAATTATTGTCAAAATCGTTGCAGATTCGGTGGAGAATGCCTTTCGAACCCGCAGCCAGAATGGATTTTTCTAGCTGTCCCCGGATATATTTCCCGTTGGCAATTTCCACAATATTGTTTTTATTTTCCGTCGCAGTTTTCTCTTCCTTGTAAAGCTTTGTTTTTGTCTTCATAGTCATGGGCGGGAAGATATGCGAGAGAATTTCAAAACTAGAATAGCTCATTTTCTTCTTGTCTTTGAATTGGGTCACATCTACGTGCTTACTCATCATAAGCAGATTCATTGCGTCTTGAGTACTGACTTGAACTTTTTCCCGTGTGAACCGAAAGCATCCGAGCAACGAATCCTGAAAAATGCCAATGATGGGCGCGTTTTTGGAAGGGCTGATGATCTGATAAGGAACCGCAGGAAGAAACATCAATTCGGTTTCCGCAGTCAAACTTTGCGGCATATGCATATTCATTTCGTCACCATCAAAATCCGCGTTGTAAGGATTGGTAACTCCTACATTGAATCGAAACGTGTCTCCTTGCTTCATGACTTTTGTTTCATGACACATCATGCTCATTTTATGCAGACTGGGTTGACGGTTGAAAAGAACAAAGTCGCCATCCATCATGTGTCGATGCAATTTGTCGCCACTTTCTAATTCAATCATTTCGCGGTCTACGTATCGCAAGGATATCATTTCCCCATTCTTGCGTTCCAGTATTTTTGCCCCAGGATGAATGTCCGGACCATTTCTCAGGAGCGAGGTAAGAAAATTCCGATTGCGATTATTTACCACAACGGGTTTCGTTATATTTCTGGCAATCTTTTCTGGAACCCCTAGTTGGGTAATCGATAAGTTAGGATCGCCTGTAATCACGGAACGCGCACTAAAGTCAACGCGCTTCCCCATGAGATTTCCTCGCACGCGACCATTCTTCGTATTTAGTCTGGTGCTAATACATTGATAGGTCCGGCCCGAGTTTTGTCCAACTGGACTTGTCCCGGAGGCTTTATTGTTTGCGATCATTGTGATGAAGTATTGCAAGAATAAGTAGTTTTTTTCAATGTACCGCAATATCCTGTCGTCGCGGTTAGACTCTGTCGACTTTATCAATAGATCTTTGAGGATGTTGTTGTATTTCAGAATGTTCATGTAAATATGCGTTAAATCGTCTTCGCTGCGTTGTTGGGCATCGTGCTTGACTGAAGGTCGCACCGCTGGAGGGGGAATGGGAAGGACTTTGCATATCATCCATTCTGGGCGAGACCAAATAGGATGAAATCCCATAAACTGCACGTCGTCATCAGAGATACGTTTGAATATCTTGTATACCCTGTCGGGCGTCAATTTTTGAGTTACCGTTTCCTCATCTAGAGTACCCCAAATAGCAGTCAGAGTTGCGAACCCGTCCAGTTTTATTTTGTCGGGTTGTTTGCAACCACATCCATCTTCCGTGTCTTGTCCACATCGGCTAAATGACATTTTGCCTATTTCCTGCCATCGCTCTTCAGGAGTGAGCAGCAGCAAGTGATGGTATTTTTGTTTGTTAAGAAGTAGCTTGGAGCATTTAAAGCACACGGCTTTCATTATCTTGATAATGTCTTTGATGTGTTGCACGAAAAAGACTGGCAAAGCCAGTTCCATGTGCCCAAAATAACCAGGAGTGTCCATATAGGTCAATCCGTCCGTCGGACAGAACAAGCCTTTTTCGAGAACACCCATCTTTGGATCAGAAAGACCGCCTAAGGAATCGCGTGAAACAATTTCTACTACTGACGTCTTTCGGATTTCCTCCGGGGACAACATACTAAATTGGATGCCAATGATTTTTGAAGGATTCGAATACTCATTTGTTTGAACGCGTTTCATGATACTAGAACGGCTATATAATTGGATATATAGTATTTATATATCTTTTCTCTTTTCAATTTTTTCCTTTTCATTTTTTTCTCTTTTTAGAAAAAATTCATTTTTCTGATTGTAAGAAAGATATCACAACCTTTGCCATGAAAGTTCAATCGAAGATCCCAAAGTCCAAAGTGGATAGACGCGTCAAGCCTGAGTCCGATGACGATTGGACAGATGACAGTGCTTCCACTTCGTCATACATGTCTGAAGAGTCTGAGTCTGAATCTGAGTCTGAATCTGAAGAGTCCGAGGAGGATGAATCTGAAGAGTCGGAGTCGGAAGAATCGGAACCCCCCTCCAAAACAAAGACCAAGGAGAAGTCCGATAAGCGAGAGAAAGAAAAAGACAAGCGAGTCAAAGACAAGCACGACAAAGACAAGCGAGTCAAAGACAAGCCAGAAGACAAGAAGAAAAAGAAAGAAGAAGACAAACTCCCGAAAAACGGAATCATATTGACCTTTGATGGATACGACGACATTCCCAACGACGAAGCGGATTACGAGGAAATGGTCGAAGAAGAAAAGTTCGAAGTATGTGACAGCGATGACGAAAAAATGTTCATGAAGGAAACCTACGTTCCCAACAAATATAATACGAATCTCAAGAGAAAAGTGAAGGAGAAAAGCGAAGACGTTCTTCCAAACGTAGAAATTCAATACCGCGAATTAAGTACACTCAAGAACGAACTTACTGAGCAATACCAGAAGAATCCCAATTCAAAGATTTTGAAACACGCCATTGCGGAATGTCGAGATTCGATTGCAGAACTGGTCAAGAAAGAGCGTCACAGAAACGCCCAAAAGTATTACAAGCTAGTGCATAAAGACGAACAAGACCGTAAAAACACCAACGAAATGTCGTATTTCAAAAAGCACTTGTCCAACAAAGAGCAACTGAAAGTTATGAAGGACTTGACCGAAATCAATGCTCTCCAGAACACAGAAAAACCCTATCGTTTGGCGCTCTTGGAATCGAATATTCCACCTAAATACAAAGCGATTATTTTACAGAAATTAAACGTGTTGAAAACGATGGAACCGGGCGACTCGGAATACTACAAAATGAAAAATTGGGTGGATGGAATCATGCGTATGCCTTTCGGACTCTATAAGCATTTGAGTGTCTCTTACCAAGACAGCGTCGAAACGTCTCATTCGTTCATCCAAAATGCCAAGAATACCTTGGATCAATGCACATATGGCTTAGACGACGCAAAATTGCAAATCCTGCAGTTGGTTGGACAGTGGATCAGCAACCCTTCCTCTGTTGGTACTGCGATCGCGATCAAAGGGCCCATGGGTACAGGGAAAACAACGCTCGTCAAAGATGGTATATCTAAAATTTTAGGTCGAGAGTTTGCCTTTATTGCCTTGGGTGGTACCGGCGACGCCAGTTTTCTAGAAGGGCATTCTTATACCTACGAAGGCAGTTCATGGGGGAAAATCGTCTCGATTTTGATGGAAAGCCGTTGCATGAATCCTGTCATCTTCTTCGACGAACTGGACAAGATCAGCGATACGCCTCGAGGCGAAGAAATCGTCGGCATTCTGACTCACTTGACAGATACAACTCAAAACAATCAATTTCATGACAAGTATTTCTCGGAAATGGACTTTGATCTCAGCAAATGTTTGTTTATCTTTTCTTACAATGACGAATCAAAAGTGAATCCTATTCTCAGAGACCGAATGTATCGTATCCAAACGAAAGGATATGATGCAAAAGAAAAAATAATCATCGCACGAAGACATTTGCTGCCAAAGATTCGTGAACTGGTAAACTTTAAAGAAGAGGACGTGATTATTCCGGACGAATCTTTGCAGCATATCATTCATAACGAAAAGTGGTGCCACAAAGAACAAGGTGTTCGTAACTTGAAACGATGTCTCGAAATTATTTATACCAAATTGAACTTGCTGCGATTGGTGAAACCGAGCGATAATCTTTTTGCAAAAGAAATCGATATCTCGGTCATCTTTCCGTTTACGGTGCTCAAGAATCACGTCGATATCTTAGTGAAAAGCGATGATGCGGTGGCAAATAACTCCTCGTGGATGTATGTGTAGCTTTAGTCGTTTCAAACAATATCTATTTTTTTACGTAGATAGTGTATATGTCATATATAAGAGTTCCGTTTGATAAATATGGTCCGTTAAACTCATATCATCCTGGTAGATCGAATAACACTAATCCAGGTCAAAAAAACAATCCTTATTCTATACACGGAAAACATTTTAAACAACCTCACTGGCGTGCTCCTCCTAAGACTAGAAGCAAAAAGCCAACTCTTATTTCGTTATATGAAGGTAAACATGTGTGTCCGATCACCCACCGAATCCCATCAGTGGGTTTACAGTTAAGTGATAAACAAACCTATGATGCGGATGCTATTGCACACTGGTACATTTCACCCCAGGGAGGACTCTTAACACCATTAAGAGCAAAATATACAGCGGAAGATAAACAAAAAATTGAGGGCTTTATTGCTGCAATGAATGGAGGTAGAACTAGAACTAAAAAGTCAATAAACAGAAAATCTAGGAAGAATTCAAAAAAATAGTTGTGGGAATAGCAGATTTGGTTATTTTTCTCTAAAATATTTGACATAACATTATATTCATTGGGCTTTCCTTTTTTATAAAAAATTGAATAGTTTTTATTTTTTATAAAGTTTGTTACCAACCAAAATAATGCCGCCTTACACACCTAGTACCCTAAATAGTATACATGCAATTCAAAATGCAAGTCAAATACAAATGCAAGAAGAAAGAGAAGAAAGAGATATGCTTGAACAAGAAAGAAAGAACGATAAGAAAGAGTTAAAGGAAAAAAATAAAAACTTGTGTAAAAACCTATTAGAAAAGTTAATCACTTCATGTAACGGAACCGATCAACCGTACGATTTGCAGACAAAAGACTTTGAAAGAGTTTTCGTAGAGAGAAAATGCGATCAAAGATGGGATGACCTCTTTTTAGAATTTAAGTTTGAATGTTAAATGCAAAGACCGTATTGGTCCACTAAACTCATATGGTAGATCAGTTTTTTCAATCAATACAATTTAATTTCTTGAAAGGCGATGATGTAACCTTAACGATATAAACAGATGGAGTGAGTATACTAAATGGGGGTTTATGTATACCGATCAAAGCATATGAATGCCATCAAAATTGGTCATTATGCCAAGCAAAATGCGTGGAGTCGAATCGCTCACCGTGGATTCTACTCTTGTATTTGTCCGTCAGAAATTCGAGATCGTGTCGGTGTGGAAGATGTAGAGTTACTTTACTGGTTTCCAGATCTGAAACCAAAAGATGAAAAGCGTGTTCATAAATGTTTGCATGCACACGCTTTATGCGGGGAATGGTTTTCAACGGATGCACTGGATCAAATCCAAATACTGTTACCCTTTGAAAATAAGATGGGGTTATGTTCAAAGGAGTTGGCCTTACAGGCCCGAAGACGGTTATAGTCTTCTAGCTGAACGTCTTTTCATTTGATATTTTCTGGATTTCTCTCGATATTTTTCTGGATATTTGATCTTTACACCTTTTCTCATTTCAAACGCCCATTTTTTATTATATAAAAAAGTTTAAAGGCGTATTATTAATAATAATTATTGTAATGCTGAAAACAAGTGAAGATACAGAGAAATATATATCAGGTTCAAAAGTAAATATCGACAATTATATACGCAAAAATGAGTATAGAAAAGCATTTGGGTTATTAATTTTATTTTTAGAAAGACTTGACGGTGAAGAAAAAACACAGGTTATTGATTATTATAGTAAGAATATGCAACAATTTGGCGTTTTAAATAGTACTTTTCCGTCTAAATAATGGGCGTTTGAAATGAGAAAAGGTGTAAAAAGATAATAGTTTTTTAGAGGTCATCGATAATCATAGATTATTTATTGTTGTTCATGATACTTTGTTATTTACCTCCCATAGCACTAGTATATAATAATTATAACGCTTCAAAAAGCGTTTCCAGCATAATATGCAATGACACAGGGTTAGGGTTAGGGTTAACCCTAACCCTTTTGGTTAAATAACCGAACTATTGGAAACATTTTTTGTTTAGTTACTATTACTTTAGTTGTTAATTTAGTTGTTATTTTTGTTGTTAATTTAGTTGTTACTTTATTTTTATTTCAATTTTATTTTAAAATACTTTTTTGGGGTTTTGTAGACGTAGTTAATTATGATAACATAAAACTTCCTATAATAACCAATGCTATTGCAAATATTTTTTGAAACGTAACCTTTTCATCTTTAACAGTAACAAATCCAATAACAGCTAAAATAACAGTTGGTAAAATTTTACCACAAATAGCTGTTATTAACAAACTAAATTTCAAAAAAATCATCCTATAAATAACGTAAATTAGAATATTCGTAGTAATAATAGTTACTATTAAATATACAATTTGATTTGTTGTTATGTATAATTTAGGACCATAAACTAAAATAACACTAAAAATTATACAAAAAATTGGTAGTATAAAATGTTCTGACATATATTATTATTTTATATTATAATGAAAGATTATTTATTGTTTATCATGATACTTTGTTATTTACCTCCCATAGCGCTAGTTTATAATAATTATAACGCTTCAAAAAGCGTTTCCAGCATAATATGCAATGACAAAGTAATTTTATTTTTTATGTTATTGATGGGTGCAATTGCAGTATTATATGAAATCGAGAGAAACGATAACGTGTCTACCATTCTAATTTGTCTGTTGCTCATTGGTATCTATGGACTTATGTGCATAACGAATACAATTCACTATCTTTTTGCATTTCTAGTTTTCATTACTATTTTATGTTTTATGGCTAGACATAAGAAAGATCAAACTTTGTTTTGTTCGTTCCTTTTGGAAGTAGTTGCATTGCTACTCATTGTACGAACCATGACAAAAAAGGGAGATATCTTTTTTTATGAAGTATTCTATTTACTCAATTTCGCTTTTTTTTACATATATTTACACTTTTTAGAAACCGCACAAAATCATCCTTTAGGAAAGGCTTTTCTGTATTGATGCAAAAATGGTTTTGAAGCTGTGAAAAATCAAAGCTTAGATTCTAAGATAAGTGTTTCCAAGTTAAATGAGGTAAAATATGTTGAGATTGTATATGCGAAATAGGCGTACGAGAAAAGTGAGGCGCTATACGTGCGCAGACGACCTAACGTTTGAAGACTGCGAACTTGCCATTCTTCGACAAGCGGTAGACTACAATGAGGCTCACGAAAAAAAAGCTCATGCGAATCAACCGGAGGTCACGAGGATGATCGAAATAGTTGAACAGTTTCTTGTAGCAACAAAATGCGTTTGTTATGGAGGCATAGCTATTAACAACATTCTACCGACAGATGCTCAATTTTACGACCATAATATTGAAATCCCAGATTACGATTTTTATTCTCCCACACCAGTGAAACACGCCAAAGAATTGGCGGATATTTTTGTGAAGGAAGGATATCAGGACGTAGAAAGCAGGAGCGGAGTCCACTTCGGAACCTATAAAGTGTTTGTGAATTTTATTCCCATGGCCGACATTACCGATCTTCATATTGATATTTTCAAGACTATTCAAAAGGAAGCTATTGAGAGAAACGGAGTTCTTTATGCGCCTGCCAATTTTTTACGCATGAGTATGTATTTAGAACTGTCTCGTCCGAAAGGAGACGTGTCTCGATGGGAAAAGGTCATGAAACGACTGACTTTATTGAATAGATACTATCCCTTGACCGCGAATAAATGTCGCCAGATTGATTTTCAACGAACCATGGATAAAAACCAAAACTTGTCCGAACAACTTTACTATTCTATCCGCGATTCGTTGATTGACCAGAATGCGGTATTTTTTGGAGGATACGCAAGTCTTTTATATTCTCGATATATGCCGACAAGAGAGAGAAAACTGGTGGAAAGCATTCCGGACTTTGACGTTTTAAGTGAAAACCCCGATGAATGCGCAGAATATGTAAAGACAAACATTCTCGCTTTAAACATTCGTCAAAAAGTTTCTATCGTCAAACACGAGGCCATTGGCGAAATTATTCCAGAATATTCAGAAATCCTCATTGGGAAAACCGACACTCTAGTGTGTATTTACAAACCCATTGCTTGTCATAACTATAATAAACTATTCATGAAAAGCGGTAAGATCATTCGCGTTGCGACAATTGACTGCATGCTAAGTTTTTTTCTCGCATTCCTGTATTCCAATCACGACACGAAAAACGAAAGACTTTTATGTATGTCGCAGTTTTTGTTTGATGTGGAAGAAAAAAATAGGCTGGCCCAAAAAGGGTTATTGAAACGGTTCAGCATGAATTGCTATGGAACTCAAGAAACATTGGAGACTTTAAGGGCCAAAAAAACAGAAATGTACAAGACGTTGAAAAAGAATCGCGATTCGGAAGAATATGAAAAATGGTTCATGAAATATAATCCCACTTTAAAAACAAACACAAAAACGAAAACGAAAACGAAAAAGAAAAAATCTTGGTTTGGCAATTTATTCTAATCCAAAAAAATTAGGAAAATAAGACAAAATCATTTTTCGACACAATGGGCAAAAAGTTTATTCGCGTGGCAAATCCATGCCATCCTGTTTATCATCAGTTTAAACTGTTTGATTTCCAATCGTCCGATGTGGAATCGCAGTTTCGTATACAGTTGTTCGGCGTAAACGAAGCAGGCGAAACGTGTTCTTTGTTTGTAGACAATGTACGGCCTTTCTTTTTCGTACGACTTCCCATCAAAATGGAGGACGGACCAAAATTCACAGATTGGTTGTATGGCGAAATCAAAAATACTCTCTACCCAAAAATGAAACCTGACTTTCTTGACGCAAAGTTTGTCACGCATCGAAAACTGTACGAGTTCACTGGTTCAAGACAATATCCCTTTGCGGAATTGTCGTTTCGAAATCTTCGAACCTTTCAACATGTGAAACGCATGATACAAAACAATCAACCCTGCAAATTAGAGTTGTACGAGAGCAAGATTCCGCCTTTGCTGCGTTTCTTTCATATTCACGAATTGTGCCCCTCTGGATGGGTACAATTCAACCCAATGTATGCAACCGCTCCGGAAGAAAAAACCACGACGTGCACCCATGAGTTTATTATAGACAGCCATCTCCTGGAACCTCTTCCGAATAAAGAGACGGCTGTGCCGTTTAAAATTGCAAGTTTCGACATTGAAGCCAGCAGTAGCCATGGTGACTTTCCGGTTCCCACAAAAGATTATAAACGTCTGGCCACCCAACTGATCGATGCGTTTCTTAAAAACAAGAATCTGAATGAAGATACGGCTCCTTTATGGCTAAAAACCAGAATCTTATCGGCCTTTGGCTTCGGTGAATATGTCGCCATCGATCGCGTATTCACAAAGCAAGTCATCGACAAGAAGATCGTGAAAGATACAGTATCTTCGTTCCTTTCTTGCACCGTAGAATCGATCCAATCAGACGATTCTTTAGTAGAAGGCAAAGAAATCTGGAAGATATCTCAGTATTTCGAAAGAAAAGAGGAAGACGAAGAAGAGGAAATAGGCAAGTCAAACGTCAACACAAAAGATACCATCGTTCCACTTCTTCTAGACCCCACGATTCTACGCGATGACAAGATTCGAATTTGCAATCAAAACATGACCTACCTGTTTCCACCATTAGAAGGAGATCAGATAACATTCATCGGTACAACGTTTTGCCTTTGCGGGCAACTCGAACCTTACCGGAACCATTGTTTTGTAGTCGGAACTTGCGACAAGGTAGATCATGTGGAAATAGATTCGGTCGCAACGGAACGGGATATGATTTTGCAATGGTCTCAATTGATTCACGAAGAGAACCCAGACATTATCATCGGGTACAACATCTTTGGATTCGATTATGAGTTCATGTTTCAACGTTCCAAAGAATTGCGGTGCATGCCAGAGTTTACCGCATTGTCGAGAAATATACACGAGCTGGGATACAAAGGGGAGGACCTCGAACAGACAAAAAATGTCTTGGCGAGCGGAGAATACGATTTACGATACCCGGTGATATCGGGACGCTTGCAGATCGATTTGCTGTTCTACTTTCGGCGTGACTATAATTTGTCTTCGTACAAACTAGACAATGTGGCAGGTCAATTTATTCAAGATTCTATTCGAGGGATTGTTCTGAGGGGAAATCAAACCTTGCTATACACCAAGAACGTGTCTGGATTACACGTTCTCGATTACGTTCACTTGGAAATCACCCGTTTTACTTCTGATTATTACGAGAACGGCAAAAAGTTTCAAATCCTGGCGATGAATCCAGAAGAAATTACTGTTGATTCAGACATTCCTGTGGGCAAATACACAGTATTGACTATTGATGGATGCCACAGCGAATTGATTCCGCTCCTACCTTTGCTCAAATGGGGAATGGCCAAAGACGACGTCACACCACAGGATATCTTTCGATTGACCAAAGAGTCTTCTGCGTCAAGAGCCATCGTCGCAAAATATTGTATCCAAGATTGCAATTTAGTCCATCATTTAATGATCAAAATGGACGTCTTAACCGGCTACTCTGAAATGGCGCGCATTTGTAGCGTCCCGATTCGGTTTCTCGTATTTCGAGGTCAGGGAATCAAACTCACCAGCTATGTTGCCAAAGTGTGTCGAGAAAAACAAACGCTCATGCCGGATCTAGAACCGGTCGAGAGCGACGAGGGATACGAAGGAGCCATCGTGCTGCCGCCCAAATGCGACATGTACGGCGAAAACCCCGTAGCGTGCGTAGACTACTCATCTTTGTATCCGTCTATTGCGAAAGGATGGAATTTGAGTCCAGATTCTAAAGTATGGACCAAGCAATACAATTTGCAGGGGGAATTGACGCACGTGAATGAGATCGTAGTCACTGCTGCGAATAAGGAAAAGCTACTACAACAATGTACCGCTTACGACTCTTACAAATGCGTTTTGGTGGAGTTTGATACGTTTGGTCAGCATCGCAAATTGACTGCCAATGGGAAACTAGGCAAACAAAACAAGGTCAAATCTGGCAAGAAAGTGTGTTGTTGGGAACAAGGTCGAGAGGGTATTATTCCGGCGATCGTCGGAGACCTGCTTGCGGCGCGGAAAGAGACGCGATTAAAAGCAGAGAAAGAGAAAGACCCCTTCATCGCAAATATTCTGGATAAACGGCAGCTGGCATTCAAACTTACAGCCAATTCGATATACGGACAAATGGGGTCAGGAGTGTCGACCTTTTTCGAAAAAGATGTCGCAGCATCCATTACCTCGATAGGGCGGCAAATGATAACCTATGCGAAGAAAATGATTGAAGAAATATACGCGAATTCTCTCTACACGAACAAAAAAGGCGAAACTGTTCGAACTCGATCTTCGTATGTATACGGCGACACGGACAGCGTCTTCTTTACATTTAATCTCGAAGATCCCATAACAGGCGCACCTATTCGAGGCAAAAGAGCATTGGAGTTTACTATCGAATTAGCGCAAGAAGCGGCTCATCTATGTTCGATGAATTTACCGCCTCCCATGAAGCTTACGTACGAAAAAACACTCATGTCTTTCATTCTTTTAAGCAAGAAACGCTACGTGGGAATGCTCTATGAATTGAATCCGGACAAAGGAAAACTAAAGTTCATGGGACTGCCGTTGAAACGACGCGATGCGTGTGACTATTTGAAAGATGTGTATGGCGGCATTTTGACGATTCTTATGAAGGAACCTGACAATATCCAAAAGGCGTTGGCGTTTCTACAAACCGCTCTAGAAACGTTGGTGAAGGGCGAGGTGACCTTGGAAAAACTCGCAATCACCAAAGCTCTTCGAAGCGACTACAAAAAACCGGAGCAAATTGCGCATTGCGTGTTGGCCAACAGAATAGGTGACCGCGACCCCGGAAATAAACCCAAACCGGGAGACAGAATTAAATACGTGTTTGTAAGGGCGCTGAACAAAAACGCGCTGTTGGGGGAACGCGTCGAAACTATTCCATTTATAGTTGAGCACAAGCTCCCGGTGGATTACAACTATTACATCACGAACCAATTGATGAATCCGCTTCAACAGTTGCTTGGGCTAGCACTCGAGAAAATATATGTATGCAAGCAGAAAAAAACGAAAGACATCACAGAATATCGGCGAAAGATGGACCTGTTCTACAAGGAATCCGACGATTTGGAGTTATACATGAAAAAAAGGGAAAAGTACAACTCGAGTCAAATACAAGCCCTGCTTTTCGATCCATTCTTAAATGACTTGTATAATAAAACAAATGGAATACAAACTATGCTGCAATTTTATCGAAAAACTAATTGAAATAAGGCTTGATACGTTGTGCCAATTGCATATCTTTCGGATTTATGGTGACTCTCTTTGCGTGGATCGCGCATAAGTTGGTATCTTCAAACAATTTCACTAAATAATTCTCGGTGGCCTCTTGAAGAGCAAGAATAGCGGACCCTTGCCACCGAAAGCCCTTATCTACGCCAGCGCAATACTGCGTAATTTCTTGGACGAGGCGGCAAAAAGCGGCTTTTGGAATCAGCAGCTCCGTCGTTTTTTGGTATCTTCGGATTTCTCGTAAAGCTATTGTGCCTGGTCTGAAACGATGGGGCCTTTTCACCCCAACAAACCTTGGGATCGGCTTCCTCGCCATTTTATCCCCATATGTTTTGCGAGGCGCCTTTCCTCCTACTGATTTTCTTGCGGTTTGTTTTGTGCGTGCCATGTTAGTCGTTCATAACTTAAAAGAAAGAATCTAATTTTATGAAAATGCGAAAATCGGTGTGTTTCATACACAGCACCAATATGGCCATTTGGCGAGACGAAATGTTACTCTCTCTATTGCAGCATCTTCATGATTGCGGGGCGATGAAAGTTTTCGAGATTATTTTTGTTTGTAACATAGGAGATCCCTTGGACGAGGGTAAAATAACGAAATTATACCCGTCGGTAATTATTCAGAATAATTCCTCGAATCTGTCGTTGTACGAAAACGTCACCATTCGAGCCCTCCACGCTTTTAGCCTCATTCATGCGGAATATGACATTTTATATTTGCATACAAAAGGCGTTTCGCATGCGAAAGATTCGGGCTATATGAAAGGAATACTATCGTGGAACCAATACGCCTTGACTTGTGTCGCGACCCACCACGAGCAATGTACCGATCGTTTACAAATATATGATGTGTTAGGCTCGAATTACAGAAACGATGGCGTAAATCCTCCTCATTTCAGTGGAAATTTTTGGTGGGCGCGATCCGAATATATACGCACTCTAACCGTCGACCATTTGAAAGAAAAATATGACGCAGAGTTTTGGTTGTTTCGAGGAAATCCGTCCTATTACAATATTTTTAACTTGGAAAAGATGTATGAACATGAGTATCCTCTCCCGTCCTACGCTTCTTTTGTAACAAAACAATTTGAAAATGCACCGTTAAAAGTCCACGAATCTTCCGAATTGGTTTCAGTTTTATTTGGACTTTATGGACTAGCGACGGTGGACATTACGAATGAAGTCCGTCCTTTTTTTTCACCAGCAGGATTGATTTTCCCGGTTCCATTGAATGATATGAGAGGCGATCCCGTCCCGAATAAACGAAAACTGGTCTACGTTCATTATCGTTGGAACGGGATCGATAGACATGAATGTTTAGATGAAAAATCGCAAGGAATAAAAATTGGTTTGTAAAATTAGAATAGCATAGTATCTCAATGAAAGAAAAACGTGTGCGCTTTGACGTGTTTTCGGAAGTTTTGCTTATTCCTAGAAGCGAGGTTTCGTTGTGGTATACCAACAAAGATTATATCCAGTTCCGAAAAGAATGGCAATGGTACAAGCTAGAAGAGTTTTCCAAAAATTTTAATCTACGCAAAAATCGCGTGTTTTAATGTTATCGCTAGCATGAAAACGCCGATTATTTATAGACACTTTTATAAATAATCATTTGTATATTTTCTTTACTTTTCTTGTTGCACTTTGTTGTTATTGCGTAAGGAAACCAAGAAAAAGAAGTATTCAAAAATTCAATTATAGAATTAATCAATGGTAAAACAATTATAGAATGGAAACTGAATTATCACCAAATTTTACATGCCTTGAAATGGGCAAACCTTGTTGGTTTTTAGTGGGTTTTGTTTTAAAATCTTCAAGGGTGTAAAGAAATTATAAAATTATGGTTATAGATTTTTTAATTTATCATTCGTTCTTTTCTAGTTATATTTTAGTATGAGTTCATCGAAACCTCCATTTTCAACCAATGTAAGACCTAGTCCAATGGTAAATGTAAATGACATAAATTCTAGATTAATGATTCTTCCAGGCTGTAATGCCGATACAAGGTGTACATATTGGTTAGGTGCTTTAAATGGGGAAACACGTAGAGGATGCGGTATAAATGTGTTAAGATTTATGGGTGAGATTGATGAATCAAATGCAAAGATAGGATTAAACCAAGCTATGAATACTGGTCAAGGGACTCCTTTTGCTGACGTTATCGACTGGTTTAATAAAAAAATAACTAATTCACAGAAAGGAAACGAAATATATGTTGCTAGTGTTACAGAAGGAATAAATTCTTTATCAGAACTAACCAGATTTTTTCGTGTATTAAATTTTCATCTGATTCCGAATTCATGTACAATAGTAAAATTAAATAGACATGCTGATCCAGCTCAACGTCCAGGAAACTTTACACCAGGTCATTATGTATTGATCTCAAAAGATAATGCGGGAAAACTATGGACTTATGAGCCTTATATATCAAAACCCGGTGATTGTAACAGGAGAGAATTTAAAGGCACTATTAGTCAAGGATTTTTCAATGCATATAATAAACAACAGGGTTATATTAGTGCAAGTTTTATAGAATTTCGTAAAACAACGGTTGGTGGAGGTTACGACAATAAAGAAGAGGCATTCAGAATGCCCGAGGATACAATGAGTAATTTTGTAAAAGATATAGAAATGTCAATTGTATGCAATGTTTCAGCAAAAACAAAAAGATCAAAGACAAAAAGAAAGCGAATAAAAAAGAAAACTAGGAAAATGAACTAGGAGCCAATTTTTAACAATACAATTTAATGATTTCAACCAATTCCGTGTTTTCTTCCCGTTCAATCCGGTCGATACATTTGTTCACTGTATCTATCAATGCATCCAATTTATCTTGAATATCCACTTTGCTAATATTCGAGTCAGGATTGAAACGAATGAATAACCATTTACCGCTATGTATCATATACACGTCATCATATCGAATTTCTTCATCATGCTCATCATATCCTCGATGACCAAATTCATCCGTTTCAATCGCCAATATAGTATTACCAATGAGTTTCCGATGGTCAATTCGACGGCGGTGGGTGCAATCGCAATTGCCAGTATAAAGTGGTTTGTCATGAATAAACCCTTCGAAATAATTATTTATTGCATTTCGTACCATTATTTCTTTTGTGTGTGTATATATTGTTTTACTGCGTTCATCATTAGGAAATAGGTGCTTAAAACAAGTCGCACAATAGCCATCATAATACGGATTGCCACTACGACTATCTAGCCAAGTAATACAGTTCGGACATCGTTTTCCACCGCCGTGTTTTTTACATTTATCGGTTTTTTCTCTGGCACTCGCTGGACAATCCGGAGAATTACATCGTTTTCCGCCGCCGTGTTTTATACAATTATCGGTTTGGCCTATCGCACTCGAAGGACAATCTGGAGAATTACATCGTTTTCCACCGCCGTGTTTTTTACATTTATCGGTTTTGCCTTCCGCACTCGAAGGACAATCTGGAGAATTACATCGTTTTCCGCCGCCGTGTTTTTTACATTTATCGGTTTTTTCTCTGGCACCAGATTGACAACCGGGTTCAACACAACGACGAGTCTTACGTTTTATTTCAATACAATATACTTCGGACATGATACTGATTGTACACTGATACCTTTAAGTATACAGAATCATTTTTTTGTGAAAGTATACCAGCTGTAGCCTTTTGCGCAGAGTTTTTTTCCCTTTTTTTCATTTTTTAATTCATTAATTCTTTTTTTCATTTCATTTTTTCCAATGAACGAAAACGAACTTTTTCTCTGGAATGAACGAAGAAGAGAACGTTTGGAGAAAGATTTGCGGCGAGATAGTTGCGTCCCTACCCCAACGTTGCATCATTTCGATCGAAAACGTAAATACTTGGAAGAAGACTGCGCTACGCTGCAACGAGATTCACTCCAGATAAGAAGCGTGCTTAAGAATTCACTGATCCTAACCAATGAACTAGTGAAGAACGAACTTGAGCGAATGATTCAAAGTGCCGCGGAACAAGAATCGATTTTGTTGCAAGAAAAGGAAGAAGCCGAAGAAAGTTTTCAGCTTGAAATGTTTTCCATTTTAGAGGCCAGGAAAGACCAGAAATCTTTAAAGTCACAAAAAAAATACGACAAAGAACAACGCATGATAGAACGCGGTATTCCGGTGGATCTTCCCATGAAAGTCTTGACACCTGAAAAACTGAACGGTCCCATGGATTATCTTTGCGGCATTTGCAAACAAAGTCATCGAATGCGAGATTCCGTGTCGACACAGTGCAACCATCATTTCGGAAGAAGTTGCTTTGATGCATGCGTGGAAAAGGCGAAAGCGGAGCAGCGCAAACTTCATTGTCCATTGTGCAACACAAAGTCGCCGAAATTTTTCGGTTATCGGGAACGCGTAAGAAAACTTTGAAAAGAAGATATAGGTACATGTAGACGCACAGGGTTTCTGTCTTCACAAGACACCCAAAAACAATATTCCTTTCCAATAATGGACATACTTAAACAAAACTCGATTCCTAAACGGAAAAAACAAAAAAGTTCCGATACGAAAGATGGCAGAAAAGTTTCTTTATGCAGCCAAACGAGACAATGATAATATTGATTCGGCAAGGTCCCAATACTGCCATGGATCAAACCTACATATCCTTCTCCCGTCCATACAAAATTCGAAGACCCGCGAAGTTTCAACCCGTTCCAAAAAACAAAGGGGGTTTCTATGAGGATGTTGAGTTTGTCGTTTACTATTTCACCTATTTGAAAAACCGGAGTCCACGAATAAATAAAGTATTCTTTGTGGACGATGAAAGGAATCCAGTTTTTTTCTCGTTCTGCAGATTCGACAAGTTTACAATCACAGAATCCAAGTTCTAGATCGTATCTGCCGCGCACCATACTGTTCATCCCATTTTTCGAATATCCTACTGTAGTGGCTAAAAAATAGATCTGTCCTTCCAGTTCATACAGTCGCACATCTTCCAGTCCTTGAAACTTGGAATCATTTTGCGGGATACCCATGGAATCTTCTGACATGCGAATCAGCGAGGAATCGCACACAGAAACATAATTTGTAGATTTTACCTTGTGGTCAGAATCGTGAATGATACAATGACCGCTGGGCAAGTATTCGTAATTTACAAAACGAGTATTGAGTATTCGTAAAGGCGGTATTTCGAGATATGAACAATTTGATGCACGAAACGAGTCTATAATCGGGAACTCCAATTTATCGATACGAGACGTTGGAGTGGCTAAAATTCGGGCATAGCAAAACATTGGTACGCGAAAAAGCGAAGAGTCGTGATTCGCTTTGTACCACACGGGGTCCCACTCAGAATTGGCTTCCAGCCATGCCCAATAATTGACTTCCCAGACAAGTGTTTGATATGTGTTGATAAAACGAGGATATTCCTCCTCGCACAGCTTATGAAATCGTTGGATGGCTTTTGCCCGACCCATAAAAAAAGATCCACAAAAGCGCCACAAGACACCTGAAACAAAATCTTGTTTCTCGGAACATCCGGGCATAAATATCTGCATATCTTCAGCGCACGGACGCGATGCGGCATGTTCTTCAGGTGGACGATGAAGAACCAGAGGGAACGTTTGTAGATGTAATTCGTGCAAGTATCTTTGACATTCTTCTATTTCAAGCTTTGGAAGCATATCCACAACGTCATGGTCAATCCAAGCAAAATGACTTGTATTGAATATATTTCGGCTAACGGCCAAGTCGACCCAACCTACTTTTCTGTGTAAATAATTCAAGTACTCCTTGGTGTCTTTCGGCGGGAAAAGAGTGGCGGGTAATTTGCAAGAAACCATCGTAGGGGCAAGACATACTTCAATATGCACCTTCTCATTCGCTAATCCAACCAGAAAGGGTTGACATTCAAGGTCAGTGAAAATGACAAGAGGTGCTCGGATTCCTAACAAAAAAACGAGTTTTTGCAGGCGATGAGCATGCGTGTTTTTGTGAAGAGGCGTATTGTAATAGTTGATATAACTGGTCACAAAGGTAATAGACATTTCTAGATAACGTCTATTCATTTTTATATTCTTCTAACCAGTGGACTAATTCAGACTTTCTCCATTTCCATAAATCGGCATTGCTATATCCTTGAGCCAGACACAAGGCTCGTAGAGCGGATAGATTCATTTTGGCATACTTACTTTTTTTCTTTTTTGTGCCATCTGTTTCGAGCTCAGACACCAAATCGTCATTCGTTTCGACGTCTCTAATTTCGACGTCCGTATCCTCCGCTTCCAAATCTATCACCAAAGGTTCTTGGATGACGAAAGACACATCTTGCGCAAAGATTTCGGGTCTGGCTTTGACACTTGGTCTGCACTCCTCTTTTTTGATACTTAAAATAGAGATTCGGGTTTTCATCGAATCAATTTCCGCAATAACTGAGTGGCATATATCTGCCAGAGAATCATTGTTTTTTTCTAACGAATCAATTCTGTTCTTGAAATGGTAGACCATTAAGAATATCAGAAAGAAACTTATCCCTAAACTCATAAAAAAGAAACTTTCGACCATAGGGAAAAAGCCCATTTTACTTAATTCATATATTTAAAGAGGGAATGTGAACGCTTCAGGCACATCATAAACATGTTTCATGAGTCGAAGGTTCAGGGTGCTTTTCAAATCATACATTCCATATTGATTTATAATGGATCGTATTCTATTGGCCGATGGGCTTTGAAACCAAGCGTGCATCTCAATAAATGCAATATGACGTAGTCCGCCCATGGGCGTATCGATCATACGAAGTGTCACGTGTTTGACTCGGCCAAGGAATAGAACATTCTCGACCAAATAGATCAATTTTTCTTTGTTACAGTGCACAGGGACATTCGTTATGTATAAAGTGCTCCAATCTCTTGGAATATACTCTTCGTACATTGAAACAATGCCAAGAAACAACGTCAAGAAACAATGCCAAGAAACAACGTCAAGAAACAACGTCAAGAAACAACGCCGAGTATAGACTCAAATCTAAAATCAATTTTTCGAAAAAAAAGATAGACTTAGTATAAATGGACCCTACACCGATTTCTCAGCCGATTCAGCCGTTTTGGGATATGAAAATGATTCTCATCGTATCCTTGATCGCTATTATAGTCCTTTCTTATTTAGGAATTAATTTATTACTCGTTTTCGGCAACCTCCTTGAAACAACAATCGCTTTGTTTTCTCCTTTGATAAAGAAAGTTTTCGGAACATTGTTTCAATCTACCGGACAAGTGATTAACGCATCCTCAGAAATCGTTGCAGAAACATCGAAAACCGGGATCGATATTGTCGACGGGGTTGTGAAAGAGATTGGAGATTTGTTGATTGACTCTGCCAATCCAGGTATTGATCCTGTTCCTGATTCAGGCGACAATGCCATTCAAAAACCTTTGAGTGCGACAAAAACAAAATGGTGCCTAGTCGGCGAATATGCGAATAAACGTGGCTGCATTGACATTGGAGAATCCGATAAATGTTTGTCAGGTCAAGTATTTCCGTCTGAACAAATGTGTCTAAATCCCGTCCAATTTCAAAGCTAAGCCAGTCAGTTGACTTGAAGCAAGATTGATATTTATGGGCGATTTCGTGGTCAGGAAAAATTCATACTGGAAACCCGGAGAGGTAGCGAGCTGAATATTGTACATGAACAAGGCAGTTGGAGTGATGCTTATTTGAGCGTTCACTATTACGTTCGATTCACCATATTTGATGGTTAAAGTGGGGGCTTCGACTAGCGACGCAGGAATGGTCAGAGAAAAAGTACTGTAATCTTGGCCTGGTGAGATTATATTGAGTACTCCGATACGCGCACTGTCCATTATAAAAGTGTCGTTCGAAGGAGTATAACGCCAAGGAACGTTCTCTGTTGGCAATATACTATAAGTTCGCACTTGCGCGGAATGATTGTACAAGGGAACGGATGCGTCGAGATACAATGATATCACAGGTCCTGGAACATCGCAAGAGCTCGACGGAGTGGGAAGGGAAGGACACGTTAACGATTTCGATGCGATGTGGGTGGATATTTGTGTTTGGACACTTCCACGAACCATAAGAGCAAATTTTTGATTTTTTGTTAAAGAGTTTTGTTGTGTGCCAGTGGCTGGAGTAGAATAACGAAGAATCTCTGCTTTTCGGCGCATATCTAATTCCGACTTGGTGTAAGTCGGATACGGCGAGAGTATTTCTAAGCGGGACGGAGGAAAATTAAATAGCATTCTTAGTCGTCGCTGAGAGCAATCCATACATTTCCATCTTATTTTTATTTCGTTAACTTTCTGGTTTGGCGTAATCGTCGGCTCGCTTTCGAGAGAGCCTTTATTTGTTCAGGTGTTTTAGGTGGATGTCTAGCTTCGGATATTTTCGGGGTAAATATATTCATTAATTCATGGTCGTCATCCGATGCGGTATATTGTTCATTTCGCATTTCATTGAGAAGTATCGAGCCAATGTATGGATTCGTTTTTTGAACTTTTAAAAATTGAATGATTCTCTGTTTATGACTGAGTCTTTTAAATGCCGTAATTGATTTCTTCGCTAATGTATCATCTTCAATCCTACTTAGTTGATTCAAAAGTGGTATCCTTGTATCTTTCGATAGTTTCATGTACATTTCGTTCAACGTATTCACGTATCTTTGTCTTGCCTGGTTGAATGATTTCGTCAATACCTGTTGAATGATTTCGCAATTTGAAATTATCGTTTCAATTGTGGTTATGAAATTTTTTACATAAACCATACCGAAATTAGTCTTTTTTAGTCCATTCAATGCATCATACAACAAAGGAACCGAGTTGACCCATTCAACTTGAAAACCTGTATTCGTTTGAGCGTTTATTTCTTTGTTCAAAACAAATAACTTCTCGTCATTAGGGAGGCTGACGATTTTGGCTGAAAATAATCTCAAGCAGTCGACCAATTCTTGGTCTCCATCGGCGATAAAATCAGTTTTCAAATATTGTAAAAAATGATCTGTCCATTTGAAAATACCTTCCATTCTTTTTAAATAATTTGGATTCAACACTTTTCCTTTACTTTGGGGAACAACAGCGCTATATTGAGTGATCAAGTTGTTAATTTCGTGGATTTGACTCGTACAGTATTGCCCAAAATATGCATTTACCGCGCTATGAAATTGCATATTGCCTAAACGAGAATTGTCAATATTGCCTAAACGAGAGTAACGCGGAGGATTCATATATAATCGAGTGACATAATCCTAAATCTTAATTGTACCATTTGGAAGATAAATACGACGTGGTTCCTTTTCCAGCATTGCTTCTCGAGAGAGAACTGGTCGTAGTGTCAGGTCCAAACACGACTATATTGTTTATTTCAAAAACGTTCAAAGCGTATCCATAGTACCTTAAGTTTGACAGACTGCCTGCAAATCCGCCATTACCGTTTACAAGAACATCGCTATAGTTTTGTTTAGGGACATTCGCAAACGTTTTTCTCTTTATGATTGTACCGTTTACGTAGATATCCATAATCATATTTTGAAGACGTATTGCCACATGAAACCATTTTGATAGTGGGATATTCGGAACGGTGATGATATCCAAGCTTTTGACGTTATCCGAAAGGATTTTAAGCTGCGCTTCTTTGTCGTACTTTGTAACATAAAGACCGGGTCCGTTTAATATATTAATAGATCCTGAAACATCATTGTTTGAAAAATCATAAAAGTTCTCCGACCCTTTCACAAATATATTGCTTAGCAAAGAAGTGATGGAATCCAATTTTAACCAAATAGACCAAGTATATTCAATCCCGGAATATTTATCGTTGGAGCGAAGTATAGGAATGGTATTGGAATCTTTCGGGTTTTGAGAGATATTCACTTTCTCGTACCCTTGGATCATGCCGCGCACGAGATAGGGATTAGCAGCCGGACCCATAAAGAAAGCAACCATAGATAGTCCAATTTTCAAAAGCAATAAAAAGATTAAAAACACTAAAATAATGAACGCAAATTTTGCTAAAAGTCCATTGGAATTTAAAAAACCGGTACTCGCATCCATACTTTTGCTGGAAAATTCACTTAAACTTGTCTGAACGCTTTCTTTTGCATTTTGATATGTAGCTCCCATAGAACCAGTCGTTTCTGACATTTTCCCGGTAATGTCTTGCGCAGAAGGAATCGTTTCTCGCATCTGTTCAATAAACGGTTTATCCATTTACATAACCTACTTTTTTGTTTGAGGTTATGTAACATTTATCTAAATCTTCTCTTACCAGTTCTGCGTTTCAACTTTCTGTTTGCTTTGGAACCTTTGTACAAATTCTTCGCCGTTTTCACTGCTTTATTGAAAGAATAAGAAGGGTCCGTCAATCTGCCCTTGAACGTATCTTTCATGATTTTTTTCCAAAGAGGCATTATATATTTCAAATAGATTAAAAAAGAGTCACTTTGTTGTAGTCAAGTTGATCTTTTGTTACCACCACATTCATTCCGAATGACGAAAATAAACTGCTAAAGTAACT
>Ga0209550_10000988_pt1 | contig 27568 bp, 21 predicted proteins | sample LauGreSuBDMM15SN_2_FD_187567 | JGI IMG/M metagenome (GOLD analysis project Ga0209550, IMG submission 187567) | Freshwater lake microbial communities from Lake Michigan, USA - Su13.BD.MM15.SN (SPAdes) (version 5) | ecosystem: Environmental > Aquatic > Freshwater > Lake | place: Lake Michigan... | reverse complement strand
CTACCAAATGGATTATGCCAATCGCATCGAAGCCATCAAAGAAGCCTTAATGGATGTTGAAGAAGGTGCCGATATGGTCATGGTAAAACCCGGAATTGCTTATTTAGACATTGTTCGTGAAGTCAAAAATGCCGTAAATGTTCCCGTAACAGTTTTCCACGTTTCTGGCGAATATGCAATGATTAAAGCTGCTTCCGAAAGGGGTTGGCTCGATCACGACAAAATCATGATGGAACAATTAATGTGCATCAAAAGGGCAGGAGCAAGTTTAATTTCAACCTATTTTGCCAAAGAAGCAGCTATCATTTTAAACCAATAACAATGAAAAATGTATTTTTATTTGTGTGTCTTATTTTAATTATTTCTTGTAAAAAAGAAAGCCAAGAAGTTTTTACACAACCCAATTCAACCGAAGTTTTGCAAACGCCTGAGCAGCTTGGAAAATCTATTTTTGAAGGAAAAGGGAATTGCGTTGCCTGTCATAAAATCAATGAAAAGTTAGTCGGACCAAGCATTCAAGACATTGCAAAAATCTATAAAGCACAAAATGGTGACATTGTTTCCTTCCTAAAAGAAGATGCGAAACCAATAGTTGATCCAACGCAATATGAAGTGATGAAAACCAATTTTGCACTTACAAAAGCCATGTCCAACGAAGAATTAAAAGGATTGGAAGCGTATATGTATAGTGATTTTAAATAGTTTTTGAAGCTATCTGCCTGCCGGCAGTCAGGGTTCCCGCCATCCGCTATATCCACGCCCAAAAGCGTGGGATGCCGCTACTGTCTGGGCTAAAAATCAGAACCATTTTGAATACTACTAAAAGTAATCTTTAATTGATGATTTATAAATAGTCTATAGAATGAATTTAGTTTCAAAGAAATTCCGTAAATTCGTATATAAACTAAATTTTATTTCAACCAATTAAAATCCACTTCTAATGAAATTATTAAAAAAACTATTTCTCTTTTTTGCCTTATTTCTAACTACACTAATTGTGTTAGCTTATGCTTTTAATGTAGATTATTTGATAAAAGCCGTTCGAACTATATACTTAAAAGGCCATCAAACCGCCTATTTAGAAGACTATAAAGAATTTGATAACGGTACAATAACCAAAAGTGACACCGCACAACCTTGGGCAATTCATAATAACTACAACAAAGTAAAAGCAACTCCAGCTTTAGAACAACTTCACAAACAAATAGGAACAGTTGCTTTTTTAATCATAAAAAACGATAGCATTTGGCACGAAAGTTATTATGATGGTTTCGATAAAAACTCCAAATCAAATTCCTTTTCTATGGCAAAAAGTATTGTTTCGGCTTCGCTAGGAAAAGCCATAATGGAAGGAAAAATCAAAAGTTTAGACCAATTGGTTTCCGACTTTTTTCCTATATTTAAAGAAGGAAAATCAGCAAAAATGACCGTTGGAGATTTATCTTCTATGGCGTCAGGATTGAATTGGGACGAAGCGTATTACAGCCCTTTTTCAATAACCACACGAGCGTATTTTACTGACGATTTAAGTAAAGTAATCTTAGGGTTAAAAGGCGTTGATGAACCAGGAAAAAAATACAAATACCTGAGCGGGAACACCCAATTATTAGCAATGGTCATTGAAAAAGCGACGGGTGAAAATTTGCCAAATTATGTTTCAAAGAATTTTTGGAAACCAATGGGAGCCGAAAACGATGCGCTTTGGCAAACCGATAAAAAAGGCGGAATTGTAAAAGCATTTTGTTGTATTGCAAGTGATGCCAGAGATTTTGCCCGTTTTGGGAAACTATACAAACAATATGGAAAATGGAACGGCAAACAACTTTTAGACAGCACTTTCATTGCAAAATCAATTACGCCAAGATTTAAAGCTTCTCCTGAATACGGTTATGGCTGGTGGTTGAGTGATTACAAAGGGAAGAAAATATTTTATATGCGCGGCCATTTGGGACAATATGTAATCGTAATTCCTGAAGACGAGTTAATCATTGTTCGATTAGGAAATCAAATAAAAAAACAATCAAAAACTTCACCACACAGCGATGATTTTTTTGTATATATCGATGAAACCTACAAAATACTTGCCCAATGATAGATAAAATTAACCTTGAAAACATTCTTTTTTTAGACATTGAAACCGTTCCGGAAGCTTCCGATTATCAGGATTTGGATGCCGAAATGAAAGACCTTTGGGACCACAAAACACAATACCAAAGAAAGGAAGAATATACGCCAGAAGATTTTTATGACCGCGCAGGAATTTGGGCTGAATTTGGAAAAATCGTTTGTATTTCGGTTGGTTATTTTACCATTAAAGGAGACATTCGACATTTTAGAGTGACTTCTTTTTTTGGAGATGAAAAGAAAATCCTTCACGATTTTATCAATCTCTTGAACAATCATTTCAACAAGCCGCAACACGTTTTATGTGGTCATAACGCAAAAGAATTCGATATTCCATTTATTGCTAGAAGGATGATTATCAATCAAATTGCCATTCCAAACAAGCTAAATTTATTTGGCAAAAAACCTTGGGAAATTCCCCATTTGGATACTTTAGAATTATGGAAATTTGGTGATTATAAACATTTTACTTCCTTGAAATTACTGACAAAAATTCTCGGAATCCCTTCTCCAAAAGGCGATATCGACGGAAGTCAAGTGGGACACGTTTATTATATAGAAAAAGACATCGATAGAATTGTAACCTATTGCGAAAAAGACACTATTGCCGTTGCGCAAATATTTCTGCGTTTGCGTCGGGAAGATCTTTTGATTGAGGAGGAAATTATTCACGTGTAAATATAAGAAACCCAGATTCACCTGGGTTAATTTGTGATAATTTGTGAAATTTGTGTTTAACTTTTTTACTTTTACAAAAAAATAAATTATGGTTTTAAGTAGATTTTGGTTGGTTATATTTATTTCTTCTATTGCTTTTGTATTAATTAGCTTGTTCTCTGGAAACAGTTACACGCTTGATTTTATGATAAATGGTAAAAAAGGCGACCCAATTATTATCTCTGAGAAATACCTCAATCAAGTTCCAGTTTTCATAAAAGACAGTATTGAAAATGCTCCCGACAAAACGATTGTAATTGATAAAATCGCTTCAAATCCTGATACGACTTACGTTTATTCGGCCAAAACCATAAAAATTTTCAGCGGTGTTCAAAAATCCGATGGATTGTTACCAACATGTAAAAACACATTACTTGATTTGATTTTGCCATTACTTGCTTATTTGGCATTTTTTTGTGGATTGATGGAGCTATTAATCATTTCTGGTGCGTCAGAAAAACTAGCAAAATTACTGAGTCCCGTGTTTGTAAAAGTATTTCCAAGCATTCCCAAAAATCACCCGTCAATTTCCTATATGACCTTGAATTTTGCCGCTAATTTCTTAGGATTGGATTCTGCGGCTACGCCATTTGGGTTAAAAGCAATGGAAAGTTTACAAGAAATAAATCCAGATAAAGCCAAAGCGAGTGACGCACAAATTATGTTTATGTGTCTGCATGCCTCGGGGCTTACCTTGATTGCCACTTCAATAATAGGTTATCGAGCTGCCGCCAATGCTACCAACCCCGCCGATGTAATGTTGCCTTGCATTATCACTTCTTTTATCGGAACAATTGCTGCCTTTTTAATTGTTGGAATTAAGCAAAAAATCAATTTCAAAAGTGCTTCTTTGGTAATCGCTTTGATTACATTAATCGCTGCAATTATAGGTTTATTGATGTATGTTAACCATTTGGATATCATAGGTAAAAATTACTTTACCTCTAATCTTTCTGCATTGATATTAGTTGGAATCATAGCTTTTACCTTAATTTTTTCATTTTTTAAAGAGAAGAAATTTGCTGCGGTAAATACTACTGTTTTTGAAGCTTTTGTTTCAGGAGCCAACAATGGTGTGAAAACGGGAGTCACCATTTTCCCTTATGTTTTAGGAATGTTAGTCGCCATTTCGTTATTTAGAAACAGCGGATTATTTGAAATTATTAGTGAGTGGATTGCCTTTGCTTTTTCCAATATGGGCGTTAGCAAAGAAATCACCGATGCTTTCCCGGTTGCGTTGCTAAGACCATTCAGTTCGGCGGGATCTCGTGGTTTTTTAATTGATTCTATGAATACTTTTGGAGCCGATTCCCTAACAGGAAGATTGAGTAGTATATTCCAGTGTAGTGCCGAAAGTACTTTTTATGTTATTGCGGTTTACTTTGGTTCTGTTAATATAAAAAACACCCGTTACGCCTTGGGAACCATGCTTATCGTTGATGTGATTTGTGTAATTACGGCAATATTTGTAGCCATTTGGTTTTTTTAAGATGATAGAAATAGAACGGAAATTTTTAGTAAAATCGGAAGCCTTTAAAAAGAATTCATTTGATAAAAATGAGATTTCTCAAGGCTATTTAAATTCTAATCCTGAGCGAACCGTTCGAGTTCGAATAAAAGGAAATCAGGGCTATTTAACCATTAAAGGAAAAGGAAATGAAACGGGATTGAGTCGTTTTGAATGGGAAAAAGAAATACCAGTTAACGAAGCTAGAACGCTATTGGAACTTTGCGAAAGCGGTGTAATTAATAAAACCCGATATGAAATAAAATTCGGAAATCATGTCTATGAGGTTGATGAGTTTTTTGGCGAAAATGAGGGGCTATTTTTAGCTGAAATTGAATTACAATCGGAAGACGAAGCCTTTGTAAAACCAGATTGGTTGGGCGAAGAAGTTACGAATAACAAAAAATATTACAACTCCTATTTAAGTAAAAACCCTTATAAAAATTGGTAATTAGTTTTCTATTATTTCCAATTTTACTATAATAACGCCGCTATTTTTATTAGAAGCAATTTCCATAAATGCACGTCTTGAAAGATCAATTTCCCGACCTCTAGAAAAAGGCCCGCGGTCAATCACTTCTATAATTACCCATTTTCCATTGGATTCATTGGTTACTTTTAGTTTAGTTCCAAAAGGGAGTTTTCTATGGGCAGCAGTATATTTATCGTTACTAAATCGAATGCCACTTGATGTTCTTCTACCGTTAAATTTATTAGCATAATAAGAAGCTTGCGCTTTGGTCTTGAAGACCTTTAATTTTAATTGGGGCTTTATGGTATCTATGGCAATAGCTTTAGTTTTAACCGTATCTATTACTACTTTTTGAGGAGTCTTTTTACTGTTTTTTTGTGCTTGAATTGGTCGGCCAAAAAGGGATAAAAGGAGACACAAAATTGCGGTGAATACTATTTTTTTTTGTTGTAACATAAATGGGTGTTTGATTGAATGGGGTTAATAAATACTTTTAGACAAGGGTCTAAGTAGTTTTATTAAAACCATAAATGCCAGGGAATTCTGGCTAAAATTAATAGCAACCCTAACGTATAAAAAACAGCAAAAGATTTGAATTTTAATTTGCTCGTTGTTGCTTTTTTATGTTTTACCCAACCTATTGTAATTAATGCAATGGCAATTAAATTAAGCAAGGGATGTTCTAATGAAGTCAATCGCAATGCCTTGTCCGACATTTGTCCTAAAGAGTTAAATCCTAATGGGGAAACAAAATAAAGTGCCAAACCTACTAATAATTGTATGTGTGTTCCAATTAAACCAAATAGGGCAATTTTTCTATCTTTGGGTGTAAATTCTTTTTTTGAAGTCAATCCGATAATTGAATTAACTATTACAAATACTAATAATATTAAAACTAGGTAAGCCCAACCGGAGTGAAATTTTTGTAGTACAGTGTATAAATTCATTTTTAATTAGGTTTTTAATTTAAACAAATATAAAGAAAAAAGCATAAAAAAACGGCATTCTTTAATTAGAATGCCGTTTTAAATTATGTAGTATTAAATTAGTTAAACGTATAACGAACACCTAACTGAGCTTGCCATCTTGAAGAATTAACTCCTGCGTCATCAACTTGATTAAGTTGTTTTGCTGCATCAGGATTATATCTGAAAGTTGGAGTAGTACCATCTGCTAAGAAACCAACATAGTCAACAAGTTGTACTTGATCAAAAGTAGCAAAGTAACGTTTTCCCCAATCTTTATTCAAAAGATTTGTAAAGTTAAATATATCTGCAGTTATCTCGAACGTGTGTTTTCTTTTGCCAAAATTCACTGAAATTTCTTGAGCAAATTTTAAATCAATTACATGGCTCCACTTTAAACGATCTCCATTTCTTTCAGCATATTGCCCTCTTCTACTTCTTAAATAATCATTTCCTTCAATGAAAGCGTTTAACTCTACCCATTGCTGTTGAGCAGTCAAACCACCAGTTGTATTAACAAGATTAATTTGTGATTGACTAGCTGGTACAAACATTAAAGCTGATTCTGAAAAGGTGTCTCTAAGTAAATTTCCACTATCATTATATACATAACTTATAGGAGTTCCTTCAGCACCTTCGTAATACAAACCTAACTTCGTTTTTAAGTTATTATTCCACTTGTAAGTTAATGAAGTAATTCCTAATATTCTGTTACCTTGATCAAAATCAGATCTAGAAACACCCCCTACTCTGTTTGATCCATTTACAGTCTCAATATTGTTCCACTGTGAACTGTTTTGAGAAGAAGTAGCATCAAATAAAACCGTAGATTCTCCATACGCATGCGTTCCTTGAACAAACAAATCCAATTTATCCGTTGTAAAGGTTTTCGATAATGTGTATGATGCATTCCATGCCTTACCTTCAGAAGTATTTGAAGCTAAATAAATCCCTTGATAAATGTTGTCAACTCTTACATTTGCATTATATCTAGGTCGCTTATCAGCACCCGTTAATGTCACGGTTGGGTTTTGGATATTTAAATTTTCATATTTTATAGCTGAGATGTTATCATTATAAGTGATGTCACCACTAAATAAAATTCCATGAGGTAATTTTTGATCAACTGCTAAACTTGCTTTGAATACTTGTGGTAATTTAAAGTCTTTTGCAAATAAATCTATATTTCCAGAGAATTGTCCTGTAGCACCCGGATTACCTGGTAATGGCCCTAAATTAGCATTGTTTTGGTTTACAATTTGACTAGCTACCGATGTATTTGGATCAAATAAAGGCATTAAAGCATTCGTAGTGCCATTTATATCAATTGCTCCTTGAGTAACCCCATTGTTGTTGTATGCTCCACCTGGCCATACCAAAGGCAATCTAGATGTGAAAATTCCCAAACCACCTCTAATTTGTGTTTTTTTATCTCCATTGACATCATAATTGAATCCAACCCTTGGAGATATATGCAATCTAGTATCGATTCTTTGCCCTACACTTGCGCCTTTTAAATCTTTACCAGCAGCTTTTAATAAAGCAACAGTTCTAGTATTAAAATCGGTATTGTTTATATAACTATCCCAAACGGGTACATCAGCTCTAATACCAAAAGTCAGTTTAAAATTATTAGCCACTCTAAATTCATCTTGAATATAACCTCCAAATTGCATTACATCAAATTCAGCAGCTCCCAGAGAAGCATCAGCTTCACCCCCAACTAACGAGTATCCTAGTCTAAATCTGTTTGGTTTTGCATTATTAATGAAATCATTAACTGTTGCAAATCGGTAATACCCAAAGTTTCTTCCTATAAATACATTTTTAGCAGAAGAAAATTCATTATGAGTACCAATTGTAATAGTGTGTTTACCAGTATTGATTTCAAAGTTATCTGTAACGGTTAGTATTTTCTGTTCTAATAAATTAGCTGTAGAAAAGGTTTCTGAACCAAAGTAAATTCTTCCTGATCCATCAACTATTTCTACATTTGGGAAAGGAGATCCAAATGGATTTCTGTCGTCTTTTACTGTAGTATATCCAATTACTAGATTATTAGCAAATTTATTTCCAAATCTAGAGTTTAATTCTAAGGAAGTCGAGTTAGTAGTAGTTTTAAAATCAATCGCTCCGCCCATGAAATTTATAGAACTTGCAGAAGATCTAGATGGTGAAATTTCATTTGCTTCAACTAAACTGTGTCTGACAGCTAACTTATGATTATCATTTATGTTCCAATCAATTTTAGCAATAAACTTGTCACTTTTTAATGTTGTAAGGTTATTTGTGTACGCTCCTGGATTATATCCGAATCGTGTAATTAAATTGTTTCTCAAAAACTCAATTCCATCAGCAACCGATGCGCTAGGAGTCAAATTTTTTACATTCCCAATATAATTTTTTACATCAAAAGGTTGTGGTGTTTCATTGTCTTGTTTTTCATAGTTAATAAAATAAAACAACTTGTCTTTTTTAATTGCCCCAGCAGCTCTTACACCAATAGTGGTGGCATTAAACTCCGCTAATTTATCTCTTGATCCTCCAGTAGATACTAAGCTTGGAGGTGTTTCTCCTGCATATCCTTCATTTCTATTTATAAAATAAGCAGAACCTTCAAAATCATTAGTTCCAGATTTTGTGATTGCACTAATCGCACCTCCAGCAAACCCTGATATTTTAACGTCGAATGGCGCAACCTGAACTTGGAATTGCTCAATAGCGTCTAAAGATATAGGACTAACTCCTGTTTGTCCTCCATTTGTTCCATTACTAGCTAATCCAAAAACATCATTATTTACTGCACCATCAATGTAGATGGCATTGTATCGGTTATTTTGACCACTAATTGAAATTACATCATCGCCTCTTAATTGAGCTTGTGGTGTAAGTCTGACAAAATCAGCAATATTTCTTGAAAGAGATGGCAACGAGTTGATTTTTTTAGAATCAATTATTGTTTGCGCTCCTGTTTTCTTTGAGTTGAAAATATTGTTTTTTTGTGCAATAACAACAACATCTTTTAATTGATTTGCTTCTTGCTCTAACACAATTTTTAAACTTTGTGAATCACCTAACTGTAAAATAATGTTGTTAACATCTTGTGACTTAAATCCAACGTAACTAAAAGTAACAGTGTATGGACCACCAACTCTCATGTTTGAGATTCTAAAAAGACCATCAAGATTTGTTGAAGCTACATATTTGGTTCCTGAAGGAATATGTACAGCAACAATATTTGACATAGGAATTCCAGAAGACTGATTATCTATAACTTGCCCATTAATTGACGAGTTAGTATTCCCTTGAGAAAATACTGTTAGGCTTGTCAAAAAGAAAAGCCCAATAAATAAAGCATTTTTAAAATTTTTCATTTGTTGTTTTGTTTAAATTTTACGCAAATTTCAGTATTATATTTGTTCCCAATGTTAATAAAATGTTAAATGATAATTATGTGTTAAAATGTTTCTTTTAATGTTAATAAAACAGAAAAATCAATGATAATAACTGCTTAATTGACCATTTACATCGGTTAATATCTTAAAAAAAAGTATTAATATCCTTTTATCACTTATTTAAATAGTGATTTAAAAGAAAAAGGGTAGAACTATCATGATTTTTAACATTTGTCGAGTTAATTTCTTCTAAAATTGAAGCCGCCAATTGTTTTCCTAATTCAACGCCCCATTGGTCAAAACTGAAAATATTCCAAATAATACCTTGAACAAAAATTTTGTGTTCATACATCGCGACCAGTGAACCTAAAGTTTCTGGAGTAAGACTATTTATTAATATGGTATTCGTAGGTTTATTCCCTTCAAAAACCTTAAATGGCGATAAGTAATCTGCCTTTTCGGAAGATAGTCCTTGTTTTTCAAATTCATTTCTAACTTGTTCTTCGGTTTTTCCGTTCAATAAAGCTTCGGTTTGTGCAAAGAAATTAGACATCAATTTATCGTGATGGTCTTTATTTCCATACAATGAATTTACAAATCCAATGAAATCGGTAGGGATTAATTTTGTTCCTTGGTGAATCAATTGAAAGAATGCGTGTTGCGAATTCGTACCAGGTTCTCCCCAAATTACAGTTCCCGTTTGATAATTCACAGGTTTCCCATCACGACCAATACTTTTTCCGTTGCTTTCCATAATTCCTTGTTGCAGGTACGGCGCTAATTTTTGTAAATATTGAGAATATGGAATCAAGGCTTCGCTTTCGGCGCCAAAGAAATTGTTGTACCAAATGCTTAATAATGCCAAAATTACGGGAATATTTTTATCGAAAGTAGCTGTTTTGAAATGTTCATCCATTTCGTTGGCACCTTTCAATACTTTATCAAAATTGTCAAAACCTACCGCTAAACTGATTGATAATCCAACCGCGCTCCATAAAGAAAATCTTCCGCCAACCCAGTCCCACATTGGGAAAACGTTGTCGGCGTTAATTCCAAATGCAGTTACATTTTTTATATTTGTAGAAACAGCAACAAAGTGTTTTGCAACATCTTCTTGCTTTGCTGATTTCAAAAACCAAGTCCGAATGGTTTCCGAATTTGTCAAAGTTTCCTGAGTTGTAAATGTTTTAGAAACAATTACAAATAAGGTCGTTTCGGGATTTAATTTTTTGATGATTTCATTCACATGATCGCCATCAACATTGGAAACAAAATGAACATTCAGATGATTTTTGTAAAATTGCAATCCTTCTACAACCATTGCGGGTCCTAAATCTGAACCACCAATTCCAATATTAACAATATCTGTGAATGACTTTCCCGTAAAACCTTTTCTAACGCCATTTACTATTTCATTGGTAAACGCTTTAATTTTACTTTTTACCTCATAAATTTCAGGGATGATATTTTGACCATCAACATTTACAACTGCGTTTTCTGGCGCACGCAAAGCAGTGTGAAGTACCGCTCTATTTTCTGTTTTGTTGATGATTTCTCCATCAAAATAACCTAAAATTGCCTCTTTTAAATGTACTTCGTTGGCTAATTTCACTAACAAATCCATCGTTTCTTGATTGATTCTGTTTTTAGAATAATCAATCAAAAAGTCATTCCATTTTATATGAAACTTTGACGCTCTTGAAGCATCTTCTTGGAACATATTTTTCATTGAAACGTTTTTCATTGTTTCAAAATGATTCTGAATTTCTTTCCAAGCAGTTGTTGAAGTTGGATTTGTGTTTTGTAAAGCCATTATTGTGAGGATTCTTTGTGTTTCGAATTATTATAATTGCAAATTTACGAATAATGTTTGTAAAGTAATTATTATGATTAAATAGGTGTTTTTATTTCGATAAATGCGTTCTATTTCTTGAATTGCAAATTCGCCACACTATCTAATTCTTTTTTCAAAGGATTCATTTGCGCTAAAAAGCGAGGTAAATTCTTTTTATTCATTGGTTCTGAATTGGGTAATTTCAACCGCAAAGCGTCAACTTGAACGCCATTTTTCCAAAATCGATAGCAAACATGCGGTCCTGTAGAAAGTCCCGTACTTCCAACTTTTCCTATAATATCTCCTTGATTTACTCTTTGTCCTCGTCGTGCAATAATTTTTGATAGGTGTAAATATTGTGTAGAATACGTGCCGTTGTGTTTCACTTTTACGAAATTTCCATTTCCAGCCGTAAAACCAGTTTGTTCTACAACACCTGAAGCCGTTGTCATAATTGGGGTTCCTTGTGGCGCGGCATAATCGGTTCCTTTGTGCGCTTTCCAGATTTGCTGCACAGGATGAAACCTATGTTTAGTAAAGCGTGAAGTAATATTTACAAATTTTAAAGGGGCTTTTAAAAATAAATTTTTGAGCGCTTTTCCTTCCTCATCGTAAAAATCTAATTTTTGAGAATTTTCATTTTGCGCAAATGGAAAGGCATAAATTATTTTTCCTTTGTATTCAAAAAAGGCGCATTTTAGACTGTCAACGCCATCATATACAGAATCATTTATATACCGTTCTGTGAAAGTCACCGCAAATTTATCTCCCTTTTGTAATTTAAAAAAGTCAATTGACCACGCATATATTTTAGAAATCGAAGTTGCCAATGCCCCTTCAACTCCTTTTTTTTCCAATGTTTCCGATAGAGAGCCGTCTAATTCTCCAGCGATAGTTCTCCGCCTGATTGTTACGGGTTTGATGTGTTTGTAAACCGTAATAGAATCTTTTAAATCAATTACATAATAACTCAATCGATCAGGCTGATAAATAAAAGCGCGCATTTTTTTTGATTTTCCTTTCGACCTAAGTATTGTATAAGGTTTGTCAATTCGCATCATTCGAACATCAAAAGTATCTTTGACTTTTTCAACAATGTCATATACTTTTTTGTCTCCTATATTTTGTTTTTCTAGAATACTTCCAAAGGTGTCGCCGTCTTGAATGGTATCTTGAATTACATCAAAATTATTGAGTGTAAATCCAAACGCAACAACAATCGGCACTTTTTTAACTGGCTTTTCTTTGTCCGCTTTATTGCAGGAAACGAGTGATAGAATGAGGATTATTAAAATTGAAATTTTTTTCAAACCGTTATTTATTTGTTTAAACTATTTTTCTTCCCCCCAATTTTTCAATTCTTCTTCGCTCCATAATTCGGGAAAAAATATTCTTCTTTGGTATTTTGGATGCATGTATTTTTTCCAATCGCTTCCGCCAGTTGCTTCTCCATCGCCTTCAATATATTTTCGTGCTGCATTTAAATGACCCATCACCCAGGTAATATTTACGGTGTGGTCATAATGTCGCATTGCTTTAATTAAATCAGGGTTTTTTTGTTCGTTTTCAGGCAATTGTTTGAATTTTTGCCAAAGATTTATGGTATTGTATTCCTCCATGTGACGTAAAAACGAGGGTTTATATTTGCGTTCAAATTCTAAAATTAAATAGGATTTTTGACCCGTTGCGTGGTCTTTTCCGCCCGCTTGCCAATACATGTGTTCTAAAGCATGTTCATAGGGCGTATTTCTGTCAATTGAAGCTCTGAAACGGTAATCAATTAAATTTATTAAATCGGTTGAAGCGAATTCTATCAGGCGGTATTGCGCGCTTTGAAATCCACTTGCAGGGGTCAAAGTATTGCGAAATTTTATGTATTGTTCCACTTCCATTCCGTCTCCCATAATATCAAATGAAGTCGTTAGCATATCAAAATAGCGACTAACTCTCATGATTCTTTCTGTGAAAAAGGCGGTTTCCAATTTATCATTATGTGAAATTTGTTCAATTTCCCACAATATCATTTTAAACAGCAATTCATTGACTTGGTGGTACATTATAAATACCATTTCATCGGGCAAAGTTGTTCTTTGTGTTTGAAGATTCAAAAGGGCATCTGTTTGGATATAATCCCAATATGTGATTGGTTTTGACCAAAGCAATCCTTCTAAATGGGTTTCTGTTTTTTGATTTATTTCTTGGAATTTTTCATTTAATTTTTGAAGAATTTCTTCCGGTATATTTGGGTTTGTCATGTTTATTTTACTTTAATTGTGAAAGAATTTTTCAATCCTTTAAATCCATCAAGATCCGCTTTTATGGAACCAATGACAAGTTCTGCTTTTATTCTTATAGGTAATTTATTATTGTCGTCTGAAATCCAAACCGTAAGGCTTTCTTGTTCTTTAAAAACGCGTCCAGATTGAACCAAAGGACGGAAAACCATGGTTGGAATTTTTCCAAATTTAGTGTGAATGTTTTCTCTTCCAATGAATTTTAACTTAAATTTTGTGGTTTCGCCATCAAAAAACATGTCAATTGCTATGGATTCTCCAACCTGTAATTTGTCAACATTTGGATGATTTCTCAAATAATAAAAAGTAGAAACTATATCTTGAGTATTGTTTGGAATAGCGAGTGTTTTTTCGGTTTTGCTTTCATAATCCTTAAATAATATATGATCCGTATATTGATTGAAAAATCCTTCTTGGTTTTTGGTATAACCACCTTCGTCTATTTTTCTGACAAATTGATATGGATTTCCAGTAGTTTTATCAAAGTAGCTTTCATATAAATCATCCACTTTGAAAAAGAATCTTGACATTCCCGTAGTATATCCTCTGCCAATTACGTGAAATACCTTTTTGTTATTTCGAACAGCTTCTTGAACTTCTAGGGTTGCATATCCTGCGTTGATGATTCCGTAATGAATTCTGAATTTAAACCATTCGCCAGCATCAAACGCATCTTCTTTTTGAGTATCAAAACTTGCAAGAAGAATAAACAATAAGAAAATGATTCCTTTTTTCATGGTTATATAAATCGATTTTTATAGTAAATGCAATTTCCGTTCCAAATGTATAAAAACAAAAAAACCCAATCAAATAATGACTGAGTTTTTATGCTATTAACCAACCAAAAAACTATAAATTATGAAAATTTATAAAGAAAAAAGGAAACCACTCCCGTTTTCTGAGTACAAAGATAGTTAATTCATTGAATTATATTTAGCAAAAAATGAACTTTAACATTTATTTTGCAAAGATAACGCCTTTTAGGTGGTTTTTATTATGATATATTTATGATTTGGAGCAAATTTACAATGTTCCTCTCAAAGATTGTTCTCTTTCAATGGATTCGAAAAGTGCTTTGAAGTTTCCTGCCCCAAATCCTTTTGCTCCCATTCTTTGAATGATTTCATAAAATAATGTTGGTCGGTCTTGAACGGGTTTCGTAAAAATTTGTAATAAATACCCATCTTCATCGGCATCAACCATAATGGCTAATTTTTCGATGGCATTCAAATCTTCTTTCATCATGTCCATGTGAACGCCTAATCTTTCGGGAATTGCTTGGTAATATGCATGTGGTGGCGCCGATAAAAATTCAATTCCACGTGCTTTTAATTGTGTTACAGTTCCAATAATATCGTCGGTTGCAATGGCAATGTGTTGTACTCCAGGGCCACCATAGAAATCTAAATATTCCTCTATTTGAGAACGTTTTTTTCCTTCGGCGGGCTCGTTTATTGGAAATTTAATTCGTCCGTTGCCATTTGACATTACTTTACTCATCAAAGCGGAATATTCAGTGTGAATTTGTTTGTCGTCAAAAGATAAGAAATTTACAAATCCCATAACGTCTTCGTAGAATTTTACCCACGTATTCATTTCGTTCCACCCAACATTTCCAACCATGTGATCGATATATTTCAATCCAACAGGTTCTGGATTGTAATCTGATTTCCATTCTTTGTAACCTGGAAGAAAAACACCATTATAATTTTTTCGTTCTACAAATAGGTGAACGGTTTCGCCATAAGTATAAATTCCAGAACGAACCACTTCGCCAAATTCATCTTTTTCAACAGTTGGTTTCATGAAAGAACGACCACCTCTTTTTATGGTTTCTTCATAAGCACTTGTAGCATCTTCAACCCAAAGCGCAACTACTTTTACACCATCACCGTGTTTTCTTAGATGATCATTTATTGGTGAATTTTCGTTTAATGGTGTGGTTAAAACCAATCTGATTTTGTCTTGTTTTAGCACATAAGACGTTCTGTCACGAACGCCAGTTTCCAATCCAGCATAAGCCAATGATTGGTATCCGAAAGCGGTTTTATAATAATGTGCTGATTGTTTTGCGTTTCCTACGTAGAATTCTACATAGTCGGTTCCTAACAATGGAAGGAAATCTTGTGCTCCTTCAAATATTTTCTCTAAACTGTACTCTAATGATTTTACTTCTTTTGCCATAATAAGCCCCCTGACCCCCGAAGGGAGAATTCCTATTAGGGGTAAATAGGATTTAAATTTTAATGTTTACTAAAAACCTTAGCCCTGATAGCAGTGGAAATCCCACGGTATTGCGAGGCACGAGCAATTTCGTGGATTGCAACGGATAGCAGGAAATAGCTCCTAATTAATCTACCCAAGATTTATAATAAGCGCCATCGTCAATTCCCATGGCGGCTTCTGTGACCATTAATGGGCGAAATGTGTCCACCATTACTGCTAATTCTTCGGTTACGGTTTGTCCAATGCTTCGTTCCATTGCGCCAGGTGCTGGTCCGTGTGGAATTCCTTTTGGGTGCAAAGTGATGTGCCCTTGCTCGATATTGTTGCGGCTCATGAAATCTCCAGCTACATAATATATAACCTCATCGCTATCAATATTGCTGTGATTGTAGGGTGCCGGAATTGATTTTGGGTGATAATCATACAATCTTGGCACGAAAGAACACACTACAAAAGTCGCAGTTTCAAAGGTTTGATGTACTGGTGGCGGCTGATGAACTCGTCCAGTAATGGGTTCAAAATTGTGAATACTGAAACCGTAAGGGAAATTATATCCGTCCCAACCCACGACATCAAAAGGATGAGTTGCATAAACCATTTCGTGAATCATTCCTTCTTTTTTGACTTTGATTAGGAAATCGCCTTTTTCGTTATGCGTTTCGAGTTCGTTTGGCAAAATAAAATCGCGTTCGCAAAATGGGGAATGTTCCAAATGTTGTCCTGATTCATTTTTATATCTTTTTGGGGTATAAAAAGGGGCGAAAGATTCGACATAAAACAATCTATTTTCTGAAGTTTCAAAATCTATTTGATAAATAATTCCGCGAGGAATAATGAGGTAATCACCATATTCAAATGGAATATTCCCTAACATAGTGCGTAATTTTCCTTTTCCTTTATGGATGAAAAGCAGTTCATCGGCATCGGCATTTTTATAGAAATAGCTGCGCAATGATTTTTTTGGTGCAGCCAATCCAATGGTGCAATCTTTGTTGACAAGCATTGGTTTTCGACTGTCTAAAAAATCGTCTTCTGGTTGTAAATCAAATCCTTTTAAAAGTAATGATTTTATGTTTTTGCCAATGGCAATTTTTGGTTCAACTGAATATGATTTTAGAATTTCTTTGACCTGTGTTGGTCTGTGAACATGATAGGATAAGGATGAATGTCCATGGAATCCTTCGGTTCCGAAAAGTTGTTCGTAATAAAAACCGCCTTTTGGGTTTTCAAATTGTGTGTGACGTTTTTGGGGAAATTCTCCGAGTTTATTGTATATTGGCATCTTTATTTGTTTAAAATTTAAGAATTAAAGTTTTATTAAACTTCGCTTTTTTATTTAATCAAAAGATAGAAATCATTCTGGGTTCCTCTTGATGAGAAATTGTAGATAATCTAATAAACCAACCCAAATTGTTTTCATGTAACAAATATCGTAAAAATTAAATTTCAAGCAGTATTTATTGCGAAATATTTACAAAAAATAAAAGGCATTAAAGAATTTCTCTTTAATGCCTTTTTTATATTTGATTTAAATTTTATTTATCGGGGTTGTTGAGTTTACTATTTTTCTTACTGTAAACAAAATAAATTACAAGCCCTATTGCTAACCAAACTCCTAATCGCAACCAGTTTGTCCAGCCTAATCCGTAAATCATAGCCAAGCAAACAATTACGCCAAGAATAGGAACTAATGGAACAAAAGGCGTTTTGAATTCGCGTTTCAAGTTTGGTTCTGTTTTTCGTAATACAATTACTGAAATACAAACAAGAATGAAAGCAAACAGTGTTCCAATACTGGTCATGTCTCCAACAATATCGCCTGGGATAAATGCAGCAAATAAACCTACAATTACTAAAATTGCAAGATTTGCTTTGTAAGGAGTTTTGTATTTTGGGTGTAAATCTCCGAATGATTTTGGAAGCAATCCGTCTTTTCCCATAGCGTAAAAAACGCGAGACTGTCCTAATAACATTACCAATATTACAGAAGAAAAACCTGCTAAAATGGCAACTGTTACAAACTGTGCCAGCCATTGATAACCAACCATATATTTTCCAATTGCAAAAGCAACAGAAGCCTCTTTTCCACCAGTTCTAAAATCTTCAACCGTAGCAATTCCAGTTAATACGTGGGCAAAAAGAATGTATAAAACGGTGCAAATAGCTAACGATCCTAATATTCCAATAGGCATGTCTCGCTTTGGATTTTTGGTTTCTTGAGCAGCAGTACTTACAGCATCAAAACCGATAAATGCAAAAAACACGGTTCCTGCAGCCCCTAAAATTCCCATTATTCCACCATAGTGATGTGCAATTCCTTGATCATCTGTAAAGCTTGAATCTTGAGGAATATATGGTGTGTGGTTTACTGGATTTATGAAATTCCAACCAAAAACAATAATCATTATTACAATTGAAACTTTCACAACCACGATAACTCCATTAACAAATGCAGATTCTTGAGTTCCTTTTATAAGCAACAAACTAATTACCGCCACAATAAAAAAGGCAGGCAAATTAATCATTCCATTTGAAACTACTCCAGTTACAGGGTCTGTAAAATGTTGGAATGGGGAATGAGATAATGAGTATGGAATCGGGCTCACATGAAGCACATTGACCAGCAAATTATTAAGGTATTCACTCCAAGCAATCCCTACTGTTGCTGCACCTACGGCATATTCTAAGATTAAATCCCAGCCAATAATCCAAGCCAAAAGCTCGCCCATTGTAGCGTAAGTATAGGTATAAGCGCTTCCAGAAATTGGTATAGATGATGATAATTCAGCGTAACATAATCCTGCTAATGCGCAACCAATTGCAGCAACAATAAAACCAATTGTTACTGATGGACCAGCGTTTTGAGCGGCAGCAGTTGCAGTCCTAACAAATAATCCAGCGCCAATAATTGCGCCAATTCCTAGGGCTATAAGCGACCAAGCTGTTAATGTTCTTTTTAATCCTTTTTCAGATTCTGATGCTTCACTTAATAATTGTGCAAGCGGTTTTTTCTTCCAAATTGACATATATAACTATTTTAATTTTTAGATTTTCAAATATATAGAATTTTCTACAACATCAAACATTTAAATTGATTCTGCTATGATTTATTATTAAAACCAAAAGCCAATTGTGAATAAAGTATAGCTTTTACTCAATTCTGGGGACCATGTATATTTTACTTCTATAGGACCAACAATTGTTTCTATGCCATAGCCAACGGCATATCCCGAAAATTTAGGTTTGGAAATCCATTCGGTATTTTCAAACAACTCATCATTAATTTGAGCATAATTTCCTGAAAAATTCAAATGGTTTTTTTTATAAAATTCGTAATCTAACGTAAATGAAGTCTTGATGTAACTGTTTCCTGCGATGCTCAAAAAATCATAGCCATAAAACTGTTTGATATTATTTGTAGTATTAAACCCATAACCACCTAATACAAAATCAAAAAACGGAACACTTCCTTTGCCAATTTTGACCCCAGCTTCACTTTGAAATTTGATGGTTACTTTTTTATAAAATGTTTTTACGACTCCAAAATCACTTTTCAAGATTGAAAAAGCTTGAAATTGATTGGTAAAATCTGAAGAGTGTAAATAGGTTTGAAAATCACTTGAAAATGCCCATCCGCTTTTGGGAAAATATTTATTATCAAAAGAGTCGTATTTTAAGGATCCAAATGCGCTCCAATAATTACTATTTTCTAAAATTGGAGTTATATTTGAGATTGTTTCAGAACTAATTTTCAGATTTTTATTTTCTATTCCAATTCCCAAAAGAAATTTTTGAAAAGGCACGGTTTGTACATACGCTTGATTTGTAAAATCTGAATAATCAATATTCAGTGTTTTAATTCCTAATTGCGTTAGTAAAAGTCCGTTCTTAAAATCGGTAGAAACATTCTTTGTAAACCGGCTGTATTTCGATTTAAATCCAAAACTCCAATGAAATCCGTTGTCGATGTAATATTCAAAATTATACCTGAAATTATCCCCTAAACCTAAATCTAATAAGGCTACATCATTTTTTAAAAATACTTTTTTCTGAGTCAAATTTACTAAAACTCCACTTTTATATAGGCCGTCATAATGAAATCCAAATTTCAAAAAAGTTCGCTGCGGATTTTCTGCAAGAGTAATGTTCAAATCGTCAAAAGTGTCATTTTTATCAAATGAATAGGTGATTTTTTTAAAATTTTGTGTGGCACTCAAATTGTCAATTCCAATTTTTAAGTCATTATAATCGATATTAGTTTTTGCTTTGAAACCCAATTTTCCCAAAACATAAGACCGAGTATAATTGTCTAATTTATTGATATGAATATTATTAATACGAAGCGTATCACTCTCTTTTTTTAGATTATTTATTTTGAAAGGGGTACTTAAATCTGCTAATAATTTTATCTTTTCAAATACCGAAAAAGCAGCTTCTTCTCCTTTTTTAATGATTTCTTGGGTATCTGCAAAAGAGATTATTCCAAATCCATTTACTTCGGGCTTAATATAAATATCTGTTGAAGCTTTATTCAATCTCATTTTTTGAATCATCTGAAGATTCGTAATTTGAACTAATATTTTAGTAGCGTCATTCAAATTATTTTTGTCTTTTAGATCGTCCTGAACATCAACACCAATAATAATATCGGCGCCTAATTTACGAATTTCATCAATAGGATAATTATTGGAAACGCCACCGTCAACCAATAACTTTCCGTCAATTTCAACTGGTGAAAATAATGATGGAAATGCCGAACTCGCCAATAATGCTTGTGGCAAACATCCTTTTTCTAAAATTACTTGTTCTCCCGTTTCAATATCGGTCGCAATGCATAAAAAAGGAATCGGTAATTTATTAAAATCCCGAACGTGACGAACGTTATTTGTAAGTCTGGAAAGCAAATTAAAATTGTACATTCCTTTTGATAAAGCCACCGGAATTCCCACTTTAAACTTGTTCACAGGCAATGTAAGTGCATACAATTCATCATTTCTTTTTTCATAGAAATTCTTAGAAGAACGCGGAATAAAATCGGTTATTAGGTTATTAAAATCCGTATCTTTAAAGATGGAATCTATTTGAGTTGCATTATATCCAGATGCGTACAAACCGCCAACTACCGAACCAATACTCGTGCCACCAATATAATCAATTTTCACGCCCGCCTGTTCCAATACTTTCAAAACCCCAATATGCGCAAATCCTTTTGCCCCGCCACCGCTTAAAACCAAACCTACTTTTTGTCTAGGTTTTATCGGCTCTTGTGAAAAAGAACTTTGCGAGAATGTAAGAATGAAGAAAACGAACGCCGCGATATTTTTCATTTTATCTTTTAAATTGTTTTGTAAAAGTCGGTAATTTTTTTGGCTTTTGAAACCCCAACCACTTCAGAAATTTCTTTTTCTGTGGCTAATTTCAATCTTTTAACACTTTTAAAATGTTGGATTAACGAAAGCATTGTTTTTTCGCCAATTCCAGGAACGCTTTCAATGGAAGAATTTAGCGCAGATTTACTTCGTTTGTCTCTGTGAAATGTAATTCCAAATCGATGTGCTTCATTTCGTAATTGCTGGATAACTTTTAAGGTTTCCGATTTTTTATCTAAATATAATGGAATAGAATCCCCCGGATAAAACAATTCTTCTAAGCGTTTTGCAATTCCAATTATGGCGATTTTCCCTCGTAATCCCAAGGCATCAATACTTTTCAACGCCGAGGACAATTGCCCTTTTCCTCCGTCAATAATAATGAGTTGCGGCAAAGGTTGGTTTTCGTCAAGCATTCGTTTGTATCTTCTGAAAACCACTTCTTCCATCGACGCAAAATCATCTGGACCAACAACGGTTTTTATATTGAAATGACGGTAGTCTTTTTTGCTTGGTTTCCCATCTTTAAAAACCACACAAGCCGCAACAGGATTGGTTCCTTGAATATTTGAATTGTCAAAACATTCAATATGTCGAGGCTCTTCGTGTAACCGTAAATCTTTTTGCATTTGCGCCATAATTCGATTGGAATGCCTTTCTGGATCTACAATTTGAAGTTGTTTCAATTGCTCAATTCTATAAAATTTAGCGTTTCGAATGGACAACTCTAATATTTGTTTTTTATCGCCCAATTGAGGAACGGTAATTTTGATATTTTCGCCCAAATCAACTTCAAAAGGAACGATAATTTCTTTTGATAATAATTGGAACCGTTCCCGCAATTCGATAATCGCAAGTTCCAATAATTCCGCATCGGGTTCGTCCAATTTCTTTTTTATTTCCATTGTATGCGAACGAATAATCGAGCCGTGGGAAATTTGCAGAAAATTAATAAACGCGGCACTTTCATCAGAAACAATTGAAAACACATCAATATTGGTAATTTTTGGATTGATTATCGTGGATCGCGATTGATAATTCTCTAAAATTGCTATCTTTTCTTTAATTTTTTGAGCTTCTTCAAAATGCATTTCAGAAGCTAAATCAGTCATTACTTTTTTGAAATCTCTCGTACTTTCTTTGAAATTACCTTTCAAAATTTCGCGGATTGCATCTACTTGTTTCTGATAATTTTCTAATGATTCGTATCCTTCGCAAGGGCCTTTGCAATTTCCAATATGGTATTCTAAACAAACTTTGAATTTTTGAGTTTCGATATTGTTTTTGCTCAAATCATAATTGCAACTACGCAGCGGATACAGTTCTTTTATTAATTCTAAAATCGTGTTTACCGTTTTGAAACTCGTATAAGGACCAAAATATTCGGAACCATCTTTGACCATTCTTCTCGTTGGAAAAATCCTTGAAAAAGGTTCTTTTTTTATGCAAATCCAAGGATAGGTTTTGTCGTCACGAAGCAATACATTGTAGCGTGGTTGCAATGTTTTTATTAAATTATTTTCCAATAAAAGCGCATCGGTTTCTGTGGGAACGACAATGTGTTTTATGGTTACAATCTTCTTGACTAAGACATTTGTTTTTGCCGTATCGTGAATTTTATTAAAATAGGATGCGACCCTTTTCTTTAAATTTTTTGCTTTTCCAACATACAAAATTTTCCCTTCTTTGTCATAATATTGATACACTCCAGGACCGTCTGGAAGTGTTTGTATCTGGAGTTGAAGTGAAGGATTTTGCATTTATTTTATATATCAATTCAAATTAAAACCACTTTGGATTTCTTTTGGTGTTCAAATTTACAAAATCTCACTTTCAAAAGCGAAAAACAATGAATAACTTATAATTTGTAACTCATAATTTTCTACTTTTAGCATTTAATCCTACTTATGAATCATTTAGAACATAAAAGTATTACCATTTTAAAGGAAATTATTTTGCCTGGAGAAAGCAAAACCATTAATATGGAAATTGCAACCTTGCACACGATGACAAAATTGAAAATTCCAATAATTGTGGAACGGTCTAAATTTATTGGCCCCACAATTTTACTTACAGCAGGATTACACGGCGATGAAATTAACGGAATTGAAATCGTTCGGCAACTTATTACTCGAAAAATTAACAAACCACAAATTGGAACCGTAATTTGTATTCCTGTGATTAATGTGTTTGGATTTGTAAATCAAACACGAGAATTTCCAGACAAACGTGATTTAAACAGGGTTTTCCCAGGAAGCAAAAAAGGGTCGTTGGCAAGTAGATTTGCCTATTATTTATTGAAAGAAATTATGCCTCATGTTGATTATGCAATAGATTTTCATGCCGGTGGATCAAGCAGATTCAACGCCCCTCAAATACGAATTGTTCCTGAGAATAAAGAATTAAAAGCATTGGCAGATATTTTTCAAGCTCCTTTTGGCTTGTATTCAAAAAATATTATTGGTTCGTTTCGAAATTCTTGCGATAAATTAGGCGTAAAAATGTTGTTGTTTGAAGGCGGAAAATCTGTTAATATTAACAACGATATTACACAACACGGAATTGAGGGAACTAAACGGTTTCTAAAACATTTTGGGATGTTAAATATCAAAAAAACAATATCAATTCCTGCTAAGGAAACTATTTATATTGAAAAATCAAATTGGATTCGTGCGAAATATTCGGGGATGTTTCACGGATTTATAAGTATTGGAAATTATGTTGAAAAGGGAGAGTTTTTAGCAACAATTTCTGATCCTTACGGGAAAATTGAACACAAAGTAAAAGCGCCAAATTCGGGGTATATTATCAATGTAAACGACGCGCCAATTGTATTTCAAGGCGATGCCATTTATCATATTTCAATTCATTTAAATAATGTTTAAAAAAGAAATTAGATTAAAATACAAAAACCTTCGTCGCTCTTTAACTGAAATTGAAACGGAAGAAATGAGTTTGGTTATTGCCAATACAATTTTGACGCTTCCGATTTGGGAAAAGACTTATTTTCATTTATTTCTCCCAATTCAGGAGCAAAGAGAAGTGAATACGGAATTTATTTTGCATCTATTATCTGGAAAAGACAAAGAAATCTGCATCTCAAAAAGCGATTTTGAAAGTCGGAACATGACGCATTATTTATTGACAGACAACACAAAAATCAATAAAAACGAATACAATATTTCTGAACCTGTTGATGGAATTGAAGTTCCAATAAATAAATTACAAGTTGTTTTTGTCCCGCTTTTAGCATTCGACAAAACTGGAAATCGTGTGGGATATGGAAAAGGATTTTATGATAAATTCTTGTCTGACTGCAATTCAGATGTAATTAAAATAGGGTTATCCTTCTTTGAATCTGAAGAATTCATTTCGGATGTTTTTGAAGGCGATGTAAAATTAGATTATTGTGTTACTCCAAAAAGTATTTTTGACTTCAATATTTCTTAAAAAATAACAGCAATATAATTGGTAATAATTCGTGAAATTCGTGTTAACCTTTTTAATAAAATTGCAGTAAAAACTACTCTTTACCGAATGCTTTTTTATTAAAAACCAACAAAATTCCAACTCCCGTAGAAATTGCCATATCCGCAACATTAAAAATAGCATTGAAAAAAGTGAAATATTTTCCGCCAAAAAAAGGCAGCCAATTTGGTAAATTACCTCCCCAAATAGGGAAATATAACATGTCTACAACTTTCCCGTGAAACAATGTGCCATACGTTTTATCAGAAAATGAAGTAGCAACGGTATGGTAACTGTCATCGAAAATAACCCCATAAAAAACAGAATCTATTATGTTTCCAAAAGCACCTGCAAATATCAAAGCAATGGCAACAACAAGAAAATTGGAACTGTTTTTTCTGACAGCGTCCCAAAGCCAATATCCAATTCCTGCAACAGCAAATAATCGAAAAACAGTTAATATTATTTTACCATAAGTTCCTGGTATTTTTGTACCCCAAGCCATTCCTTCGTTTTCAATGAAAAGAATTTTGAACCAATTGAAAACCGCAACTTCTTCGCCTAAAACAAAATGAGTTTTAATATAGACTTTAGAAATCTGGTCAATTAACAATATAATAAAAATAAGGGAATAGGCTTTTTTTAATGACATTTTGTAAATTTTAATACCGCAAAAATAACACTATTTTTTAAACAAAAACGCCCCCGAAAAGGAGCGTTTATAATTTATCGATAAAGTTTTCTATTTATCTCTGTAAATTCTTAGCTTCAATGCTCATTGTAGCGTGAGGAACTACCAATAATCTGTCTTTATTTATTAGTTTTCCAGTTACTTTACAAAATCCGTAAGTCTTGTTTTCAACGCGGAAAAGGGCATTTTTCAAATCACGAATAAACTTTTCTTGACGAATTGCCAATTGTGAGTTGGCTTCTTTAGACATCGTTTCGCTACCTTCTTCAAAAGCTTTGAATGTTGGAGACGTGTCGTCAGTTCCGTTATTTAAATCGTTCATATACGCACTTTTGATTAATTCTAAATCGGTTTGTGCTTTTTGTATCTTATTTATTATCAGCTCTTTGAACTCTGCTAAATCAGCATCAGAATATCTTAATGTATTATCTACCATTCTCTAATTATTTATTTATTACTATTCTTGTTTTTATTTCGTCAAATTCTATTTCTATTCCGTTTTCTAATTCATCTACAAAAACTAAAGAATTAGTCAGCGTTTCAGACTTAATATAGGCTTCATTTTTCAGAATCGCTTCCTCCAAATCTCCGTTTTTCTTCAATTGCACTTTGATTTTATCGGTAACTTCCAATCCTGAATCTTTTCTAATGTTCTGAATTCTATTTACCAATTCTCTCGCAATTCCTTCTTGTCGCAATTCCTCTGAAATTGAAATGTCTAAAGCCACCGTAATCCCATTTGAATTGGCTACCAACCAACCTTCAATATCTTGTGAAGAAATTTCAACTTCTTCCAATGATAAAATTATGCTTTTTTCTGCAATAATGATACTAATTGATTCTTCTCTTTCAAATTTATTAATTTGTTCCGATGAAAAACCCTGAATTTCTTTGGCAATCAAGCCCATGTCCTTTCCAAATCGAGGGCCCAATGTCTTGAAATTGGGCTTAATTTGCTTAACCAATATCCCAGAAGCATCATCTAAAAGCACTATTTCTTTTACATTTACTTCTGCTTTTATTAGGTCAGAAACCGCTTCAATTTCAGCACGTTGATTCTCGTCAAGTATTGGAATCATTATCTTTTGTAATGGCTGACGCACTTTTATCATTTCCTTTTTACGAAGTGATAAAACCAATGATGAAATGGTTTGTGCCTTCTGCATTTTACTCTCTAACGATTTATCAACATACTTTTCAACGCTTTTCGGAAATTCAGCCAAATGTACACTTTCAAACTGCTCTGTTTGTGACGCTAATGTTAAATCTCTGTATAATTTATCCATAAAAAATGGAGCAATTGGTGCGCCTAATTTGCTTATAGTCAACAAACACTCGTATAATGTTTGATACGCTGCAATTTTATCTTGACCGTATTCGCCTTTCCAAAAACGTCTTCTACACAAACGTACATACCAGTTGCTTAAATTTTCTTGCAAAAATTCCGAAATGGCTCGAGCTGCTTTTGTAGGTTCATAATCGGCATAGGATTCATCAACTACTTTTATCAACGTATTTAATTCTGAAATTATCCATTGGTCAATTTCAGGTCTTTCGTTCACAGGAATTGAAGCTTCAGAATATTTGAAATTATCAATGTTAGCATACAAACTAAAAAACGAATACGTATTGTATAATGTTCCGAAGAATTTTCGGCGAACTTCAGCAATTCCCTCTAAATCGAATTTTAAATTGTCCCAAGGATTGGCATTCGAAATCATATACCAACGCGTAGCATCAGGACCATATTCTTTCAATGTTTCAAATGGATCGGCGGCATTTCCTAAACGTTTCGACATTTTTTGTCCGTTTTTGTCCAATACCAAACCGTTTGAAACTACATTTTTATAGGCAACTTTATCAAAAACTAAGGTTCCAATAGCGTGCAATGTATAAAACCATCCGCGCGTTTGATCGACACCTTCGGCAATAAAATCGGCAGGAAAATCTTTGTTTTCGTCTATTTTATCTTTATTTTCAAAAGGATAATGCCATTGTGCATAAGGCATGGCACCAGAATCAAACCAAACATCAATTAAATCGGCCTCGCGTTTCATTTCTTTACCAGAAGCAGAAACCAAAGTAATTTCGTCGACTACATTTTTATGTAAATCAACCAAATCGTAATTGGCTTCGCTCATATTTCCAATTTCAAAACCTTTGAAAGGATTTTCTTTTTGGAAACCTGCAGCAATCGCTTTTTCGGTTTCGTTGTATAATTCTTCAACCGAACCAATCAGAATTTCTTCCGTTCCATCTTCGGTTCTCCAAATTGGCAAAGGGATTCCCCAATATCGTGAACGTGATAAATTCCAATCGTTAGCATTTTTCAACCAATTTCCAAAACGTCCTTCTCCTGTTGCTTTTGGTTTCCAGTTGATGGTTTCGTTGAGGTCAAACATTCTGTCACGAACTTTTGTGATTTCTATAAACCAAGAATCCAAAGGATAATATAAAATGGGTTTGTCTGTTCTCCAACAATGTGGATAACTGTGAACGTATTTTT
>Ga0209550_10000987_pt1 | contig 27575 bp, 25 predicted proteins | sample LauGreSuBDMM15SN_2_FD_187567 | JGI IMG/M metagenome (GOLD analysis project Ga0209550, IMG submission 187567) | Freshwater lake microbial communities from Lake Michigan, USA - Su13.BD.MM15.SN (SPAdes) (version 5) | ecosystem: Environmental > Aquatic > Freshwater > Lake | place: Lake Michigan... | reverse complement strand
AATTAGGGAAGAAGGCAAGTTAGAAGGGAAACTAGAAGGTGAGATAAAGGGTAAACTGGAAAAAGCACTCGAAACCGCCCGAAATATGAAGGATATGGGTATATCAATAGAAGTTATTATAAAATCAGTGGGTCTCTCGGAAGATGAGCTAAAGGAGAATGGGATTTTATAGTTTTGTATCTTTTGTACCTCACCCCCACTATGCAATATTGTACTACAATTCCGCATACACCCCTCTCCATGCCATTTGAAAAGAGATGGCACAGAGAGGAGTAACTTTATAATTACTAGTATACGTTTACTATTCACTTATTACCCCCTCTCTGTTGCATAGCCCCACCATGCAATGGAGAGAGGGGTCAACACAAAATAGTGCCACAATCCCAAACCAATCGGGGGTGAGGTCGGATATCTTTTTTTAATTACCAAATCCCCAAAGTATCAAATAACTTACAGTCCGGTAACACAACGTACATAGTAGCCGTTCGACTTATAGTTGTAGTACACGTACCCATAGTAGAAATAGACGTACCATGCATAGCTCATACTCTGGGCGTACGCACTCGAACTCCAATAATAATTAATTAGAATGATATATTAATCGCTCATAATTTCCAGTATTACTAGTTGCACCGCAACTCCAACCATTTGAAAAATTTCCACCAGTCGTATGCCAACATAAGCGTTGAGTATCCTGAGAAGGATTACCACCTCCAGTATCACAACTATATCTATTAACATATACTCCTACTGGAGCAAATCCCATAGAATAATTTGTAGAAAAGTACCATGCAACATTATTTGCTATATGAGTAATACTGTTATTATCCCCAGTATTAAAAAATACATCACTTCTAGGTGCATTTGCAGCAACAGTTAAGGTATTCGAATTAGTAACTCTGCATCCAATCAAAATCTTTGATTTATTACATGGCCCACTAATAGATGTTAAATTAGATAGATTATATCCTGAGGTATAATTATCTTTATAACATTGTGTCCAACCAATAAGAGTAGATATAGGTAGATTAGTTTTGATACCACTAAATGAATAAAAATTTAGACTGGATGATGCGGATGTAGAGGGCAAGAGAACATCATCGATATAACAAGCATCAGAACCAGAAGAAACAGAGCCATCTTTGCTATATTCCCATCGAAATGTATGTGATCCAGATGATATAGTAAATTGTATGGGAGACCATCCTGGTGATCCACTGATCTGACCTGATTGCAAATTACCATCTATATAAAATTTACAGTAATCATATCCAGATTCACTTGATACATTCCATATGAAACTTACAGTCCCTGATGCTGTTGATTTATCTACAGATATGGATGTGGAGGAGGAGTTGCCTATGATTCCTGACCTTAAACAAGTTCCATACCCAGCCGCACATCCTGAGGTGGCAATTGTCCAATTTGCACCACTGCTATTCCATCCACTTGGAATTACATCATTATTGAAGGTAATTGATGATGATGGTGTTGGTGGTAAGGTTATTGTAGATGGTGTAGATGGTGTAGATGGTGTAGATGGTGTAATTGGTGTAGTTGGTATTGTTGACGTAGTTCCCGGTTTACCCCCCAACAACCCAGTTATTCCTACACTCGATGGCATCCCAGATATTGCAGGCGTAGCTGCAGATGTGCTAACCTTCATTTGAAAACTTCCTAAAACTATCCCATCCGCTTTAGTAACTTGGATAGAGAAAGTTCCTACTTTTAAATACAGTGTAAAATTACCACTTGCATCTGTTTTAGTAGATGTTGATACTGATTCTTTCGCTTGTACGCTAGTTGAAGTACCGCCAAGTGTTAAAGTGGCAAATGTAAGTGGATTCCCACTGGCATCATTGAGGGTCCCTGTGACAATTGTATTGGCATCTTGAGATGGTATCCCTACCAATCCCATTATCAATCCATCATTACTTTTATTTGGATCATCAGTAGACCTTCCCGGGCTACATGAATTAGTAGTGAAAAATATAACTAAAAATAACAAACATATCATTCTATTCATAAGAATACTCCCTTTTAAAATTGATAGCCGTACTCTAAATTGTATTGCATTTCCGATCCTAGGTACTTTTGAATAATGGAATCGTATTCCATGAGATTGTAATCGGAGAAGTCCTTGAGGAGAATCCCCGTCATCTTATTTCGAAACTTTGACTCAAAATTGGGATCCTTGGTATTTCTCATCAGGATCTTATACACATAAATAGATTTTTTCTCCTTAGAAAAAAGGGCAAAATTGAATAAAAATACGAATATTAATAAGTACTTCATTTAATTTAGACTGTCTTGTTGGCATCTTTTTATAAAGTTTGATTTTTTATTACCTCACCCCCACTTTTTTGGATTGGATGAAATTTACTTTTTTCTCTCAACCAAAGTTTTTTTCAACATGTTAGTTCATTTTTTTTACCTATCCTATGCAGGAGAACTCAAATGAAAAACCTAATCCTTGCATTGAACAGAGCTAACCTATCTGATTCCGATATTGAATCAGTCTTGACAGATTTTGAAAACTTTATAGACTCAAGAGTAATACGGAGCGAACAGAAAATGATGACTGAGTCCATTCTACCGATTCAAAAAGAAAACGATGGCATCCGAAGTGAAATTCGACTTCTAGCCGAAACCATGAAGCATGGGTTTGCCATCATGGAAGAGCGATTCCAAAAAATGGATCAAAAATGGGAAGAGCGGTTTCAGAGAATAGACCAGAAACTAGATTTCACTCGTGAAAACCTGGAAACCCAAATCAAAGCCAATGACAAACAACTCAGTCTCGTTCAGAAGTTGCTGTGGCTCGTGCTCACATTGGTCTTAGGGCTATTTGCCAAGGCTGTGCATCTCTTTTGATCATGTCCCTCTCTCCCTTCTTATAAGAATAGGATTTTAAATTTCCTAAAATAACAAGTGTTACATGATAAATTCTTATGTTTGCTAAATTCTAAAATATCCGCCTTTTTCTTGACGATAGTTTAAAAGTTTTGGTAACTTGCATTAGAATGTGTTTTAAAAAAAACTTACTCTTGGGAATAGCAATTTTTTCCTCTTTCGTCTTTCCCTTATATGCAGAAGAAAAAATCTATATCTTCCACTTCAAAGTGATTGGCTCCAAAGACAAAGAACTTGAGAGCAGAGTTCGCAATGGAATGGTTCTGTCAATTTTAAAGAACTATCCCGGGAAATATAAAATCATGGATGATGATTCCATCCAAGATCTTTCCAAGAAGCTCCAAAAGATGCAAATGGCTGGTTGTAGCGAAGAAATCTGCATCCAAGAGCTCTCGCAGGCAATTGATGCCAAAGAATTGATTTCTGGTAGTATCACAGCCGATGGAAATAAGCTCAAATTTGATTTTAAAAAAACACAGAAAGATGACTTGGACTTTTCACAGACTCTAAAGTCTCAAGTCAATGAAGAATTTGAAACATCACAATTGGATTATTTTTTAAATGAATCCTCTAAAAAACTAATTGAAGGGAGTTACACAATCAATAGGAAAAATGCTCCCACAGCACTATCTAATTTGGAAGATCTAGCAGGTATTACAAATAAAGAAAAACCTATTTCAGAGCTCTATGCAGAGTCGGTTCCTCTAAAAAATAAAATTCTTTGGGAAGCTTTAAAAGAGCCTCTAGAAGATGCTTTAGAGCTCAGAAAAAATGGAAAAACGAAAGAGAGTGCAGATCTTTTTTTGAGTATTTTTAAGTCAGTGGAAAAGGGTCTATCGGCGGAAGCTCGAGAGATATCTCCCTTAAAAGAGACAATTCTATCGAGAGCAAAAGGAAGCTTTTTATTGTATTACACTTCTCTTTTAAAAGATATTGACCTTTCTCTTTTAAAAGGTGATATTTCCGAAAATATTGCTCTTTCTAATTATGAAGCTCTCTACAAAGAAATTTTGCAATACAGAGAGGATTTTATCCCAGGTGAACTCACCTACCCTATACTAGTTCGGATTGCTCGCACATACGAAGGAATAGGAGATAGATTTTATCGTAGTACCCAATTTTCACCTGCTAAAGAGAATTTTCAAAAAGCATTCTCCTACCTTGAAAAACTCAACTCCCTAGAGAGACAAAAAGCCAATCTATTGTACAACACTGTCCTATCCAAAAAAAATGAAACAGATACCGTTGGTAAGCGTTTTGTGGAAAATAAAATTAAAAGTCTTTGTGATACTAGTAAAGCTCAGTATAGCTATTCTTATAGTATACGGAGAACCAGGAAGGAAGATGCCGATGCCGCTCTTATTTTGTCCAAGTCCCTTCTCGAAGAGGCAGAGTCTATACTGAAAAGAGAGAAGGACTATGTATCTCCTGATTTACAAACTTATTTTAGGACTACCAAAGATGCTCAAAAATAAAAACTTCTTATTTTTTGTTTTCCTATCTATATTCAATTTTTATTGTTCTACCTCAGAAAAAATATCACGTCCCTCTGAATCAGAGTTTTACTCCTATTGGAATCATTCTATTACTCCCCCAATGGAAGGAAATTCAGATGATACCAAATCACAGTCTCAATCGAAAAAGAAAAAGTGAACTATTTTATGAATTTAAATTTCATTTTTATCTTTCTCTTTGTCTCACTTTTTTGGAATTTTCCTATTTTTTCTGCACCAAAAAAAATATATTTCATGGAACTCAAGTCCAATGAACCCAAGTCCGCAGAAGAATTTCGAAGAGGACTAAAAGAAATATATTCCAAAGATTCTAACTTTGAATTAGTAGATGAAGATACAATCAAGGATCTCAATGAAAAGTTAAAAAAACAACAAATGTTAGGTTGTGATGAAACCAGATGCCTGCAAGAAATTTCAAATTCCTTTGGAGCTGACGAAATTATAACAGGGGAACTAAAAGTCCTTGCTAACCAATACTTTCTCACTCTAAAAGTAACCAAACGAGATTCCGATACATTCGAAGTTGGGATAAAGTCAAATCTGCAAAAATCTTTTTTTGAAAAACAAAAATTGTATTACATTAAAGAAATTGCAAAATATATCAATACCCCTGCATACAATATAGATGATAGATCTGCTCCCCCAATAGGAGGTAGTACAGCTTATAATAAGGTACTACCTTTTCCTAAGGTCGTTCCACCGACTATCCCTGAATTTATTAGCTTCAGGGAGGATCCAATCAATAAGGAAGAGGTTCTTCTTATGTTTATTTCGAAAGGGGATGAGCAACTCAAACTAGCCAACTATTCTGAAGCTGGAAAAATATATCTTAATTCTATTGACTATGCCACTACCAATAAGCTGAAAGAACCTGTAGATATATCCTATCGTTTAGATCTTACAGTTTTACTCCCACTTTTCAATTCATATCCCAGCTTTGCACAAGCCATAGAGAGTAATTGGAGTCTAGAAGAAACAGAAGAAGTCTTTTTACCAAAATTAGAATCCTATGTTTTAGGGCTCAATCGAGATATTCGTTCTGTAAATGGGAAAAAAATTCACAATATCCTTTTGGATACTGCGTATTGTAGTCTTGGTATACTTTATGCTGAATCATTGAACCTATTATATGAATCCAATCGATTAGATGAATATATCACACGATTTCGGAAATTAGAATCAAGTTTAAATGTACGACCCCTACCTAACTCAAAGTCTCTAATTTTTATTCAGGAAGCTCAAGCTAAGGAATCAAAACGTAAGACAGGAATAGAAAAAGATTATTTACCCGCATGGAATGATGAATTGAAAAGAAATTGTCTTACAATCTATGTAACGGCAAAGGTTTTTCCATACCTTCAAATGGAAACTGGAGATCCATACTCCTCTACTCTTGATTACATCAGAGAATTAGCACAATCCATCAAACGAAAGCTACTCTCCGGCAAAGGAGCTATCTCTCCAGATACTGAGCAAGTATGTCGAGGAGTAAGGTGAATTATTACTTGTTATCCTTTATTACAACCCATTGGTATGACCCACGAAGAAGATGGTTTAGTACTACGAGAATAATCAGCTACGGGGAGTTTCTCTCCTATGAGTTTTTCTATTTCTTCCACAGTTGTGAGGTACATATCTAGATTTTTTTTAGAAGCATCCATCGAGTTAGGGATAATCCATGCAATTACTCTTTCATTTGATGATTTACCACGAATGATTACTTTCCAAAACGCATCGGGAGTGCGCACTCCATGAGATTCAATAAAGAGATCATTCTCAGTGTTATTACCCCAAATAACTCCCCCTAAAACTAAGAGTTCATCAATATCTCTGTAACACTCTACTATCTCTTCAGTCATTAACCATGCACCCCGATTCATTTTTGAAGTCTGAGGTAAAATATTAGTCATATAATTAGACTGCATAATTGCATTCTCAGAAAAGTCCAGATGATTGGCAGGTACTTGGTGTCCTCTGTCATACCCGTTCCCATATCCCTTGGATGAATATTGCTGACACTCTTCAGGTACATTTGGATCCAATAAGAATTTTTTATACCTTTTTGCATTTCCAGTATCTCTTTGTGCATTGTATCGGAATTTGATGGGAGCTCTTTCTTTACAGTCTAACCAAATAGTAAATCCTTCATAGTCTAATTTTAATATTTTATGGTTGGTTGGTGTATTATCAGAACCTAATGGTAAGAATGCAATACAGATAAATATAGATAAAAAGAGATAAAATGAAACTGATAAAATTTTTTTCATAAGTACTCCAACAAAATTTTTTTGTAAGGTGGGTTTGGAGATTTGCAGATAAAACCGGGGACTATATTAAAAACCATAGTCCCCAGAAAGAAAAGACTTACTTGGTTAGTTCTTCTAAAAGCTGATAATTTTTCTTTACAAAGGATCCTATCTCTGTTTCACTCATTACTTTCGAAGAAAGAAGAGCTAGGTCATACACTTGTTTACAAAGATCTTTTGCTTTGTCTGGATTGAGAGCAGCAGTCTTTGCTATATTCTTTACTAGGCCTGACCCCGCATTTAGGAGTAAAGTATGATTCTTAAAGAGATTGGATTTGTCTTGGTTCATACCCATATTCATTTCAGAGATACGTCTCATATATTCGGGTAAGATAATCACTGCAGGAACATCCTGGCTCTTTAAGTTTTCTACTTTTATGGTAAGACCTTCCCTACCAAGTGTAGAAGTGAAAATATCTGTAATACGATCTGATTCAGTTTTATTTTCTGAATCCACTATTTCAGATTTTGCCTCTTTGTCTACCACCTGGTCAACTATATCAGAATCTACCCTTTGGAATTTCATTTCTGTATTCTTCCCTTCTAAAAACTGAAGGAAATGGGTATCGATTCTTGAATCTACTAGAATAGCCTCTAGGTCTTGTGACTTAAAAAGATCCATAAGGGAACTATTTGCTTCACTCTCAGGAGCATAAAAAACTTTATTGTCATTTTTATCTTTGTTTTTTGACCAATAGTCTTCGAGGGAAATATAGCCTCCATTAGATGATTTGAAAAGTAATATTTTGGAGGATGCTTCGTAAAACTTTTCATCATTCATCATTCCAAATTTCACAAAAAGAGATATATCATCCCAATTTTTCTCAAATGCTTCCTTATCTTTTTTATGCTCATCTACTAGCTTATCTGCTACCTTCTTGACGATATGAGATGAGATCTTTTTGATCAAAGGATCTGATTGCAAATATGATCGTGATACATTTAAAGGAAGGTCTGGAATATCTATAGTTCCTTTTAATACTGTTAAAAACTGGGGTACAAGCTCGTTTGCTTCTTCACTTACGAAAACATGATTGCAATACAGCTTGATCCCATTTTTACTTGCTTCCAATTCATGAGTGATTTTAGGAAAGTATAAAATTCCTTGGAGACGAAATGGATAATCTACGTTCAAATGTACTTGAAAATGAGGCTCACCTGAAAATGGAAAAAGATAGTTATAAAATTCCTTATAATCTTCTGCTTTAACAGATGATGGCTGTTCAGACCAAAGTGCTTTTTGCTTATTAGCCTGTTCTCCATCTGCATAGATAGGAACTTGTAAAAAATCACAATACTTTTTTACTAAATCCTTTAGCTTCCATTTATCTAAGTATTCACCAGAATCCCCATCTAATGAAAGTGTAATTTTAGTACCACGATTTGTCTTATCAATTGTAGATATTTTAAACTCTACCCCACTTTCGCTTTCCCACATTACCGCTCGTGCATCATTCTTATATGATTTAGTTTCTATGGTAACCTTAGTAGACACCATAAATGAAGAATAAAAACCAAGTCCAAAATGTCCTATTATACCTGGCTTATTTTCATTATTTTCATATTTTTTTAAAAAATCTTCTGCACCGCTAAAAGCAATTTGATTGATATACTTTCGTATCTCATCATCTGTCATACCAATTCCGTTGTCTTCAATAGAAAGTGTTCGGGCTTCTTTGTCGAATGTGAGGTCAATTCGATAATCAGTTCCACCTTCAAATTCTTCGGTGAGAGATACCCTTTTTAACTTGGTGATGGCATCTACAGAATTGGATATCAATTCCCTTAAGAAAATATCCTTTTCTGAGTATAACCATTTTTTAATGATAGGAAATATATTCTCTGTTTGGACTGAAATTTTTCCTGACTCAACGCTCATTTTTTTGCCTCCTGAATCAATTGATCTTTGATTTTAAGAATTTTATGCCTACTTTCGGCATTTAAATCGGGAAGTATTTCCACAAATTTTCGATTCCCATGGCTTGATTTTACCCTGGACAAAAATCCGGAATCCTCTTTACTAAGACCTTTTTGAACTAGAAAGTTTTTCAGTAAAGTATCTTTTTTATTACCGATAAAAAGATCTAGGTCTTGACCATCTTTATCTTCTATACCTAAATTGAATTTTTGCTGCAGTAGTTGTCTTTTCTTTTCGGGTATTAAATCATAAATTACTGTTTTAGTTTTATTTAGGATGTAAGTTATTAGAGCTTTTGCAGCAGATGGAATATCATGTCTAAACGTATATACTAAAAAAGCTCCACTGAGAGATAATAGTACATAAATTAATAGATTAATATAGTTTGTATCACTAATTTGCTCCTCTTTTTCAATAGGAGGCTTTGCAGTAATATTGAGCTCTGGAATTAGGATGGGTTTAACTTCATAAATTTCATTTGTTGGACTAAAATATACAAAATCAATTTTTGGAAATAATAGTGCTCCTACCTTTTTTGGTAACACGGAGTATTCAAATTCTATCTCTGAATAAAAACCATATCCTCCCTCTTTTAACTTTACAAATTTACGATTTCGATTTTCTCCGATCATAGAAATTTCAAATGGACATTTTATATTTGTATTACACATCATTTCTAATGGATTATTTATATATGTTCCAGAACCTTCTCCATAAATCTTCAATTTGATCCTTCCTGGTATACCCTCAAAAAACTGTTTGGATGGAACTAGAACTTTGACTGAGTAGTCACCCACTTCACCTTTAAATTCAGGGGGCACTGGAGAAGGAAGTTCTTTGATAACCACTCTTTTCTTATCAGACACAAGGGTTCGAGGAGAAAAATAAGATGTGGGAGAGCCTTCCACTAAAAATTCTGCTTCTCCAATTTCATAAACTCCTTTTTTCAAGGGAGTGAGAGCATATACTTCTCTTTGGTATGGAGCAATTGCATATTCACTCCCTCCATGAATGACTCTATCTTTAGATGCAATTGTGACATCACTCAATAGATCAGATGAAAAATAAGGAAAATTTAATATCTTATTTTCATTTCTCTCTATAAAAGGGGAAACCACATTTTTATAATATAAATTGTAGTACCCTATAATAGGTTCTCCTAAATAAATTGTATTACGAGTAGTTTCAAATTTTACAAATAAATCACCCTCAGATGGCTCAGTAAAAGCTCGCTTTCCAAATCCCTGTAGTCTTCCATCAAATATATCATCACCAAAATCGAACCAATTATTTTTAGGAACATATTTTTCTTTTGAAACACTAAAACTTATTTCACCAGAATGTATTTCATTCCCATCGACAAGTACGACAATATCCGGGGTAATTAGATCTCCATCCTTAGATGTAACTATTCTAAATTTTATAATCTTCTTACGGGAAACATTCATATTTACTATAGATACAGACTCCTCAGTACCTATATACTCCGCTGTAACACCATTTTGACTCATTATATTTTTAGGGACTTTTACATTCACCCCTCCCTTGAATTCAAATTGGGCGGTGAGGGGTTCTCCCTTTAGGACAGATTCTTTAGATAATCTAAAAACACTTTCAGCAGAAAGGGAAAATCCAAAAATTAATGACGCAACTGCAATAACTATCTTTTTCCGCCGGCAGGCAGAAAAAAGCCTAGGATTGTTGCGAATTAAATTGCAAAAACTGACTTTTTGTAGGAACGCCATTAATAATACTATATAGAATATATTTCTACCAAAATATTTCATTTCTATCCGGTCGTTTACTTTGCATTTTTCTACGCTTTATCTTATCTTGCCTTGCACTTTCTAAAATTCTTTCAGCTTCCTCACGTTTCATTTTCTCATTGGCAGGCAAAGGTTGCTTTTTTGTATCTTTTTTTCCTTCCATAGAGTTAGACTGCTTCTCCTGAGGAGTGTCTTCACTTTCTTTAGATTCATCATTTCCAGATTGCTCTTCTTGTTGATCTTTTTTTTGCTTTTGTTCTCTATGCAGTAGATCCAAATTTTTTTTAGCTGCTTCAAAATCGGGTGAAACACTCAGTGCATCTAAATAGGAACGAATTGCAGAAACTTTATCTCCCATCTTGAGATGCGTGTTTCCCATATTATATAGAGATTTAGCTTTTAACTCAGGATCTTCGATGGTGCTTGCTGATTTTTCAAACTGTTTCAGAGCCGATTTGTAATCCCCCATTTTATATAGCGCTGTACCTTTGTTATAAGAAATACGCTTATCATCTGGAATTGTAGGTTCTGCTTTTTGGAAATTTTCTAATGAATTTGAATAATTTCCTTCTTTATAACTTTTTACACCATCTTTTACCTTTTTTCCTACGGGATCAACGTCAAAAGAGAGTAAAGATATACTACTAAATATAAATAAAGATAGTAGTAGAGGTAGATATTTAGTCATATTTTTATTCTTATCCTAACTTTAATTTTTATCTTCCAAACTTGATTTTATAACCGATCCTCTCTTAGCCATTCTACGGGACATGTATTCTTCTTTACACTCAGAATAGCTTCCAAACCGATTTTTTTTATCACACCTAAATTCATAACCATTATTTGTTGGTAGCCTAGTAGTAGTCTTATGAACTGCAATTAAACAATTCATACAAAGAAAAATAATTGTAGTACGAGAATAAATAATTGATTTATAAATCGTATCACTCATTTTTCAACTCTCCTGTAAATATATTGAAAGCAGTTTCCATAATTCCATCTTCTAAAATAGGGACAGAAATATTTTTATGATTAAACTTTGACAAGGGTACTGATTTAGATTGATCTTCTACTCTTATCCATTTTCCTGTCTTAGGAAATTTTATTGTGTAGGATAAATCATTTTTTAAATACCATCCCCCAAATATATCTACATACCATAAATCTAGTATCAATAGAGTATAGAGTATATTAAAACCACCAAGATTAGGAACTCTTGTCATATAATCTAGAGATAGCTTGTTCTGGTTGATATAAAAAACTGCATCTATTCCCATAGAACTTAACCATTCTATGTTTTTATCATCTTCTTCTTCTTTATCATTATAGATCAATATTAATTTTTCTGGATTGACGTATTCAACATTTACAGTTTTCCCTCTATTTTTTCCGATAGATTGCAGCCCATTTTGGATAGCATGACCATAGAGAAAATTTAAAGGCTCCATACCTTTTAAGTTTAATTCTGTCTCAGAAAAGAAAAATCCAGCTCTATTGGTTTCTAGATTGATGGTTTGTTCCCCCGCTTTATCAGTCAGTATGACAGTAAATTTATCAATTTTAGTCAAATAATTTATTTCTTTAGGTGTGAATTTTATAATTTTGGATGATGGTGTACAGGTAGAAACAATTATTATTAATAGTAGAGATAAATTATTTTTAAATGATACTGATAATTTATTTATTTTTTTATTTTTCATGTATTACACTATTTTCCTTTCAGCTAATTATTCCGTTTTTTCGGAATAGTATCCCTCTTCTGCTGAAAGAATTAGACCTGTTTTTACATCAATCAATCTACAATTGATATCATATCCTGATGCATAAGGAGTCACAATTCCAATCACTACTGCATCTACATTCAATAGATCCCCTATTTGTTTGACGTAATTTAAATCAGAAGTGGGATTTAAAGATAAAGATTTTTCACTCAACTTTCCTTTGAACATGAGTCTATCTAATACAATTAATTTATTTTGTTTAACCAAATCTGTTGTTAATTTCTCTGCAAAGAGAGCACCATAGCTATGCTCTTTCCCCTCCTGAGTGATAAAGGTCATCACAATACTTCGTTTGATATTAGGCTTTAAATTTTTTGTAATACTTTCAGCTATTAGTTCAAACACTGGTTTTGGATTTGTATCCATAAATACCATTTGTTTTTTTTCATTTGCACAGGAAATTACGACAAAGAGTATGCAAATGAATATACCTGCTCTGAGTTTTGAAAAGTAAATAGTATTTTCCAATAATCTAAGTATTGAATTTACTATTCTTTCTTTAGTTAATTTTAAACCAGTCAATTTATCACCCATGGGTTTTTAAAATATTGTAGTACGGACTTAAGTAAGATAAATCTTTATGGCCTAAATAAATCATAAAAAGGCGATCCAATCCTATAGCTATCCCAGAGGATTCAGGAACACCTCTTTCTAGAGCATTTATAAAGTTGAGATCTAAAGGAAACACTTCTTTAGATAAAGACTTTCGGATCTCTTGCTCACTTTTAAATCTTTCTTTCATAATATCGACGGATGTACATTCAAAAAATGCATTCCCAATTTCCACACCATCCCAGTATATTTCAAAACGGCGAGCTCTTCCTGCCTCAACCTTTGCAAGTGATGCCAAAGGCTCTGGATAGTCATAAATATAATATAACCCCTTTTCCAGAGATGGTTCAATCTCATTTAGAAAAACTAGAAAAAATAATTCATCATAGGGCATTTTCTCGTATTCACTAGAACTACCCCTCACTTTACAAAGGTAAGAAATGAGATCTTCACGGGAATCTGTGATTCCAAGTTGTCCATACAACTCCAGGATAGTCCGTTTTATGATCTTGGATGGATCAAATCCTATTCCAAGAAAATCCCGATCTAAAGATTCAAAAAGTTCAGTGCAAACATTCATAAGAGCCCGTTCATCTATCCCGGCAATGTAAAACTCTAGCATCAAAAATTCAGCCGTGTGGAGATTCCCCCTTTCTCCTGATCTATATACCTGAGCTATTTCATATATCTTAGACATCCCTTGCGAAAGTGCTTGTTTCAAAGAGTATTCTGGAGAGGTAACCAAGTATCCCTTTTCCAATCCAGAAGGCTCTCCAACGGAAAATGGTGTGAGGTAGGGCTCCATTCCTGGCACAGGTTTAAGTTTAGGAGTATCAATCTCGAAAAACTCCCTCTCAGTAAAAAATTTACGAAGTGTAAATAAGAATTTACCCCTAAGTGCCAATATTTGGTATGATAGGTGTGGATTCATAGGGCAATATGGTTGAGAAAAAATTTACTCATTTTTTAGTTAGAGAATCTGATTTAATGGTCCAGATTGAGCTACTCTTTTCAGAAACCACTCCTGAAATAGAACAGGAGATTAGAGGATTTTTGACAACTCTTTACTTTGCAGCAGGCACAAATATCCAAATAGACTTGGGTGGAATGAAATCCATCAGCCTAAAGACATCTACTTTTCTTGTCCATCTTGGGAAAGAACTTACAAATTCCAATTTAAAGCTCATCCTTTTAAACACTCCTGCGCCCACAGCTAAATTCTTTAAGACATTTCAGTTTGATTCTTTTATTTCCCTTCGTTCTCAAACCACATAATCCACTCTTGTGATGAGAAAAAATGTTTTCCGGTAAGATTGGTAAGGGCAGCATTTGTAATACGTTTTTTTGGGGAATCCTTTTCTTTTAAGATACCAATTAAAAATGGAATGCTCTGTTTTTGTTTTCTTAGTCCTATATTTTCAATAGCCGGTGTAAAGATTGTTGGATCCACACTTTTAGCATATTTTTCTAAGGATTTACTTGCCTCATCACCCGGGACATTAGCAATTGCTCTCAGTGCAAAAACGGATAGATTTTTATTTTCAGAAATACGTTTTTCCATGATTGGTATCACTTCAGGAATATGAATACTTCCTAAACTCTCTGTTGCCATACTCGCCAATCTAAAGTCAGAACTTCCAGATGCTTTTTCCAAAGCGGAAAATCCATCTCTATCTCCAATCACACCTAACGCCCATGCAGCACCATATCTGCCTTCTCCTTCCTTTTCTTCCAGAACCGAAATAAGGATTGGAATACTCTTTTTATTTCGAATCCATCCCAGAGCTTGTGCTATTACTTCCCGTTCAGGATTTGCTTTTTGTTGGAGAGCTTCTTCAATTTTGGGCCTAGCATTGTCTACTTTCAGTCTTCCAAGAATGTACGATGCCACACCAATAGACTTTATTTTAGACTCCTCCAAAAGTTTAGTGCATTTACTTACCAAAGATTCATCCGGAATCTCTACCATTACATTTGCAGCGTAGTACCTGATCTCTCGATTAGGTGATTCTAAGTAGTCGTACAAAAATGGCAGAGCTGTTTTATCCTTAATCTCTATAAGGGCTTGTGTTGCATTTTCTCTCCCTTTGTCAAACTCCCCTCCCAAAGCTTTAGCAAGGAGAGGTATCCCTTTTTTACTCCCTATTCTACCCAATGCAAGGTAGGATGCTGCCAGTGTTGGAGAGGGCGGAGTTTTTGTAGCCAATGCAACCAACCAGTCTTCTGATTCGCGAATGTGAAGTTTACCAAGACTCATTGCATACGTTTTCTTTTTTTCTTCATCCCCACTTTTTTTAGCCATGTCTAAGATTTTGCGTCCAACCGTTTGGTTGTTTAGAAGAGCAAGGGTTTCTACTACCTTGAGGCGTATGGCATGGTCTTCCGAATCTAGGTATTTTACGATGGGTTCTGCACCACGTGGGTCTCCCATTCGATAGATTGCCTCTATTACGATATCAGTAGATACTCCACTTTTTGGATCTAGTAAATCTAGTATTGCGGGGGTGGATTCTGTATCTTTTATATCCCCCAGTGCAATAGCAACCGTACCACGTACATTTGGATGTGGGTCTTCCAGAAGGAGTTTTCGAAATTTAGGAAGATATTTTTGGGAAGGATATGTGGTTAGTTCCAAGATTGCTTCTGTTCTTACATTCCAAATAGAAGAACCAAGATCATCTAAGAGTTCTAATTCTGTTTTTTGTGGGTTAGATTCTTGGGGAGAAGGATTTTCTGGCTTGGGAGGTCCACAGAAAAAAAACATATTAAGTACTACAAAGAATAATAATAAGGAGAGAGAAACTCGCATATTGATAAATGAAGAAAGGCAAGAAATTAGATGTCAATTTAAATTTGAGAAACCCGAAGTTTCCTTCGGGCTTCCTTGGTTTTAGATGTTAGGTACTGTCTTTGATACTTTTTGAAGGTCCTCCAACTCTTTTTTCCACTGAGCAATATCCCTGTCGGCAATTCCATCCTGATCAGAACTGAGTCCTTTTTGTTCTCGGGCATACTGAATCAATTCGATTCTAGATTCTACCTCTTTGATTTTATAATCAAAATAGGCCCGTTGCTGATCAGATGTAACACCGGCATCCTTGGGAGCTGCGGCTGGATCTTTGCCAATTTCTGCTGATCTCAACTTAGCAGTCTCCCTGAAGAAATAGGTGTCCACACTAGTAAAGGAATCTAAAGAAGATCTTCTGTCGGCTGCTTCCTTCTCTGTGAGAGGTGCTCGATATTCATTAAGAACATATATGTTCTTTGGATATTTCGATGCAAAGTCCCGCCATTCTTCCCGAACCTTTTCTCTGTGGGCATCATCTTTAACACTTTTGATAGCTGTAGGCCAGAGTGACTTAGCCTCTTCTTCTGCATCTGCATTTGCAAATGGAGAAGGTGCATCAGGATACATTGTGTCCGAGTATCCTGAAAAATTCTTAGTATTGAGGAACTCCTCGGTTTCCTCTGTTTTAGCAACTTTTTTCGTTTTCTCTTTGCCAGAAGAGAGAAAGAAAAGTACTAGAAGTGCAATTGCTCCTGCAGCTCCTAAAAGTATGACAATTTTCTTATCCATAAATCTCTCCTATGCAAAGATCCCAATCAACCAAGAAATAACTTGGCCGAGAATCGTGTTGGTTAAGAATTTTTTGAGATCAACGGGGTTACGGTTAAGGCTATCATTGTACCACGCGCTGTACTCGCTCACTTGAGGAATGTTAGTATTATATTTTACATTGATGGCTTTGATCAACTCGTTAGACATCACTGCATGACCGTACATATTGGGATGTACTCCGTCCAGACCGAATATTCCAGGTTGATTCAGTAAAGGCCAGTTTGCTCTTGCATTTCCGGGAGAATATCCGTCGGAACTGCGGACAGGTCTACCATTTTCTTTGATATCATCAAACATAACCTTAGCATCTGTGAGAGCAAATCCCATAGCTGCTGCTTGGGCTTTTATTTCATTGTTGAGCATGGTCAGAAATGTTGTGATAGTTTGGATTTCTGTTTTATCGAGGACTTCATCGGGATTAGAAACTGTGCTACGATAGAAAGCCTTCAATCCGGAGTAATTTGCACGCCCTTGAGGATCTGTATACGACTCTAGGTATGCAATTGCTGTTACATTGGGAACTGTGAAAAGAATACCTCCTTTGATAGAGCCAATCGCTGACATGCGTCTCATAACTTCTCTAATGTCTCTTTTGAACCTAGGTTCATCGAGACAGCTCGTAGATGTAGCCAGGGCTGTACACAATACGTGATTTGCACCTACGGATCCAAATAAGAATGTAGGTTTTACTTTTTCCATGACTTCCATTTGTGTTCCTGAATCACGGAGCCCATACTGATGAAACTTATCGGGGGACTGACAATCTGGAGCTGTCACCCAACGAAATGTGTACCAATACCAAGTAGCCCAATACCATTGCCTCACTTGTTTGGTAGCTGTTATGTCCTCGCATTTACCACTGGTTTTCAGAACGTTAGAATAGTCTGCACCTGTGATACCTGCATGAGTGGGAAGCTGAACTGTTGATGCGTTACCTCCTATCAATGAAGATGCCATACAAATTGGACCACAGTCGCCTTTGAGGACATCTTCAAAATTTAAATATGGACCTTTTAAAATATTATAACTTACGCTGGAACCAGCTTGCTTAGAAACAATAACTGGATATGCCCATTCTTGGGATTTCTTTTCAACATTTACACCAAAGAAACCCTGACTCAAGGAATCACCTATAACCCCTGGGCGAGCGAATAATTCTGCTTTTGTTTGTGCGGAAATACTAGAAACAAACAATGCAAAGAGTGTGAGAAAAATTTTGAACATTTTTAAAACATTCCCCTTCTTTAGATTTTCAATTTTTTTATTTCGAACAATCTCTAGGATTATCATTTTTCAAAAAGAGCAAGCAAAAAATTTCTTTTGACGAAAAAAAAGTAAACCTGATCTACTTTGAGGAATCTTTACTCTTGGATATAAGATCCTAGAACTCCATTTTTATTGGATTTATCATAATCTTTGGTGTATAAAATTTTAAAGTCAATGGTTGATCTCTTCATTCCAGATATTTCTATTTTGTCTACATTTCCTGGTAACACTAAAATAACTTCAGGAGATTTAAAAATAGATGCTTGTAAATATAATTCCTTCGCATAGCTTATAAAAGTTTTTTCTCCATCCCAATCCCATATCGCACCAAGGATTAAATATCTATTTCTTTTATCTTCTTTAAGATGCATTACATTTTCAATTTTTATTTTTTGTCCCGATTCTAATTTAAACAGATCTTGGTCTAATGAATACATTGGTTTTAAGGAATGAATTTTATATTTATTTTTTAATGTCTTGTATATAAATATTTTCCAAAGTAAATTCATATCGATCATCAAAGAAAATACTTCATTAGATCCAGATAAAAAGCCTGGTTTTTTATAGAGTAGTACTAATTTAGAAATAGAAATCGCTTTTTTATATATCTCAGAGTTTCTGCTGTACTTAATTTTTTGAAATACCTTTTCAGTCACTTTTAGAGTAGGCATTTTTGGAAAAGAAGAGAGAGCATTTTTTAGTCTGACCTTTATACTGGGGTCTAAAGTATACCTATCTATCATTAATAATGTTTTATATAGAATCATATTTAGTAAATTTTCTTGGCTATAAAAGGAATGTCTAACATACATTTTTTCTTTATGAAAAAGATTTTTTCTTACTTGTTTAGAAAAAATTATTTTTCCTTTTAAAACATTTAAATTTTCTTCCTTTTTACTATAATTTTTTATTAAACCTCGATGTACTATCATATCTAATTCATTTAAAAATATTTCAAAATATTGACTTGCAATGGAAGTATTGTGGCTATTCTGTGAATTTGAAAACTGATTTTTAAACTCCATATGACCTGCTACAGATAACATATAAGATAATATTTTTCTCCAGTAATCCTTAGTTTGCTCACTATTTTTTATAAATGGTAGTACCTCATATATAGTACTACCAATTTGAAATACTCCTACATAGCTTTGAAATCTTACCCCATTGTGAATGAGAGTATAGAAAGGGACACCTTGGTCACCATAGTATTCCTGAAGATCTTTTAGATGGGAGTAAAGAAATTCCTTACCTTCAATACTTTGGTTAATTTTAATTATTTGGTTTTGAAAAACTGAAAAACGGATGTTTGATTTTGAATTACTCATCTACTTCAAATATAGATTCTACTGCTTTTTCAAAGGTTAAAATATCCATTTTAGTAAGATTTGCTACTCTATAAATAATCCGTTCTTCCAATAGAGAATAATCAAACAGAGAAAATTTGGCAAAGCGATTTACATTATCTTTGCTCGGGTCATGCATAAATTCCTGTCCAAGCACCAAACCAATTTTTCCTATATCTCCAAAAAAATATTCCTGTAACAGGGGTATAATTTTATTTTCAAATATAATTTTTAGCTCATAGGTACTACTAATATTCATAAAATAACTATGTCCAATCTGATGATCCATATCTAAAAGCATTTCTAATCTATAATTTATAATTTTTAATAGTTTGGTTAAATCATAATTACACATATCACCCTTTGAATCCTTTACCTTCTGTGCTAGGAGTAAATCTGGATTTGAAGGCATTTCAATAAAGTGAAATCTCCTCCGAATGGCAGTGTCTAGTGACTCAATGCTCCGATCTGCGGTGTTCATTGTTCCAATGAGATAAAGATTTGCAGGTACTCCAAACTTTTCTTTGCTGTATGGCAGTGTTACTTCTAGAGATTCTGATCTGCCCAAACGTTTATCTTCTTCGAGGAGTGTTATCAATTCACCAAAAATTTGAGATACGTTTCCTCTATTGATTTCATCGATTATGATTACAAAATTATCCACTTCATTTTTTGTATTTCGTTTATAGCTTATTTTTTTAGTTGATTCAAACTCTTTTAGAGAAATAAAAACTGCAAAATCACTAGTTGTCCATTCCTTATCTACATCACCATCCATACTTAGTTGGATAATTATATTTTTTATTTCTTCGGGATCATTGAATTTATTATATATTTTTTCGATTTTTTCAGAAGGAATAGTTTCTCTTACTCCCGTCTTTTCATCAGCAACAACTAATGACGAATTAATAATCTTCACTAATTTAAGCTTAGATTTTCTTGATTTAAAATAGTAAGGATCAATATTGAGTGGATCTATAATAATCTCATTTAGCTTGGTTAGAAATACAGGATAGAGTTTTGAAAAATTAGGTTGAATAAATCTTGATGTTAGGTAAGAACTTTCAGTCATACCTTTTTTATTAATTCTATCACACATTCTTTTAAATATTCCAGATTCAACTGTATAAAAAATTTGTCCATCTTTTAGGATTGGCTTAATCCCTTCTACAAAATCTTCATAACTCAAGCTTTGGTGAAATGTAGTGAATACGATTCTATCTTCTTTTATTTTTTTATCAAAAATTTCTTTTATTTCCTGCCTGGTCTTATCCGAAGTATTGATACCAAGAATCTCTAATGCCCTATTGACTGTATAATATGTTTTACCTGTTCCAGGAGGCCCATATAATATTTGGTTCAGAGGAAATTTTTGTAATACATTATCTAACTCATTAGACATATTAACTTCCTTACTTAATTAGGCTCTCTACAGCTGTTTTAGTAACTATAAATGTACCTATGCTACTTCCTACTTGAGGAAGAAGTAGTACAAGAAATATACGTATCACTCTATTCTTCCAATACCCAGCAAAATGTTCAGAATCTTCTGCTATTTTTTCAAAATCTTCCACTAGGGGTTTCCTTAAATAAGATTCACTGAGTGCTGCTAACCAACCCGGTTTTATAATTGGATTAAAATTTCCAAATGGAGCTGCGAGTGCAGCTAATAGAATAGAAAGAGGATGTGCAAGTGCAATGATAGCCCCCAATGCGGATAAGGAAGACTTGACAATAAACCAAGATGTTACCAACTCTACAGTTGCCTGCATGCCTGAAGTATAAAATGTAAGTGCTGCCATTGCCACCAACAAACCAGGCAAAATGAAAATAGATAGTTTATCTCTCCAATTAGAAACAGGCAATAATTCCAATGGAACCAGATCTCTAGTGTCACCTATGTATTTCATAATTCCCTCAAGATGACCCGCACCCACTACCGCCACTAATTTTTTGCTTCCATCCAAAGCAGATCGCCTAATTTTCTCGGCTAAATATTCATCCCTTTCATCAATGATGATGCGCTTAACCTGATCAAACCTGCCGGGGAGCTGTGAAAAAATTTCTTTTAATGCATCATCTGTTTTCATAGCTTCTATTTTTTCTTCCGTAACTTCTTCCTTTACTAAAAGGGAAGCAGCCAATGCGGATATGAGGTATGACTTTGAAAATAATCCTACATTCCCCCATGCCCTCTTGAGAGTAGTTTGGATTTCACGATCAACTGGGATGAGTTTTAAATTATCCCTTTCGGAAATTTCAATGGCTTTGCGCATCTCATCTCCTGGCTTCATTTTCCCAAACCCCAATTTTTTTTGGAAGGAAGATAAGATTAAGCTAGAAAGGAGTAAATACATCTTTCTTTCCTTGAAAACTGTAAATATATCCAATTTTTTCCAATATTCAGGATCTTTTATAGATCTCATTCGAGAGTTACAGAGTTCCACACAGACAGTGTCTGGCTTTTCTTGATCAATGAGTGCTTCTACACTCTCCACACTAGCCTGACTAATATGGGCTGTTCCTAAAATAACAACATCACAATCCCCTAATCGGGTTCTTCGAATTGGTTCTTTCGTGAGATCGATCATTTACACATCCTTCTTTTTGACAGTAAATTCGATGTGGATTTATCTATATAGGAATTTTTGTTTACTCAAAACCGAAAGAGATAAACTTTGAATTAGTCAAAGGTATGCTCAAGCAAGATTCTAAACTTATAAATGTGGGGATTGCAGAAATTGTAGTATCAAAGTCTCCCACTCTCTTGAGAACCACTCTTGGCTCCTGCATTGGAATTGTTCTCTACCAACCTGAAACCAAGATTGGTGGTATTTCACATATCATGTTGGCACAGGATTCTATGGGCAAGGATAAGGTAAAAAACCCTGGAAAATATGGAGAAACAGCCCTCCCCTTACTCATCAAAGCCTTAGAAGATGAAGGGGCAAAACCTGGGACTTATTCAGCAAGAATCTTTGGTGGATCCTCCATGTTTAAAAATATTTCTTCCCAATTTCTCCAAAATATTGGCGAAAATAATATAGCTTATGTGCGGGAAGAACTAGCAAAAAGGAAAATTCCTCTCCTAGTTGAAGATGTAGGAGGACACGAAGGGAGAACAATTACACTCTACTTAGATGATGGTCGGGTTCTTCTAAAAAAAGCAGGTATGGAAAAATACCTCTACAAAGTGAGATAGTACCATGAAAGAGCAGATTGATCTCCTATTAAAAGATATTAAAAAGCTTCCCACTATGTCTGGTGTTGTGGGTAGAGTGTTGAATTTGGTATCCAATCCTGATGCAAATATAAACGAAGTAGCCTCAGAAATTTCCAAAGATCCAGCTATCACAGCATCCATTATCAAACTCTCCAACTCTGCATACTACAGAGCTAGCAAACCTGTTAGAACCGTTGCAGAAGCTATAATGACCCTAGGGTTACACACCGTAAAAGAAATGATTATGGTCAGTGCCTCAAAAGGCGTACTACAACAAGACTTAAAAGGATACCAATTAGAAGCAGACCAAATGTGGATGCATTCCTTAGTGGTTGCTGAGATTGCTAGAAATATTGTTACATTGAAAAAGCTACCCATTCCGAAAGACTTAGCGTTCACAGCAGGTCTCTTGCATGATATAGGAAAAGTAGTTCTTGTACAATTTTTTCCCAGAAAAGTTTTAGATATACGGGATGAACTTAAACATATGGAGTCTACTTTTACCGAAATCGAGAAAAAACATTTTGGATATGACCACCAAGAAGTTGGTCTAAAAGTTTTATCTGCATGGAACTTTCCTGAAGAACTTAAAGAAGTAGTAGCATATCATCACAATCCCGAAGAAGCAAAAAATTTCCAACTTTTGACATCTGTAATACATATTGCAAATGCTCTAACAGTCATATCAGGAATTGGTATAGACATTGGTGGTATCAACCAAGAACTTTCTAGCTTTGCACTCAAGAAAACAGGTATCACAGAAAAAGATATTGAAGCACTTTTTATGGGAATTCCTGAAGTACAAAAACAGCTCCAAGAAATGCCAAAGGGATAATCTTTGAATCTAGCTTTCATTGGTCCTAGGGGCGTTGGAAAATCAAAACTATCCAGAAAGCTTTCAAAAATGACAGGAATGCCCGTGGTATCTACAGATATGATTGCTGTGTACGAGTTAGGTGGGGTTTCTATATCTGAATTCATCAAAAACAACAACGGGGATTGGAAATTATTTAGGGATTTAGAATACTCTATTTTACAAAAATTGGAAAATTCCCAAAATATTATTTTGGATTGTGGAGGGGGTATTATCTTTGATCTCGATGAATCGGGAAATGAGATTCTCAGCAGTCGAAAAGTAACACTTCTAAAAAAGATTGCTAGAATTGTGCGGCTAGAAGGCGATTTAAACTACCTAGCCCAAAAAGTAATCAATGACCCCACTCGACCAACCTTAAGTTCTAAGAATGCTTACATGGATATTCTCGCACAAAGATCATCTCTCTACAAAGAAGCTGCCGACTATTCTATCAATATAGATTCCAAAGATGTTGAAGAAATATCCAGAAGGGTTCTAACTTTGATGCCGCAGATGAGATAACTTTGAGTCAGAGCCAATGACTACCAATAGGTATATACTTCTTTGGAAGACCTTCTTTGAAAAACTTAGATTTGGATGCAAACCAGTTGAAATAAAAAAGATGATGTATGGCTGCTATCCCATCCTTCCAAGTGATCTTTTTTCCTTCTAAGTAATTTCTAGGATAGTAAGAAATGGGATATTCCTGAACCCTTATCTTCAATCGGGCAATCTTAGCTGTAACTTCGGGCTCAAAACCAAATCGGTTGGATTCCAAATTTATATTCTGGATAATATCTGAACGAAATACTTTGTAACATGTCTCCATATCGGTCACATACATCCCACTCAATAAATTACTAATTAAAGTTAAGATTCTATTGATAATGTAGTGAAAAGTTCTATGCACTTGCTTCACCTCTTTTCGAAACCTAGAACCATACACTACTTCAGCTTTTTGGTCTAAAATTGGTTTTATTAAAAATTGGATTTCATCCATATCATATTCAAAATCTGCATCTTGGATGCAAATAATGGTTCCTGTTGCTTCCAAAATACCCTTTCGAAGTGCTGCTCCTTTGCCTTGGTTTACCTCTTGTTTTAAGATTTTATGCTCTGATAAAAATCGATAGCTCTCTAGCAATGCCAAAGAATTGTCCCTAGAGCAATCGTCTATAAACACCAACTCTTTAGGGATTGGTAGAGTTAGTGAATCGATAATCTCAAAAAAAGAGTTTAGGTGGGTAGCTTCATTGTAAATAGGGATGACAAGAGAAATTTTATCCAATGGTATCTTTGATTCCATAAGAGAAGTTTTTAAATACTAACCTAGAAATAACAATAAAAAAAGGATTAAAGTTATTTTATTACAATAAAAAAAATTTGGTGATTTGTAATTCCATCTAGAAATACTTGAAACTAGTTGCAGATTAATTCTACCTACAAAAAGCCTAGTAAATTGACACATAATCTATATAATATTCTATGAATCCTTTGCCTAAAATTTCATTTGTAATTCCTTGTCTAAATGAAAAAATAGCCCTTCCCCATGTTCTAAAAAAATTAAATACTATAAAATATGAATATATAAATTCTTATGATATTGAAATTTTAGTCTCCGATAATGGTAGCACTGATGGTTCTCAAGAAATTGCCAAAGAATTAGGTGCCCGGGTAGTTCCATGTAAAGAAAGGGGATATGGTGCTGCATTAAACTCAGGAATTTTAAATGCTGTAGGTGATACTATTCTTTTTGCAGATGCTGATGATACATACGATTTTTTAGAAAGTCCTAAACTCTTCAAAACCTTACTAGAGGGGGATTATGATATGGTAATAGGATCTCGCTTGGATGGGGAGATACACAAAGGAGCCATGCCATTTCTCCATCGCTATTTGGGAACCCCTGTTATAAACCAAATCATCAATTTTTTATACTCTTCTGATTATAAAATTCGTGATAGTAATTCAGGTTTTAGATGCTTTAAAAAAGAAAAATATCTGGAATGGAACATCAAGAGCAAAGGTATGGAATTTGCTTCTGAAATGCTGATCAAATCCCTGCTCCATAAATCCAAACTACACCATGTTCCTGTATCACTCTATCCTGATAAACCAGGAAGATCTCCACATTTAAAAACATGGAGGGATGGGATGAGACATCTGTTGAGAATTTTTTTTCATGCACCTTTGTTTTTCGAGAGATTAGGATATGTACTACTAATTTTTGGATGGATCAATTTATTTCTAGGTTTTCTAATGGGTAGAATCATAGAACTAGCTGGATTTCGAATTTATGGACAACACTCACTTTTGCTTTTTTCTTTTGTATCTATTTTGGGTATGAGTGTTTGGGGAATGGGGCTTGCTATTTCTACCAAACAAAATTTGAAGATAGGAATTTATAAATGGATTGTAGATCTAGAAGAAGATAAGCTATTTTTTATTCTAATAGGTGCTTTTTTACTAATTTTTCTAAGTTTTCTATTTATTTTTATCCAATGGAAACTTAGTAATTTTCAATATTTGGCATTTGAAAGAGAACTCTTACTCATATCCACTCTGTGTCTAAATCTTTTTATATTCAGTATTAATTCTCTCACTGCACATATAATCAAAAGGGATTGATATGGCAATTTTTAATATATTATTTTTTTCTATTCTTATAATTGTACCTATCTATTTTAGATTTTTTTGGAATGATCCCTTTGTTTTTATTGGGAGTGATCCCCAAATAAAGTACTACCAAACAATCCAAATTTTAGAAAAAGGTTTTTCAAAAGAAATGCTCAACTGCTATTTCCCTGCTGAGAATTTAGGTTTTAGCAATAAGTTCATTCCTTTAGGCTATCCATGGGCTTTTATAAAAGATTCTGGAGAGTGTTTTTTTCAATATCCTATAACCATGCCTCTTCTACATGCCTTAGTTGCAAAAATTATTTCAATTGAATTAATAACTTATTTACCAATCTTATTTTTTATATTAAATATTTTTCTCACTAAAAAAATTTTAGAAGCTTTGAGTGTTCAAAATAATTTTGCAACTTTTTTTAGTATATTCATACATACATGGACACCAGTTTTTCTTTCATCACTTGATTATTCTGAGCTTACACTTACAAATACTACTCTACTTTTAACTATTTACTTTTTTTTACAACTATGGCACCAACCCAAAACAAATGTACTGAGTGTATATATATCAGGATTTTTCTTTGCACTAAACTTTCAACTTAGACCTGAGTCTACAATTGGTATACTAATCTTTTTTATAACTTTTTTTATTTTAAGTAATTCATATAGAGAAACAATATCCAAACTCTTTCCTTTGGGAGGATTAGTTTTAATAATAACCATCTGTGCTTCACTATTTAATTATAAAATCTATGGTCACCCACTCGGAATGAGAGGATGGAATACTATTCAGGATGCCTATGGAAATATTTCTAGAAATTATTACCAGGATTGGGTCACTGATCTCTGGGGTTCCCCATTTAAAATAGGGATCTTTCAAGGATATCCTGTACTACTCATTATGTTAATGATTTTATTAATTGGTTTGTTTAGACATAGACATTTGGAAATTCAAAAAGAATCCCTAGTATTCTCTTTCACTGGATGTGCTTTTATTTTTGTTCTTCCAATTTTATCACCCTACAGGGCAGGAGTTGATATTTTTGGTTTGAGGTACTATGAAACTGGAGTTTATTTTTTTTCTATTGGTTTTTGTTCTCTGTACTACAAATTTTTAAAAAACTCAGAGAATCAACCTTTAAATTTATTAGCAATTCGTGCTTCTATATTAATCTTAATATCCTTTTTATATTTTTCATATAAATCAGATCTAAGGGCAATTAAAAATTGGTCGGGGGGAGTCAAGCGATACAAAGAAATTCAATCTAAAATCAATGATATCTCTCCACAAATTATAGTGCATAGAGGTTTATCTATATCTTATCTAATGGGAGTGTCCTATTTGAAGTATCCTCAAATTGCTATTTATTCTCAAGAAGATTGGGATATTTTAGAACCTAAATTCCTCGAAAAGAACTTTCAAAAGATTCTTTATTTGGAATGGGAAGGTAATCCACTTGTAAAAGAGGAATTTCCTTCTAAAGTTTGGAAAGAAAAATTTGAACTTAACTTTCAACTTGAGGTATCCAACGAATGGAAAGTTTCCAGAATGGGCATAGGACATTTTAAAGGCACTATTGTTTCAAAATGAAATCGATTCTATCGTCTATCCTTATTTTCTTACTTTGCATCTTACTATTTGTAATGGGTTACAGAGAAAAGATCCTACCATCCATTTATTTTGATATCAACGCGGTCTCTTTTGGGCTTGTTACCATTGGGTACTATTATAAAAACGTAACTACTCAGCGAGTTTAGAATTAATCCAAAATACTAAATTTCTTTTTAATTTCAATTCTTCTTTAATCTCAAATCTCTCTGTTACTTTTTTCTTCTCTTTATGAAAAGAGAAGAAGAAAGTAACCAAAAAAGAAGAGAAAC
>Ga0209550_10000986_pt1 | contig 27578 bp, 25 predicted proteins | sample LauGreSuBDMM15SN_2_FD_187567 | JGI IMG/M metagenome (GOLD analysis project Ga0209550, IMG submission 187567) | Freshwater lake microbial communities from Lake Michigan, USA - Su13.BD.MM15.SN (SPAdes) (version 5) | ecosystem: Environmental > Aquatic > Freshwater > Lake | place: Lake Michigan... | reverse complement strand
CCAAAACAAACGGTTACAACCACGATGCTGCTTTTGATCGATAACTACGACAGCTTCACCTACAACCTTGTCCATTACTTGGGCGAGTTGGGGGCGGATGTGCGCGTGGTGCGCAATGACGCGATGGATGTGCAAGCGGCCATGGCTTTGAAACCGGAAGCGATTGTGCTGTCCCCCGGGCCTTGTGATCCGGATCAGGCTGGGATTTGTTTGCCCCTTACGCTGGCTGCTGCGGAAACCAACACGCCCCTTTTGGGCGTTTGCTTGGGCCATCAGACCATCGGTCAAGCCTTTGGCGGCAAAGTGGTGCGTTGCCATGAGATTGTGCATGGCAAGATGGGCAAGATGCTGCATGATGGACAGGGGATGTTTGGCGGGTTGCCATCCCCCTTCTTGGCGACGCGGTATCATTCTTTGGTGGTAGAGCGCGCCACGTTGCCCGATTGCCTTGAGGTGACCGCTTGGCTAGAGGACGGCACAATCATGGGGTTGCGCCATAAAACCAAGCCGATTGAAGGCGTGCAGTTTCATCCCGAAAGCATTGCATCCGAATATGGCCACCGGTTGTTGCAAAACTTCCTAACCCGCCACAAATCAAAGGTGGCAGCATGAGCGAAACGCTAAAACCCCTGATCGGTCTTGCCTGTGAACGCCCCCTCACGCGGGCCGAGGCTGAGCTGGCCTTTACCGCCCTGTTTGAGGGCGATGCCACACCAGCCCAGATGGGCGGATTGCTGATGGCCCTGCGCACGCGCGGCGAAACGGTGGATGAATTTGCCGCAGCCGCCAGCGTAATGCGTGCCAAATGCCATATGGTGCGCGCGCCCAAAGGGGCAATGGACATTGTGGGCACGGGCGGCGATGGCAAGGGCACGCTGAACATCTCGACCGCAACGGCCTTTGTGGTGGCGGGCGCGGGCGTGCCTGTGGCCAAGCATGGCAACCGCAACCTGTCATCGAAATCAGGCGCTGCTGATGCGTTGACCGAGATGGGGCTGAACGTGATGGTCGGCCCCCAAGTGGTGGAGCAGTGCTTGGCCGAAGCTGGCATAGGCTTTATGATGGCCCCCATGCACCACCCCGCAATGCGCCATGTGGGGCCGGTGCGCGCCGAACTGGGCACGCGCACGATCTTTAACATCCTAGGCCCTCTGACCAACCCCGCAGGCGTAAAGCGGCAATTGACCGGCGCCTTTGCCCCCCGCTTGCTGCGCCCCATGGCGGAAACCCTGCGCGCCTTGGGGTCAGAGGCGGCTTGGCTGGTGCATGGCAGCGATGGCACTGATGAAATCACCATTGCTGGCCCCAGCGCCGTTGTCGCGCTTGAGGCGGGTGCAATCCGCGAATTCACAGTTCATCCCGAAGACGCGGGCCTGCCGGTGCATCCGTTCGAGGCGATCTTGGGCGGCACGCCAGCGCACAACGCCGTGGCCTTTCGCGCGCTGCTGAACGGCGAAACAGGAGCCTACCGCGACGCCGTGCTGCTGAATGCGGCGGCAGCTTTGCTGGTGGCGGGAAAGGCTATAAGCCTGTCAGAGGGCGTCGCTATGGCCCGCGTCTCGATCGATTCAGGACAGGCTTTGGCGCGGCTGAACAAACTGCGCCAGATTTCGCCGCTAGACAAATAAGCCATTAGATACGCCCAAGCGTTCATCAAAAAGCGTTAGACGGCTAAAACACCTTGCCAATTCCAAAAATATCCATCACTCAAACGCTCAAATCGTTGAGTGAGCCTAAAAATGCTTAATATAAACATACTCTTTTCTGCAGCAGTCCTCATGTTTGTAGCCCCATCGGCGCATTCAGAAGGACTTTCGTTTGATGGCATTGTGTCTGTAAGTGAAAGTGCCTTCAGTTCCGATCTGAACAGTTCCGATCGGATCGCCTTTAACTTAGTGTCTGATGTGACATTTTCTGATCGGTTCAGCGTTGGCCTAGACATTGATTATGGCCAGACAAGCGCATAGAACAAAAATATAAACATGCGCAGGTTTCAATTGGTACCGACCATTCAATTTTCAAACGGCTCACATGTCGGTGGTTATCTGCAAAGTGTATCCTTTAGCACATCACCGTTCGGGCTTGACCTTGAAAGCTATGGCTTATTTGCCGGGTATGATACCCAAAAATGGTCGATTGAAGGATACGCGGGCAGTACAACTTTAGACATGCAATACAGTTCACTCTCGTCCAATAACATCGGCGTGACTGCTGCGCTCCGGCCGACCGATAGTTTTGAAGCGTTCTGTCGCTTCGACCAAAGTGGGTTCTCTGAAGGCCTTGGCACTTCAGGGTCAACCTTCCTGACAGCCATCGGTGCGCAGTATGAAGTGCAAAAGGGTTTGCTGGCCTATGGCGTGATGCAACGTTTTAATTTGCGTGGGGAGAGTTTGAAGGGTTATGCAGTGGGTGGTAGCTATGATCTTGCGGCCCACGGCATCGACACTCCAGGTACCGTTACCCTAGAATTTGCGAAGGCAGACAGTGGATATGGGTCTACGCAATCTCAAGTAACGGTAGGCTGGGTGATCGCCTTGGGTAATGCGAAGGCTCACCCGCTTAACTCTTCTTTAAGAACAGCACGCGGCGGAGTTCGCACGCCTCTTGCCACCGGTTTTGTAAACTTTGGCGTTCTTAACGTCTTACCCCCAGCCTGATTAGATTGCGGTCATGCTAACTATGCACCTTCGGTACGGGTAGTTTGGCCGAAAATTCCGGCAAGATGGGCAAAGTGCCCAGCCAATATACCAACAACTGATTCACCCCAGCGCATAGCCAGCGCCGCGCACCGTGCGCAACGGATCGTCAGCGCCAAAAGCACACAGCGCTTTGCGCAGGCGGCCCACGTGCACATCGACCGTGCGGCTGTCGACATAGATGTCACGGCCCCAAACGCGGTCGAGCAATTGTTCCCGTGAAAAAACGCGGCCGGGCTTTTCCAAAAACGTGGCCAACAGGCGAAACTCGGTCGGGCCCAGCTTCAGCGTTTGGCCATCGCGGATCACGCGGTGGGTTTCGGCATCAAGGCTGATCGTTTCCCATTCCAGCACCATCCCAAGGGTCGAAGGCCGCACGCGGCGCAGTTGCGCGCGCAGGCGGGCCATCAATTCGATGATGGAATAGGGCTTGATCACATAGTCATCCGCGCCCGTTTCCAGCCCGCGCACCTTATCAACCTCTTCCGACCGCGCCGACAGCATGATGATCGGGATCGACCGCGTTTCAGACCGCATCTTTAAGCGGCGGCACACCTCTAGGCCCGAAACATGGGGCATCATCCAATCGAGCAAGATCAGATCGGGCGGGTTTTCGGCCACCAGCATCAAGGCCTCTTCGCCGTTGGTTGCGCGCTGCACGACAAAACCTTCCGCCTCTAGATTATAGGCCAAGACTTCGCGCTGTGCAGGCTCATCTTCTACCAAAAGGACGGTTGGCTGTGCCATTACACATTCCCCATTGTGACGGATTCCGATTTGGGGCGCGGATCACGCGGCAGATCGCCCGTGGCAAGGTAGATCACCTGTTCGGCAATCGTTGTGGCATGATCCCCCACGCGTTCAATGTTTTTGGCGATGAAATGCAAGTGCATACAGGCCGTGATGTTGCGCGGGTCTTCCATCATATGGGTCAGAAATTCGCGAAAGAGTGCCGAATACATCTGGTCGATATCGCGGTCTTGCTGGCGCACGGCTTGGGCCAAATCAACGTCACGGCTGATAAAGGCATCCAGCGCATCTTTCAGCAGCAGGCTGACTTGGCGCGCCATGCGGCGGATCGATCCAGCCGCACCCTCAATCGTGTGCATCTGGGCCAAAACGATGGAGCGTTTCGCCAAGTTCTTGGCGTAATCGCCGCAGCGTTCCAAAGAGCCTGCGATTTTCATCACGGTCAGCACGGTGCGCAGATCGCCCGCCGTCGGCGCACGAATGGCGATCAGCCGGATGCATTCGGTATTGACCTGCTCTTCCAAAGCATCAATCGCCGTATCGCCTTCGCGCACGCGCTCGGCCATGGCCTCGTCGCGGGTTTCAAGTGCTGTTGCGGCATCTGCAAGGGCCGCTTCGACCAAACCTGCCATTTTCAAAACCAACGCCTGAACGCCTTCCAAATCGCGGTCGAACGCCGAAGCTATGTGACGGTCTGTGGTCATGTGTCTCTCCTCAACCGATCCGGCCGGTGATGTAGGATTCGGTGCGCGGATCCTTAGGATTGGTGAAAATAGCGCCGGTTTCGCCGTACTCGACCAAATAGCCAAGGTGGAAAAATGCAGTGCGTTGCGACACGCGGGCGGCTTGCTGCATCGAGTGGGTGACGATCACCACCGAAAACTGGCTGCGCAACTCGTCGATCAACTCTTCGACCTGTGCAGTGGCAATAGGGTCAAGGGCCGAGCAGGGTTCGTCCATCAACAACACTTCCGGAGAGGTCGCAATAGCGCGGGCGATGCACAGGCGTTGCTGTTGACCGCCAGAAAGGCCCGTACCGGGCGATTGCAGGCGGTCTTTCACCTCGTTCCACAGGGCCGCTTTACGCAGACAAGCCTCGACCACTTCGTCAAGTTCCGCCTTATTACGGGTCAACCCGTGGATCTTAGGGCCGTAAGCCACGTTGTCATAGATCGACTTGGGGAAAGGGTTGGGCTTTTGAAACACCATCCCGATCTTGGCGCGCAACTGCACAGGGTCGACGCGCGGGTCATAGATATTCTCGCCTTCCAGCGTGATCATCCCTTCGACACGGGCCGAGGCCACTGTGTCGTTCATGCGGTTCAAGCAGCGCAGAAAGGTTGATTTGCCACAGCCAGACGGGCCGATAAAGGCGGTCACAGTTTTGTCCAGAATGTCGACATCGACATCCTTCAGCGCGTGGTTGGTTCCGTAGTAAACCTGCACCTTACGAGCTTCGATTTTGTTGGTTTCGGTCTGCACGTCGCGCTCCAGTCTGATATCTTTCATGGTTTTATTCTCCTGCTTTACCAACGCCGTTCGTAGCGGCGACGCAGGATGATGGCGGCTGTATTCATAACGATCAGGAAGACCAACAGCACGATGATAGCCCCCGAGGCCCGTTCCACAAAGCCCGGATCACCGCGTTGGGTCCAGTTATAGATCTGCACGGGCAAGGCCGAGGCGGGGTCGAACAGGCCCGACATCGGCGCACCGGGGAAATCGCGCACAAAGGCCACCATGCCAATCAGCAGCAAGGGCGCGGTTTCACCCAAGGCTTGCGCCAAGCCGATGATCGTGCCGGTCAGAACTCCGGGCATCGCCAAAGGCAACACATGGTGTGTCACGGTTTGCAGCTTAGATGCCCCAACCCCCAAAGCCGCATCGCGGATCGACGGCGGCACAGCTTTTAACGCCGCACGGGTTGGGATGATGATACGCGGCAGGGTCATCAGCGTTAGCACCAATCCACCCACGATGGGGGCAGATCGCGGCAACTCGGCAAAGTTGATAAAGAACGACAGGCCCAAGATGCCGTACACAATCGACGGAACCGCCGCGAGGTTGGCAATGTTCACCTCGATCAAATCGGTCCAGCGGTTTTTGGGCGCGAATTCTTCCAGATAGACCGAAGCGGCCACCCCGATGGGCAGCGCCAAGCACAGCACCACCACCATCATGTAAAGCGAACCGATGATCGCCACGCCCAAGCCTGCGGCCTCTGGCCGTTTGTCAGAGGCATCGGGCATCGTCAAAAAGCCCGCATTAAAGCGCATCTCCATCAGACCCGCCGCCACCATTTTATCGGCCAGCATCAGCTTTTCGGGCGACGTCATATTGTCGCGCGCCGCTGTTTCCATTGTCACACGGCCTTTGAAATAGCCATCGATGCGGCCATGGGCCAAGGCTTTGAACTGCACTGTGGTGCCCAGCAATTTGGGGTCAGCCAGAACCATATCGCGCAGATCGGCGGCAGCGTTTTCCGAAACCATGCCAACAAGATCTTTGGGCGTCATCTCACCAATATCGATCCCCTTGGCTTCAAGCTCAGCCGTCAAAGCCCGTCCGATAAGCTTGCCATAGCCAATCGTGGTGACCGAGGCCATTTCCACCGGATTGCCATTGCCCGCTTTGTCCAAAACCGCGGCTTCCAGCTGGACGGGGATTTCGATGAAAGTCTGGCGAAAGGCCGGAAGACCTGCCGAAAAGATCGAAAAAAGAAGCCAAACCAGCATCAACAAAGCAATGACGATGGCAACAAGACCATAAGCGCGGAACCGAGATTCTTGCGCGTTGCGTGAGGCCGTGCGTTTATCTGGCGCAAACAACGAATGAGCGACGCGCGGCGCATCGGCGGCGGGCACAGCGTCTTGGGTTGGGGGGACAGTGGTCATTCGTATTGCTCCCGGTATTTACGCACAATCACCAGCGCCAGCACATTCAGGCACAGGGTAAAGGTGAAAAGGGTCAGGCCAAGCGCAAAGGCCACAAGCGTTTCGGGCGAGGAAAACTCGGTATCACCCGTCAACTGGCTGACAATCTTGACGGTGACGGTCGTCATCGCCTCAAACGGGTTCAACGACAATTTGGCCGCAGCCCCTGCCCCCAGCACCACAATCATCGTCTCGCCAATGGCGCGGGAAGCGGCCAACAAAACAGCCCCCACAATGCCGGGCAAAGCGGCAGGGATCACAACTTGCCGAATGGTTTCAGACGGTGTCGCCCCCAAGCCCAACGAACCATCGCGCAGCGATTGAGGCACAGCGTTGATAATGTCATCCGACAGCGACGAGACGAAAGGAATGATCATGATCCCCATAACCAAACCTGCCGTCATCACGGTGGAAGACGAATTGCCAAAACCCATCGGCAAGGCGATCCAGTCGCGCAACAAGGGCCCCACGGTAATCAGTGCAAAAAGACCGTACACAATGGTGGGGATGCCGGCCAAAACTTCGATCAAAGGCTTCACAATGCCACGCACCCGGCGCGAAGCATATTCCGCCAGATATATCGCCGAGAACAATCCGATCGGTACGGCCACAATCAACGAGATAACCGAGACATACAAAGTGCCCCAAACCAAGGGCAAAATGCCCAACGTCGACCCGCCGCCAAACTTCGGATCCCACGTGGGCGAGAAGAAAAAGGTAGAGCCTGGGTAGATCGAAAAGAAATGCACCGTGTTGGCCAGCAGCGATAACACAATACCAACGGTGGTCGCCACCGCGATCAAAGACGCAAATATCAACAGCCCGAGCGAGACTTTTTCGGTCGCATTGCGGGCGCGAAACTCTGGCGTGATCCGGCGCAGGCCCCAAGCCATGCCAGCCAAGGCCAGCACCAGGCTTGCAACATTCAAACCAATCCGCGACCATTTTCCAGTGGTGCGCACAGCCTCGGCTGCGCTGATCATACCGGGGGTTGGGTCGTTGCCCATCGCCACTCCGGCGTCACCCAAGGCTGTTTTCAGCGCCTCGATATCAAGCTTCATGGCTTCAATATCGGTGCCCGCTGCCTCTAGCACAGACAGTCCGCCGGCCAAACGCGTAACATCGGCCATCATCAAATTGACCGAACTGTCCTCTGTCACTTCTGCCATATCGATATGGGTGATCGCACTGTTATGGATCACAAAGCCTTCGGCGAACAACCACACCAAGCTGACTGCCAAAACCGGAACCAGAACGCCAAGGGCCGTGATCCAGCCATAAAAAGTGGGCAAAGAATGCAGCTTGCGCATATCGCCACCGGCAGAAGCCATAGCCCTGCGGCGTCCAACAGCATAGCCAATGGCCGCCAGGGCAAGAACAGTCAGAAATAATAGGCCAAGGCTCATGATCGTCCTGTTAGGCTAGAGAAAGGCGCTAAACATCATCAAGCGCCCGTTTAATTCGTCTTACATACTTCGCCCAAAAAAAACCCGCAAAACGAGGATCAGGCGCGCAGTTACCGTTCTCCCTTAGGGCCGCTGCGCATCGCTTTTGCGACAGTAATGTAACGATTTTATGACTTAACTGGTAATCTGCGGTTGCCGCTTGGCCTGCACACCCAAACCCGCTTAATTTACCGGCAAAAGCACCGCGAAAGTTGATCCCTGCCCCGGCGCACTGTCAATCACCAAGCGCCCCCGATGCCGATGGGCTATATGCTTAACAATGGCCAAACCCAAGCCCGTACCACCCTTTTCGCGGCTGCGATGGCCGTCGATGCGGTAAAAGCGTTCGGCCAAGCGTGGCAAGTGAAACGCTTCAATCCCTTCGCCTTGATCCTTGACTGCAAGCCGAACCTTAAGCCCACGCGGGTTGCTTTCATGGCTCAAGTTAACATGAACTTCTTTTCCTATACCGCCGTATTTAATTGCATTTTCGATCAGATTGGTCGCCACTTGGGTGATCTGATCAGGGTCGGCAAAAATCTCTACCGGATCATCCAACCCCGTCAAAACCAAGTTTACCTTGGCGGCATCGGCCATGGGGCGCAGCGATTGGGCGGCGGAATAAATCAAACGGGCCACATCATGGCGCTCGGTTGGGCGCTGACGTTCTTGCGCTTCGACTTTCGACAGGTGCAACAGATCGCGCACCAAGCGGACCATACGTTCCGCTTCGGTTTGCATGATGGCCAAAAAGCGGTCACGGGCGGCGGCGTCTTCGCGGGCAGGGCCACGCAGCGTTTCAATAAACCCCAAAACCGAGGTGAGCGGCGTGCGCAATTCATGGCTGACATTGGCCACAAAATCGCGGCGCATCGCGTCCATTTGTTCGCGGTCCGACAGGTCTTCAAAGGTGCAAAGCACCGCTTGCCCAACGGGGGCTGCGGTGACGCGGTGGATCACCTCGTGGCTGGGCCCGGGGATTACGTGGCGGGCTTCGGCCAGTTGACGGCCCCGAGCGGCGGCTGAGATCGCCGCCAAAACTTCGGGCTGGCGCAGCACGAAGGCATGGTGGCGCCCCACCAGACCCGCGCCCAAAAGCGCCAAGGCCGCGGCATTGCACCCCGAAATACGCTCATCCGCGCCGATCATCAGGGCGGGCAAGGGCAGGCCGGTCAGCACCTCGTTCAACATCTCTTGATCCATGCCCGTCCTCCTCCATCGCAAGGGTTTCCCCTTTGCATCCCGCTTTGCACCCTCACGCCGCCAAGCGACGTTCTTGTGACAGGCTTAAGCCGCCAAGTCTGACGGCACAGCCCCCAGTGCGCGCATGGCCTCGGCCCCGATGCGGAATGATTCCAGCCTAGCCTTATGGGAATGGGTCATGCCAGTCAGCATCACCTCATCGGGTTGATACTGCGCAATCAACTCTGCCAAAGCGCGCTGCACGCTTTGGGGTGAGCCTACGGCTGCACAAGACAGCGCCTGATCTACCCCCGCCAGAACTTGGGCGGGAATATGCGACAAATCAGCCTGCGGCGGCGGCAAAAGACCGGGTTGGCCGGTGCGCAAACGCGCAAAAGAGATCACCTGCGAGGATCGCAGCAAGTGCGCCTCGGCATCGGTGGCTGCGGCACATAGCCCAATGGCCATCATGAAATAAGGCGTCTGCCGCCAGATCGAGGGGCGAAACGTGGTGCGATAGACATGCGCCGCTTCGGTCAACTGCGCAGGGGCAAAGTGGCTGGCAAAGGCGTAGGGCAGACCCAAATAGGCCGCCAATTGCGCGCCGTATAGGCTAGACCCCAAGATCCACACCGGAACCTGCGAGCCTTCTCCGGGGCAAGCCCGAATGGGCGCTTTGGCATCGGGCGCATCCAGATAGTGCAGCAGTTCCACCACATCTTGCGGAAAGTTATCTGACGCTTCCATATTCCGCCGGAGCGCACGCGCAGTCGCCATATCAGACCCCGGCGCGCGACCAAGGCCAAGGTCGATGCGGCCGGGGAAAAGCGCATCCAGCGTGCCAAACTGTTCGGCAATCACCAAAGGCGCATGGTTGGGCAGCATGATGCCCCCTGCCCCCACGCGGATCGTCTTGGTCTGTGCCGCCACATGGCCCACCACCACCGCCGTCGCCGCACTGGCAATGCCGGGCATATTGTGATGCTCGGCCAGCCAATAGCGATGATAGCCCCAGCTTTCGGCCTTTTGCGCCAAATCGGCGGCATGGCGCAGCGCATCGCTGGGGGTTTGGCCTTCGACCACGGGGGCGAGATCGAGCACTGAATACCGCATGATGATCCCCTTGGCCTGCAAGGCTTAGATATGGGCGCGTTTGCACCGAATTTCCAGCGCCTTATACGGGCAAACACCACAAGGCGAGAAAGGGCTGATCGCCCGCCCGCATAGCATGACGTATCCACGGGGTGTTATAGACGGTTTGGCCAGCGCGGCGCGGCAACCATTCGGCATCGCCTTGCAGGAAGGCGCCGTCTGATAGCACCAGATACACCTCTTCCGGTCCATGATCATGGTCGGGATAGCGCGTCTGCGGGGCCATTAAGCTAAGACCCACCCAAACATCCTGCCGCGGTTCGAACCCGTTTGGGCCTATCAGCACGGCATTGGCATGGGCCGTTGCAAACCCCACGCTGGCAGAGGGGCCGACAGTCTTGCGCGTGGTCCAAGCCAAGCTGGGCGCAAAGTCTTGCACCGCTTGACCCAAGGTGGACAAACTATCTTGGCGCGGCAGCAAATTGGCCACCGCTTGGGGCAGCACCGACAGAACGGGCAAATCCTCGCCCGATGGTGGGGCCGCGGGCATGACGGTTTGCAAGCGTTCAAACACCTTGCTTAAAGCCACCTTTGCGGGGCCAGACATGTCTGCCCCCGCAAAGGCCAGTTCCGCCGCATCCACAATGCGCTGTAATCCCTGAGCCCTTATCATTCCGCCGCAGCGACCGAGGGGTTGTTGGGATGCATCGTCCAGTTGGCATACTCGCCCACCTTGCGCCCTGTGCGCTGGTCAAGCCCGCCTTTTGGCACTTCTACCATCGTGATGCAATCTTGCACGGGGCAGACGTTGACGCACAGGTTACAGGCCACGCATTCCTCGTCTTTCACGGTGAAGGTGCGGTCGGCACTCATCGCGATGGCTTGGTGGCTGGTGTCTTCACACGCCGCAAAACAGCGCCCGCATTTGATGCAATCGTCTTGGTTGATCACGGCTTTGGTGACGTAGTTCAGGTTCAAGAACTGCCAATCCGTGACATTGGGCGTGGCACGCCCCACCAGATCAGACAACTCCATCCCCTTGTCATCCAGATAGTCCGACAGGCCTGAGATCATTTCTGACACGATCTTGAACCCGTAGGTCATAGCCGCCGTGCAGACCTGCACATTGCCCGCCCCCAAGGCCAAAAACTCTGCCGCGTCGCGCCATGTTGTCACACCACCAATGCCGCTGATGGGCAGATCGCGGGTGGCTAGGTTGCGGGCAATCTCAGCCACCATGTTCAGCGCGATGGGTTTGACCGCAGGGCCGCAATAACCGCCGTGCGTGCCCTTGCCGTCAATCATCGGTTCGGGCGCAAAGCTGTCAAGGTTCACAGACGTGATCGAATTGATCGTGTTGATCAAAGACACCGCATCCGCCCCACCGCGATGCGCTGCTTCAGCAGGCTTGCGGATGTCGTTGATATTGGGCGTTAATTTCACAATGCACGGCATGCGCGAATGCTTTTTCACCCAACGCGTCACCATTTCGATGTATTCGGGCACCTGCCCCACGGCCGATCCCATGCCACGTTCGGCCATGCCATGCGGGCAGCCAAAGTTCAGCTCGACCCCGTCGGCTTCGGTGTCTTCAATCCGGTGCAAGATGTCTTTCCATGACTCTTCGTCACAGGGCACCATCAGGCTGATCACCAGCGCCCTGTCGCGCCACTTGCGTTTGACGGCTTTGATCTCGTCCAGATTGATCTGCAAAGGCCGGTCGGTGATCAGTTCGATATTGTTCAAACCCAACAACCGCCGATCCGCCCCCCAAATCGCCCCATAGCGCGGGCCGGATACGTTCACGACCGGCGGGCCTTCAGAGCCCAGCGTTTTCCAAACCACCCCGCCCCAGCCCGCTTCATAAGCACGCTCGACGTTATAGGCCTTGTCGGTCGGCGGGGCCGAGGCCAGCCAGAACGGGTTGGGGGATTTGATGCCGATGAAATTAGATGTCAGATTTGCCATATTTGATACCCCGTAGGATGCGTGATCTTACGCACCACCCCCCATGAGAACACTGTTCATCTCTTCCGCCGCATCGCGCCCTTGGGCAACGGCGGTCACGGTCAGATCTTCGCCCCCTGCCGCACAATCGCCACCGGCCCAAACCTTTCCGGCGCGCTGCACAAGTTTTTTGCCGTCACGCGCAATCGGTTCCCCAACCAGCGTCTGGCCGATGGCTTTGAACACCTGATCGGCCTTCAGCGTGAAGGTTTCGCCCGACTCATAGGCAAACTCCACAGCTTCCACCTTACCAGCGCCCAAGATTTTCACCGGTGCCGCGCCGTAAACAATCGTCACCCCTGACGCGGTGGCGTGCTCTTGTTCATAAACCGATGCACTCATCTTCTCTTTGCCGCGCCGATAGACCATCGTCACCGTCTGCGCGCCCAGAAGTTTGGCTTGCACAGCAGCATCCACCGCCGTCATCCCGCCCCCAATCACCACAACATCGCGGCCAATGGTCAGCGTCGACTTATCCGCCGCCTGCCGCAGATCGGCGATGAAATCGACAGCGTTCGAAACGCCCGCCATATCTTCCCCACCAAGCCCAAGCGCATTCACGCCGCCCAGACCGATGCCAAGGAAAACGGCGTCAAAGGACGATTGCAGGCTTTCCAGCGTCATATCGCGGCCCAACTCCTTGCCGGTTTGCAAGGTGATGCCGCCAATCTTGAGCAACCACTCCACTTCGCGCGCGGCGAAATCGTCGGTCGATTTATAGGCCGCGATGCCGTATTCGTTCAGCCCGCCTGCCTTGGACTTGCGGTCATAGACCGTGACAGTGTGGCCATGCAGCGCCAAGCGGTGCGCGCAAGACAGGCCCGCTGGTCCTGCCCCCACAACGGCCACCCGCTTGCCGGTATCGGCAGCACGGGTGAAGGGATGCACGCCCTTGGCCATCAGACTGTCGGTGGCAAAGCGTTGCAAGCGGCCAATCTCAACCGGTTTACCTTCGGCCAACTCGCGCACGCAAACCTCTTCGCACAGCGTTTCGGTCGGGCACACCCGCGCGCACATACCGCCCATGATGTTTTGCGCAAAGATCGTCTTGGCTGCCGCATCGGGCGTGCCAGTTGCGATCTGCCGAATGAACAAGGGGATGTCGATGGCGGTGGGGCACGCCGTCATACAGGGCGCATCGTGGCAGAAGTAGCACCGATCCGCCGCAACACGGGCTTCATGAGCTGCGTAAGCTGGCTGATAGGTGGCAAAGTTTTCGGCCACCTGGCCGCTTGGCAAGCGCTGCGCCACGATACCGGGCGTTTGGGGGGAATTGGGCATGGGGCCTCCACCAGCTGTCACACTATTCTTACTGGAAGGCTGGCACAGGTCAGATTTTTTATCAAATGGTAAATTTCATCCTAAACGAAGATTTACCCCCTCCCACAGGCCAAACCGCATCAGATGCTTTTCCTTTGGGCATCTGTGCCGTATAGGAGGCATTCATAAGCGCGTTTGGCCAGCAAGGCCGCCCATCAACAACGCCAAAAGAGGATCGCATGAGCAAACAATCCCCCGATGCGGACGTGGCCTTTATCTCGGCCTTGGCAGAACTGCTAAACAAGAACGAACTGACTGAACTGTCCGTTATGCGCGAATATGGCGAATATGACAGCTTGGATGTGAAGGTGGTGAAGCAAGTCACCGTGATGCAGCAAGCTGCCCCCATGATGATGCAAGCCGCACCCGTGGCGCATCATTCCCCTTCTGCACCAACCGCAGTCCTTGCAGCGGCCGCCGCCCCCATCGAAGACCCCGCCCAACATCCGGGCGCTGTGACCTCACCCATGGTTGGCACGGTTTATCTGTCGGCAGAACCCGGCGCTGCGACCTTTGTAAGCGTTGGCGCCACAGTGACCGAAGGCCAAACAGTTCTGATCATCGAAGCTATGAAAACCATGAACCACATTCCCGCGCCGCGCGCCGGAACAGTGAAGCGTATTTTGGCCAATGACGGCCAAGCCGTGGAATACGGCGCGCCCTTGATGATCATCGAGTGAGGTCGGCATTTTGACGCAAAGCCCCGCTCTGCCCATTTTCGACAAGATCCTGATCGCCAATCGTGGCGAGATTGCCCTGCGTGTCATCCGCGCCTGCCGCGAGATGGGCATTAAATCGGTGGCCGTCCATTCCACCGCCGACGCCGATGCAATGCATGTGCGCATGGCTGACGAATCGGTTTGCATCGGTCCGGCCTCATCGACGCAAAGCTATCTCAACAAGGCGGCGATCATCTCAGCCTGTGAGATCACTGGCGCTCAGGCCGTGCATCCGGGTTACGGGTTCTTGTCGGAAAACGCCTCTTTCGCGCAGGCTTTGCAAGATCACGGCATCACCTTCATCGGCCCGAATGCAGAGCATATCCGCATCATGGGCGATAAGATCACCGCCAAGGAGACCGCCAAGGCTTTGGGGATTCCGGTTGTGCCGGGGTCAGATGGCGGCGTGGCTGATTACGAAACAGCGATCGGGGTGGCTGCGAAAATTGGTTTTCCGGTGATTATCAAAGCCACCGCTGGGGGCGGTGGGCGTGGTATGAAAGTGGCGCGCACCCCTGAAGAGCTGGAAATTGCCTTTCGCACCGCAAGGTCGGAATCCAAAGCAGCCTTTGGCAATGATGAAGTCTATATCGAAAAGTATCTGCAAAAACCGCGCCATATCGAGATTCAGGTCTTTGGTGATGGCAAAGGCGGTGCTGTGCATTTGGGCGAGCGCGATTGCAGCCTGCAACGCCGCCACCAAAAAGTGTTCGAAGAGGCCCCCGGCCCCGCCATCACCCCCGCGCTGCGCGCCAAGATCGGCAAAGTCTGCGCCGAGGCGATGCAGAAAATCAGCTATATCGGGGCGGGAACCATCGAATTTCTATACGAAGACGGCGAGTTCTTTTTCATCGAGATGAACACCCGTTTGCAGGTGGAACACCCTGTCACCGAAGCGATCTTTGGCATCGACCTTGTGCGCGAACAGATCCGCGTCGCTTCGGGGCTGCCGCTGTCCTTCACCCAAGACGAGTTGCAGATCAACGGCCATGCCATCGAAGTGCGCATCAACGCCGAACGTTTGCCCGATTTTGCGCCGCGCCCCGGTCGGGTCAAGGTCTTTCACGCGCCCGGCGGCTTGGGTGTGCGGATGGATTCGGCTTTGTATGGCGGCTATTCGATCCCACCCTATTACGACAGCCTGATCGGCAAGTTGATCGTGCATGGCCGCGACCGCCCCGAAGCCTTGGCCCGCTTAAAGCGCGCCTTGGGAGAGTTGATCATCGACGGGGTAGAAACGACCATTCCGCTGTTTGCCGCCCTGCTGGCAGAGCCAGACATCCAGAATGGCGACTACAACATCCATTGGTTGGAAAAGTGGCTTGAAACGCAGTTCGGCGCGTAAAGCAGGTCTAGACCACCCGCCCTCCCCAGCTGAGATCTGGAGGGTTTCATACCCTCCAGACCTATTGTGGTATGTTGCGAAAAAGGGGGATTTAGGACGGCGGAGCCACTTCCCATGGCTTGGGCCAGTCGCCCGCGACGCGCAGATCGATGCCCGCGTCATCCTCGATCACTTTGCACACAGTCATCTCACCTGCGCCCATACCATAGCGCTTGCCTGCCTCGCGGAAGCGTTCATGGGTGGCTTCGGTCAGCGTGTTGGTTGTGCCAACTTTGTCCATCAACTCTTTGATCAGGCTTAGGTCTTTTAGACACAGCCGGATCGGGAAAGACGGGTCGTAATGCCCTGCGAAGATCGAAGGCACATCATGCGACAGAACAAAACTGTCCGCAGCGCCACCTTTCATGACCTCCCACCAGACAGCGGGGTCTAGACCGGCCAGCTTGGCTGTCACCATCGCTTCGCCAATCGCAGCGGCGTGAATTTTCCACAGCTGGTTGTTCACCAGCTTGGCGACATAACCGTTGCCGTAAGCGCCCACTTTGCGCAACTGGCCCATGGCTTCGATCACGGGGCGAACCTGTTCGATCACAGCATCCTCACCGCCCACAAACATCGGCATATCGCCCCTGATCGCCGCATCGACCGACCCTGTCACGGGCGCATCGACCGCTTTGCCACCTTTGGTCGCAAACTCTGTCGCCAAATCGCGCATCAGGAAGGGCGACGAGGTGGTCATATCGATCCAGATTTTTCCCGTGCAATCGCCCGACAGGAACCCATCCGCACCGCGCAGCACGGCTTCCACCTCTTTGGGCCCAAAGACCATCGTGACCACCACATCGCAGCGCGCCAGCACATCGGCGGGACTGCTGGCTTTGGCGGCCCCCATCGCTGCCAACCCCTCCATCGCCTCGGGGCGGATGTCGTAGACCACCATGTCAAACCCATGGCGGCGAATAGAGGCAGCGGCATTCTTGCCCATTGTGCCCAGACCGATGAAACCGATGCGCATAGCTATCCCCTTGTTGTTTGGTTGCAGACTGCGCCCCTTGCGCCTAGTTTGTCCAACAAAAGCCCGTTAAGGCGGGCATCAGGCGGGCTTATGACCTGCGGTGGGGGCTATGGATATTGAACTGCGTCTGCTGCGGTCTTTCGCCTTGATGCACGAGGCAGGCTCGATCAGTCGGGCGGCCGAGCGGATGGCGTGCACCCAAGCGGCCATGTCGATGCGGCTGAAAGCGATCGAGACCGAGATTGGCGCAGCCCTGTTCTTGCGCACCCAACAGGGGCTGGAACCCACCCCACGCGGGGCCGAACTTTACGCAAAAACCTTGGGTGTACTTGCGGCCTATGACGAGATGATGTCGGCCACCCGCTCTCGCCCCATGGCAGAGCGGATCAGGCTGGGGATGCCCGACGATTACGCTTTGGGCTGGCTGGGGCCGGTTTTGGCGAAACTGTCGTTGGAACGGGCCGAGATTGAGATCACCTGCGATTTGTCAGCCCATCTGATGGCCAAGGTTCAACGGCAGGATTTGGATTTGGCGCTGGTGACTTTGGACAGTCGCCCTGCCTTGACCCGCGCTGCCGCCGAAGTGCCCCTGTCCTGGGTTGGGGCGGCAAAGGGCGATACAGTGCGCCTTGCGGCCTATCCCGAAGGCTGCGTCTTTCGCCGCGCGATGATTGCCAGCTTGGAAGCCGCAGGCAGACCTTGGCAGGTGGCGGTGCAAAGCAGCAGCCATGCGGGCATTTTTGCCGCCGTGCGCGCGGGCGTGGCGGTGAGTGCTGTGGCCACGGGCACAGCGCCACTTGATCTGGGCGAGGGCGGTGCTGGCCTGCCCGCCCTGCCCCGCATTCCTGTTTATCTGGTGACAGCTGCCAGCTTGCGGCCCACGGCACGCCGGCTCGAGGCGGCGCTGATGGCGCAGATGCAAGCTTGGGCGCAGCCATGAGCTTGACGCCCGCGCTTTTGCTGCGCGCCTATGCGGCGGGGGTTTTCCCAATGGCCGAGGGGCGCGATGACCCCCTGATCCATTGGATCGACCCGCAGCGCCGCGCGATCTTTCCCATGGAGGGTTTCCACACCTCACGCAGCTTGGCGCGCCATATCCGCCGCATTCAACCCCGCGTCACGGTGGATAGGGATTTTGCGGGCGTGGTGCGCGCCTGTGCCCATCGGACCGAAACTTGGATCAATGGCGAGATTTTCGGCGCCTATACCGCGCTCTTTGATCAAGGCCATGCCCATAGCTTGGAACTGTGGCAAGACGACGCGCTGATCGGCGGCATTTACGGCGTGGTTTTGGGGGCGGCGTTTTTTGGCGAAAGCATGTTTTCAGCCCAAGTGAACGGGTCAAAGATGGCGCTGGTCTATCTGATGCATCGGTTGCGGGCGGGCGGATTTACGCTGTTTGATGTGCAGTTCCTGACCGACCATCTGGCAAGCCTTGGGGCGGTGGAGCTTTCGCGCGCCGCCTATCGCAAGCGCTTGGCCGAAGCATTGGCAACCGATGCGCAGTTTGCGCCGCAGGCTTATCCGCCAGAACCTGATGTGGATTTTGTGCTGTCTTGAAGCGGCACATCGCACCGCAACACCCAAACGTCATAACGCGGATGATCAAGGGCTGACAAAGCAGGGCTAGAGGCCATCATCCATCCGTGAAATCCGGGGGCAATCACACCTGAATCCAAAATCGTAACATGGGCAAAAGCATCGCTGAGCGGGCTGTCCGCGGGATAGCGGCATTCGTCCAACCTTAGGGTCAAGCGGCCTTGGGCCTGCTTTTGGCCAGGGGCCAGATCGTAATCTGTCACAGCCCCCGTCAAACGATCTAACACCCGAAGCACGCCGCCCGTGGCAACCACAACTTGGGAAGACACCGGCAAGGCCAATCCCGCCAGCAACGCCCCCGCAAAAGCGATGCGGGAAGCCATGCTCATGGCGCGGTAACTGCGCTGTCGGCAGGCTTGGAACCTACGAATTTCATCAAAAGCGAAACAAGCGAAACCGCGCCTTGGGTGTCTTCGATCTCGTCACCCGGGGCCAGAACATCAGGCATACCGCCGGGTTGCAGTTCGATGAAATTGCCACCCAGCAATCCTTCGGAGGAAATCAAGACCGCGCTGTCGCTGGGCAATTCCACCGATTTTTGCAGCGATAGCACGGCGTCGGCCATATAAGTCTGCGGGTTCAAAGAAACCTGCGTCAGCGTGCCCACCTTGACCCCTGCCAGTTTCACATCCGACCCAAGACTGACCCCTTCGATCGAGCGGAACGAGGCGCGCAGATCATATGTATCGCCCCCCGAACCCATGCCGGCCCCTTTGCCAGCAAAGATCACAAATCCCAAAGCCGCCGCCACAACCAGCAACCCTGCGGCAATCTCTAGCTTGTTTTCGGCCATGATCTGCGCTGCCTTGGGTAAAGTTACTGGGGCGTCCAAGCTTCGTAATCGGCCCGTGTGGCGGGGGCCGTGCGGCGGATCGAACCCGGGGGGGCATAAGCGGCCGCGGTGCCCGTCAGGTTTTCCAAATGCGGTTCCTCCCATGGCTTATGCGCCAAAGGAGCGGTTGTTGGCGGTTGGTCCCATGTGTGGTGCAGCCAGCCGTGCCAATCGGGAGAAACCCGCGAGGCTTCCATTTCGCCGTTATAGATGACCCAGCGCCTTTTGCCATCAGCGGTTTGGTAATACAGATTGCCTTGGCCATCTGCGCCCACCTTGACCCCGCGCCGTGCAGTGAAAAGCTGGGTGCCCAAGGTTTGGCTGTTCCACCAAGTGATCGCGCGCTTTAGAACAGACATCAAGAACCTCCGGTTGCTTGCAAGGTCTATGCCGGAACGGGGCGAAAAGGTCCAGAGGTGGCGCAAACGAGTTTTCTGCGAAAACTCAAACCTCCGATCTTTCGGCGAAAGATCGTAACTTAAATTTTCGCAGAAAATTTGCAGGCGCGTGGCTTAAAAGCGCAGCGCCTCAGCGATGGCCGCCCAAAGCACCTCGACAGGCTCTACCCCCACCGAAAAGCGGATGAACCCCGGTGCCACCGCATCCCCCCAGCGCGCACGCCGTTCGCCCGCCGAATGGGTGCCGCCAAAAGAGGTGGTTTGCGTGACATAAGCGCAGCGCGACAAAAAGGCGTCGGCTTCAGCCTCGCCTTCTAATTCAAACGTCAGCAAAAAGCCAAAGCCCGTCATTTGCCGCTTGGCAATAGCATGCGAGCGATCACTGGGCAGACCCGGATAGCGCAGCGCTTTGATGCGCGGATGCGACGCCAAGCGCTCTGCCAATATCTGAGCGCTGGCGCACATACGTTCCAAGCGCACCTCCAGCGTTTCAAGGCCACGGTGCAAAAGCCACGCTTCAAAGGCCCCCGGCACCGACCCTGACAGTTTCCGCCATTCCGCCACCCGCGCCATCAAACCGGCATCACGCCCCGAGACATGGCCATAAAGCACATCGGAATGGCCCGCTGGCGCCTTGGTATCAGCCGCCACCACCAGATCCGCGCCCAGATCCAACGGGCGCTGCAACAGGGCGGTCATGGTGGTGTTGTCGACAATCAACTTCGCCCCAACGGCATGGGCCTTGCGCGCCGCAAGCGACAGGTCGCAGCAATCAAGACCCGGATTCGAGGGCGTTTCGACAAAGACAACCGAAGCCCCAGTGAAATCTGCCCCGTCCATGTTGGCGGTGGCAATCAGGCGCACCTTTACGCCCAAAGGGGCCAAGAACTGCTCGGTTAGCAACCGTGTCGTATAATACCCGTCCGAAGGCAAAATCACTTCGCCCCCCGCTTGGGCGGTGCAGAACAAAGCCGCCGCAATGGCCGCCATGCCAGAGGGAAAGCCCACCACGCTGGCCCCTTCCAGAATGGCCAGTTGCTCTTCCACCTCTTCCCACGTGGGCATCGCCATGCGGCCGTATTTATAAGCGGCGTTTTCCAAACCCGGCAGGTGATAGGTTGTGGCCGACACCAAGGGGGGCGCTATGGGATCGCCGCGCCCCAACCGATCCGCCCTGTGATGCAACATATCGGCAAAGCGGCGGTCTGGGGTCATAGCTTGGGTCCCGTGTGAAAAGGCCGAGGGCATCGCACCCCCGGCCAAATCAGAGTATTCACGCCAAGAGAAACTTATTCAAGCCGTGCCGGAAAGCCCGCCGCGCGCAGATCGGTGCCAAGCGCATCTTCCAACAGCTTCACGATCTGCGTTGATTGCGCCTGTCCGCCATAAACCGCCTTGCCCTTCATAAAGGTTTGGTTGGTCAGCGAGGCCAAATCCAGCGGCACGCCGTATTCTTTGCCAAAGCCCATCGCAAAGCCCAGATCCTTCAGCGCCAGATCCATCGTAAAGGCGATGTCGTAAGAGCCGTTCAAGATCAACTGGCCTTCGGTCTCATGCACGAAAGACGAACCCGACGAAGCCGTAATTGCCTCCCACGCCGTCTTCAGGTCAAGCCCGCCACGTTTGGCCAGCATCAACGCCTCGCCGTCAGCGACCAAGTGGATAAAAGCCAGCATATTGGTGATGACCTTGATCACAGCAGCCGAGCCCAAAGGCCCCATGTGGAAGATCTTGTCGCCAATCGCCTGCAAGGCGGGGCGGTGCATATCAAACAGGTCTTGATCGCCGCCCACCAGCACGGTGATCTCGCCGCGTGCGGCCAAATGCACGCCGCCTGTGACGGGTGCCTCTAGCATCCGCACACCACTTGCACTGGCCAATTCGCTCAAACGCAGCACATCTTCGCGCCCCAGGGTCGAATTTTCCACCCAAGTCGCACCCTTGCGCATGGCTGGCAAAATCTGCGCCAGAACCGCTTCCGACACGGCGGGGGATGGCAGGCAGGTGAAGATATGATCCACCCCCGCCGCCAGTTCCGCCGGAGTGGCCGCAACCTTGGCCCCCATCGCGGCATGGCGGGCGGCAAGGTCGGTGTTGCGATCATAGACCGTCACCTGATGCCCGGCGCGGATCAGGCTGGCGGCCAGATGTCCGCCCAGATTGCCAAGCCCAATGTATCCATAATTCATTCCGCCCACCCCACGATGCCTTTCACTTCGCAAAAATCATGAATGCCCCAATCGGCATATTCGCGCCCGTTGCCAGACTGTTTGTAGCCACCAAAAGGGGCAAACGTATCCCAAGCGGGATAGTTCAGGTTCACCGTGCCCGCGCGCAGACGGCGGGCAACCGGCTTGGCCTCTTCCACCGAGCCCGCGATATAGGCGGCAAGGCCATAAGGCGTGTCATTGGCCATTTCGACCGCATGGTCGATGCTGTCATAAGGCAAAATTGACAAAACCGGCCCAAAGATTTCTTCACGCGAGATGGTCATTTCGTTTTTCACATGGCCAAAGATCGTGGGCTTGACGAACCAGCCGTGGTTCAACCCTTGCGGACGGCCAATGCCACCACAAACCAGCGTGGCCCCTTCGTCGATGCCCGCTTGGATCAGACGCTGCACCTTATCGAATTGCAGCTTGGAAATCAGCGGCCCCATCGTGGTTTCCGTTTCGGTGGGATCACCCACCACCACCGCCGCAGCAGCCTCAGCCGCGTGAACCAAAGCTGCATCGTGCAAAGCGGCCGGCACAAACATCCGCGTCGGGGCATCGCAGCTTTGGCCGGTGTTGCCAAAACACGCCTCAACTCCCGCCTTCACGGCAGCCGCCAGATCGGCGCTGGGCAGGATGATGTTGGGCGACTTGCCGCCCAATTCTTGGGCCACGCGCTTCACGGTCGGTGCCGCTGCAGCAGCGACAGCCGTGCCAGCACGGGTTGACCCCGTGAACGACACCATATCGACGTCGGGGTGCGACGACATGCGCGCGCCCACATCCAACCCCGTGCCATTGACCAAGTTGAAAACGCCCGCAGGCACGCCCGCCTTGTGGCAAACATGGGCAAACAGCACGCCCGACATCGGGGCTATCTCCGAAGGTTTCAGCACCATGGTGCAACCGGCAATCAGCGCGGGTGCCACTTTGCAGGCAATCTGGTTCATCGGCCAGTTCCACGGCGTGATCAGCGCGCAAACGCCGATGCCTTCGTGCACGATGCGTGTGGTGCCGCGCATATATTCCCACGCCATAGCCTCAGCCGCTTTGATCGTGCTTTCGATATGCACTTGGCCAGCCCAAGCCTGCGCGCCGCGCGCCCATTCGATGGGGGCACCCATCTCGGTGCTCATGACTTGGGCAAATTCCTCGTACATCTCGTTATAGGTATCCAAGATGCGCTTCACCAAGGCGATCCGCTCGGCAACAGGTGTCACCGTCCAAGAAGGGAACGCCGCTTTAGCCGAAGCGATGGCCGCATCGATATCAACCATATCGCCCAAAGCCACTTGGGCCACGATCTCTTCGGTGGCGGGGTTTTCCACGCCCATCCGCGCGCTGGAATGGGGAGTGACCCAAGCGCCGCCGATGTAGAACTTCTCCATATGTGCCGGAACCATCAGAGCCTCACTTGAAATGGATGTTATACTTGGCGCGGATGGCGGCATCGATCTGAGGATCGATAACATTGCCCGCCCGCGACAGGATTTCGTTCTTACGCTCAATCGCTTTGTCTAGCAGCAAGGGCTTGCCGGCCTCGTTCCATTCCTTCGGGCTCATCCGGTTGGCGACCTTGGGGTAGATGTATTCAGTCTGCATCAGTTTCAGCGTTTGGTCCGACCCAAGGTAATGGCCCGGCCCGCCAAGGCAGACTTCCTTCATCGCCTCGATCGAAGTGGAATCTTCGTTCACCTCGATGCCGCGCACGCAGCGCATGGCTTGGCCCAAAAGGTCGTCGCCCAAGATCAAGCTTTCCAAGCAGAAGCCCAGCAAGGATGCGTGCATCCCCACGGCTTCATAGCACATGTTCAAGCCCGCCAAACCAGCCAGCGTGTTGGTGATGCCCTGCTCCCATCCAGCCTGCATATCGGGCAGTTTGCTGTCCGAAATCCCCGAAGCAGCGCCACCGGGCAGATCGTAAAAGCGGTGCATCTGCGCGCAGCCTGCGGTCAACAGCGCCTGTTCGGCGCTGCCACCCGACATAGCGCCTGTGCGCAGGTCAGACACGAAGGGCCAAGTGCCAAAGATGGCAGGCGCACCCTTTTTGATGGCGTTAACATAGACCACCCCCGCCAAACATTCCGCCATCGCTTGCACAATCGCCAAGGCAATGGGTGCTGGCGCGGTTGCCCCCGCCTGCCCCGCCGACAACAGCAACATGGGCATGCCACGGCGGATGCAGTCTTCCATCACACGGCAGGATTCTTCGGCAAACTTCATCGGCGGCACGACAAAGCAGTTAGAGTTCGACACAAATGGCCGCTCTAGCCACTTTTCTTCACCGCCCGCCACCATGTGCAAAATGTCGAAAGCAGGGGCTACGGCATCGGGGTCAAAGAAGCTGGTGCCGACGTGCTTTTTGGTGCCCGCAAGGCAGGCATAGAGCGTGTTCAGATCCATATCGACGTTGTCGATCACATCGCGGCAGACCATGGTGCGCTGATAGAAGTGGATGTTATCCAAGTTATCAACCAAGCGGGCCGCGTCATACAGGTCTTGTGCTGTGGAATCGCGGTAATCCAGCGTGATCGGGTCAACGATATGCACAGCAGCCCCTGCCGTGCCAAAATGCACATTGCTGCCTGACAGATGCAGATCATGGCGCGTGTCACGCGCGTGCAGCGTGATGTTGCGCGCAGCCACCGCCAGCATATCTTCCACCAAGGCGCGCGGGAAGCGGATGCGCCCGTCATCGCCCAAAATGGCCCCAGCGCCCGTCAAGATTTCCACCCCTGACGAGGGTGCGTTCGACAGGCCAATCACCTCAAGCGCCTCTAGCGCTGATTGGTGGATCTTCGCCATTCCAGCATCGGTCAGCGGTTTATAGGTGCCGCCCGGCAGGCCACCGCGCACGGGGCGCACATCATCGGCCAAGGGCGCTGCCCGCATGGCCACGCGCGCTTGCCGCCCACCCGTCCGGCCGCTGCGGGCCCGTGCTGGTTCACAAATGTCTCCAAGATCGCTCATCGGTTTGCCCTTTCATCTTGGCATAAATACTTTGGGGGTGCGGGGGGTCGCCCCCCGCTTTCCCCATTTGGGTTACATCTTCACGCGCAGGGCCTTTGGGTCATACATTGGCACCAGCGAGGCTGTTGCCTGATGCCGCACCCCTGCGACTTCGATTTCATAGGTGCTGGAAAGCACATCCGCCTCGCTTTGCCCCTGACACGGCACATAGCCCATGCCAATCGCCCCGCCGAGGTGGTGGCCGTAGTTGCCCGAAGTCACCGGCCCCACAATTTTGCCATCGCGCACGATGGCCTCGTTGTGAAACAACAGCGGCTCTGGGTCGTTCAGGCGGAACTGCACCATGCGGCGGCTTAGGCCGTCTTCCTGCTTGCGCAGCACGGCATCGCGGCCAATGAAGGCGGGCTTTTTGGTGCGCACGGCAAAACCAAGCCCCGCTTCCAGCACATGGTCTTCGTCGGTGATGTCATGGCCAAAGTGGCGGAAGGCCTTTTCGATCCGGCAGGAATCGAGCGTATGCAGCCCGCACAGCTTCATCATTCCAGTCTCTTCCAGCGCTTCGAACACATGGGCGGTTTGATCGGCGCTGACATACAATTCCCAGCCCAATTCGCCCACATAGGTCACACGGTGGGCGCGGGCTATGCCCATGCCAATTTCGATTTCCCTTGCCGTGCCAAAGGGATGCGAATCATTGCTAAAGTCGTTGGGCGACACGGCCTGCATCACGTCCCGCGCCTTGGGGCCCATGACGCACAGCACCGATTCCGCCGCTGTCATATCGGTGATCACGGCAAAAGCCTCGCCCACATGGCGGCGCATCCATGCCAGATCGCGCTGCAAGGTGGCACCCGGCACCACGGCGAGATAGGCGGTTTCTGACAAGCGGGTCACGGTCAGATCGCTTTCAATGCCGCCACGTTGGTTCAGCATCTGGGTGTAAACGATGCGCCCCACGGGCACATCCATCTCGTTGCCGCAGACCTTGTTCAAGAAGGTGCAAGCATCGCGCCCCTCGACCCTGATTTTGCCGAACGAGGTCATGTCAAAGAAGCCAACCTCGTTGCGCACCGCCAGATGTTCGGCCTTTTGATTATCAAACCAGTTCTGCCGCTTCCACGAATACTGATATTCCCGCGCCTGACCTTCACGGGCAAACCAGTTCGCCCGCTCCCACCCAGCCACTTCGCCAAACACCGCACCGCGCGCTTTGAGATGTTCATGCAACGGCGTGCGCCGCACCCCGCGCGAGGTTTCCATTTGCCGATAGGGGAAATGGTCGGCGTATAGCAGCCCCAGCGTTTCGCTCACACGTTCCTTTAGATATTTGCGGTTCTTCTGGAACGGCTGGGCGCGGCGGATATCGACCTCCCACAAATCAAACGGCGCTTCACCTTCCACAATCCAATGTGCCAGCGCCATGCCAGCGCCGCCCGATCCGGCAATGCCGACCGAGTTATAACCCGCCGCAATCCAATACCCGCCCAATTCTGGCGCTTCGCCAAGATAATAGCGGTCATCGGGGGTAAAGCTTTCGGGGCCGTTGAAAAACGTATGGATCCCCGCCGTTTGAAACAGCGGCATCCGGTTCATGGCGTCTTCCAAGATCGGTTGGAAATGGTCCCAATCTTCGGGCAGTGTATCGAACATAAAGTCTTCGCGAATACCACCCATGCCCCACGGCTTGGCCTTGGGTTCAAAGGCCCCGATCATCATCTTGCCTGCGTCTGATTTGTAATAGGCGCATTCATCGGGCACGCGCAGCACGGGCAAATGGCCCAAGCCGGGGACAGGTTCGGTGATAAGATAAAAATGCTCGCACGCGTGCAGCGGAAGGGTCACGCCCGATTGCGCCGCAAGGTCGCGGCCCCACATGCCACCACAGTTCACCACCACATCGGTCGCAATATGTCCCGGCACGCCATTGGCGTCGATGTAATCGACACCCGTGGCGCGCCCGCCCGCTTTGGTCACACCCGTCACCTTGGTATGTTCAAAAATCTGCGCGCCGCGCATCCGCGCCCCCTTGGCCAGCGCCATGGCGATATTGCCCGGATCGCATTGGCCATCGAGCGGCAAGTGCACCGCCCCAACCACATCCGACACGTTCAGATGCGGATACATGGCTTTGACATCCGAGGGCGAAATCTCGGTCACATCGACATCAAAAATCCGCGCCACAGTGGCTTGGCGCAGCAGTTCTTCGTGGCGGTGCTCGGTCAGAGCGACCGAGATCGACCCCACCTGCCGCATCCCCGTTTCCACACCGGTTTCAGCGGCCAGTTTCACATACAGATCGGCCGAATACTTCGCCAACCGCGTCATATTGGCCGATCCGCGCAATTGCCCGATCAGCCCCGCCGCGTGCCATGTGGTGCCTGATGTCAATTGCTTGCGTTCCAGCAGGACGATATCTGTCCAGCCCATTTTGGCGAGATGATAGGCCACCGAACAGCCAGAGACGCCGCCACCAATGATCACGGCGCGGGCGGAAGTTGGGATGCTCATTCTTGGGTCTCCGGGATCAGGACAAGTTTGCCGGGGAAAGTGCCGGCGATAAGGTCAGATTGGGCGCGCGCTATAGCACGCATGGGATAAGTGTTGGATACCACGGGGCGGATGCGCGCGGTGTTGATCAGGGTCACAAGACCCGCAAACACTTCGCGCGGTTGGTGGGTGGCCCCGTGCAAGGTTAGATCGTTCAGGTAAATTGTGCGCAAATCACCGGTCACCATCGGCCCGCCGACAGCGCCCGATGTGGCATAGCGCCCGCCGGGTTTGAGCGCATCAAGCCGATCAGAAAAGCCATCCCCGCCAACCACATCAATCACCACATCAAAGCTGCGCGCTTTGGGGGCGTTGGCGCGGTCAAGGATCAAGGCCCCCATTTGGCGCAGGGGGGCGGCTTTGTTCAATGCGCACTGCGCCGTCACCACAGCCCCGCGCAGCAGCGCCAGTTGCACCGCAGCCAACCCCACACCGCCCGAAGCGCCCGTCACCAGCACCCGTTCGCCCACCGCCACATTAGCGCGGGTCAGCAGATTATGCGCCGTGCCATGCGC
>Ga0209550_10000983_pt1 | contig 27599 bp, 15 predicted proteins | sample LauGreSuBDMM15SN_2_FD_187567 | JGI IMG/M metagenome (GOLD analysis project Ga0209550, IMG submission 187567) | Freshwater lake microbial communities from Lake Michigan, USA - Su13.BD.MM15.SN (SPAdes) (version 5) | ecosystem: Environmental > Aquatic > Freshwater > Lake | place: Lake Michigan... | reverse complement strand
CATACATCTAGCATCATGCTGGTCCGTATGGATTTTTAATCCATACGACCAGACATTAATCCATACGACCAGACATTAATCCATACGACCAGACATTAATCCATACGGTCAGTCAATAAAGGCCTCTCTATAGGAAGTTTTGCAAATAGACTAAAACTGCTAAATAACTGAAAATGGCCAATACAATAGCAACTCCCCATATAGGTATAACTGTCTTATGTCTATATCCTACACCGAATGGACGAAATCCGCCATCCGCATTGTATATTATGGTTGGTTTTGTAATATGTATAATAGAAAACAATGCTAAAAACAATAAAATGGCGATATTTACTTTGTGTGCATTTATGAACGCTTTCATTGTATATACTCCTAGTATAAAATTGTATCTATATAAACCAATGAAGAATAAAATGTTCTCCACAAATCGTGGGGGTTTGTATTTCTAATGTCTAACTGTATGGATTTTTAATGTCTGGTCGTGTGAACTGATGCCCGGGGGCATCATAGTCCATACAACCAGCATGATGCTATATATATAGATGTATATAGCCCCCTCTAATCATCGTATGCAAAATCGTCATCACCATCTTCACCATAATAATTTCCATCCATATAATCATCTCCGAAATGTGCTATATCCACTGCTTCGCGGTCATAAAACTCATCGTTCTCCGCATTTTCTGCTAATTCTAATTGTTCTACGTCGACATCTATCTGAGCATGTTCTATATCATTATCCATTTCTAAATCTTGGTTAAGTCGCAAAATGGCATCTGTTCTTTCGTTATTGTACACGTTTTTGTCATATACGAAGATACCTTTTTGAATACCGACATTCCATCTACCTAAATGCAATTGTTTCAATAAATCTTCTACTTTGAGTTCATCTTTGTACATATTTTTCAAATAATCCGTTATGGCCTTCTTTTCTTCTTCTTTTGAACGTCTTACACGTTTCGCAATTTCGGCATACGGTTTATCCAGAGTTTTCTTATTGCGCTCTTCCATTTGTAAAAAGGTTACCATCAATTCACAAACCCGTTTTTGCAATGCTTCTTTTTCTCCTGCGCGGATTTCCACTTCATACAGGTCAGCCTGGGCTTCTTCTGTTTCTTCAGATGAACTGCTAAATATACTAGAAAGACTATTCGATACATTAGATGCTTCTTTGTTTTGGTTACGGCGGTCACGCTTTGTATCCTGTATATCTATATACAAAAGGTCTCTATCTGATGCCAAGTTCATGTATTCATATAACACAGAATACCAGCAATAAATGTGCAAATAATAGAGAGTTTTCTTGTCAAATAGTTCAAAATAAGTAGTGTCATTTTTTGATATAGGTGTTTCCATAGGAATATGCTGTAATAACAAATGTATATCAACGGTTTTCTTTTGCACTTCTAATAAAAATGCATGAAGTGTCTTATCGTTTTTGAACTTATTTAACCCCTCTATGTATTTCTTTAATACCCTGGATATATCGGTTTCATGGTTCTTAGACAGCCCCCAATGTTTGTGAACTTCCGTATACGATGCATTGTTCATAACCATAGATGGGTATACTTTCGTCATTGCCTCTACCGAGTTTTTAATGAACTGAGTTACTGTATAAATCCCGTTGTATCCGGCATCTGGCGTATCCATATTCCATATGTGAATATTGGCCATGAAATCCTGCAATTGTTTTAGTTCTCGGGCATTTAGATTTCCATAACTCTTAATAAAACTTCCCCGGTTTAGATTAATTATTTCTTTCAACATTTGTTCATTTGTTTTTGCTAAATATTTACGTAATTGGATAATTTCTTTCACTGAGCCATCTTTCTTCATTTCCTTTGGCTTGTATGCCCTTATTGCTTCTAACATCAATTCGCGAAGGGGCTCCGGAATTACCTCCGAATGAATTAGGTCCATTGACTCTAAAAATCCGACTAGTTTTACTGCTTGATTGTAGTTTTCTCCGAAAGATAGCGGTACCAAGTTTTGCGTATGAACATATTCCATTACTTGGTTCAATGTAGTTTGGTCATATCGCTTACCATGTTTCTTGAGATATTCTATCTTTTCGTCTATAGACCATGTAGATTTGTACCCAACGGGTTTTTCTCCGCAAATGTTTACTAATCCCTCTGGAATAGGAGTTGTTCTATCAAACTTTGCATAATGAATTATGGTTTCATATATATTCTTCTCTGTGGGTGTATTCGGGATTTCAACTCTGACTATAGCAGTAGACGGAACGTGATATAAAATACTCGGTTTGGTAAAAATGCGGACTTCATTGAACATTTTCGACAATTCATTGGCGATTGTCACATATTGCATTATTGCCGGGTTTTGTCCTTCAAAATACGATAATGGGTGCGTAGATTTATTACGGTCATTGCAACAAGCATTCTCTAAAAACGGAACTCCTCCCGATGTATTCAATAAACTTGTCTTATTTTTGACTATATTATATATGTTTTCTAAAATACCGTATGTATGGGCATGTATACGCGACCGAACAACTCCCAATTGCGAAAATTGGTCTTTGTGTCCCTTTTTCAAGGTTTCTAGTAAATGGGATTTGAAATCCGCCGCCACATTATGTAAAGTAGATATAACAGAGAACTCTACCACCGGTGGCAAAAACCCGCGCCATTTCTCAATGCTATGTTCTTTGGGAACTTCTTCTTCTGGATGTAATAGTAAAAACTCTTTCTTTTGGACATAGAGTTCATTAACATCATTCCGTTTTAGTATGTGTTTTTCTAATACATCACGAATACGAGTAGCAATAAGGGGAGAACTTAATTTCATTACGGATTTCCATGGTTCTTCATCATACTTAATACTATTAATTAAGCATGCAATGTATTTCAATCCACTGACGTCTTCCGTTCCACCCGATAAAGGATATCCGCTAAATGACTTTACGCACCCGGGGAATGTTTTACGGGTTTTAATAGATGGTATAACACATTGAACGGCGACAAGGAGAACGCCCGCAATTATAGATATAATTGCCTGATTTTTGTATATGGGATAAACAATAGAGGTTTTACCGGTATCCTTTTCCAATTTAGCTGCGCGCTGTTTGTATTTTTCTTCTTCCATGATAACGGCCGGGTTACGAATGAGTTCAAATGATACTCGTAGGGTGAACTCTTCTATATTTTCTGGCGGTATTCCGGATGCACCTATCAATGCCATAAACACATTGTAGACCATTTGGTCGGTTTCATTATCGAACACGCGGACTTTTTTGGCCAAAGCCTCCGAAACAATAGTGCCTAAATCTTTCTCCAAAATAGCGTTCGTCGTAATTTTAAACCCGGCATCATCGTATTCATCTTCATTGACAAAATCGCGCTTTTTCAAAGGGAACCCGGTTTCTTTGTCTACGTAATAATCACCATCGTCGCTCAATTCTGCCTTTGAACACATTCGGTCTAATAATCCCTGGTAATCACCCCCCTCTACAAACTCTTCGGCCAATAAATATAAGAACACGGGCATCAATGTAGTATTCGTATCTTTACAATACATCCACGCCATATTTTCATTGGGGTTGGGGGTTCTGCAATACTCATTATAAAACCATACAATGTCTTTCTGTTGTCTTACGAAATCATTTAGAGAAAGTATCATATCGAGAACTTTGGCATGTGGAGATACCAATTTGTCTTCTACCGTCTGACCTTTCGATGCAATATCAAGTGCCATATTATTTTGTCTATATAAATCAAGTTCTCGCAATACAGAAATATTGTAAATATATTTTTTGGAATAGTTAATATGGTCATCTATTTCTTTTTGCAAATCTTCCATTGATAAAGACACCCGTTTTTTCAGTTCTTTCAACATCAAGTCATTCGATTTGCGATGCACATTATAATCAGCTTGTTCCATTGTATTGCATTGATTATTCGTAGTATTTTTATAGCATTTATCCTGTATGTTGCAAAATAGGCTCTGGGTATCAATGAATGCACTTTCTGAAATAGTATTGTCTTTTACCCAATTATTATTTTTACGTACAAAATAATCAGCAGTAACCATACTATCGTCGGTATTTTCCACTATTGCATATTCACCCTCACTCACGCGTTTTTTCCCAGCTATAAGTGTTTGAGCCAGTTCTTTTGCTAGATTTGCGTTACATTCATGTTTTTGTATGAGGTTCTCCTCCAAAAACTCCACGAATGTTTCCGAAGACATTTTACCCTTCTGCTTATCATACTTTTTCAATATGTGATATGGGGTATCATCCATGTCTTTGTCATAAAACAATTCATCCGTATTATTGTCTTTTTGTAAATCGGCTATACTGGCATATTTTTTTGCTAAAAATCGGCGAGAACAGTCCTTTGGGCGTATTTTGTCTACGGCAGACATATCTTCTATAGCAGGGGCTTGGAATGCCTTCATCAGTGTATCAGGTGTATATAGCGATAAAAATGCCCTAGTAATTAAAGAATATAGAAGTGATGACCCATCTAGTTTTTCCATATAAAACAACAGTTCACTAGAGGAAAAAGTTTTCAGTTTATCCATATTCAACAAATATAGTTCAGTCAAAAACTCGAGGTATGCCTTTTTATCTGAAAATATAGAATTAATTATATTCGGTGTATCAAATGATTTGTTTATTTTTGTAAATATTTGGTTATATTCAGTCGAATTTGTTTTCAAGTCATCATGATAACTCGTAATCTTGTTTTTCATAAAATATCTCAATTGGTTATATTGCGAATAATTAATATCTTCAAAATAGACATGAAACGGCTCTAATAATTTCACGATATGTGCCATAGATATGTTATCGGTCGTATATTTTTCCATGTAATTTATACAGGTTGATATATCAGGTAATATATTGTATAGGGTTTCCGAATAAGTATATGGCGTTCTCGGTATCTCTGGGTTTACTGCAAACTCAATCAAATTATTCAAGAATTGTAGTTGACTATTCGATTTATCCTGATTTTTTTTACTGGCGGTATTTTCATCATTCTCGGGAGTATTCAATTCACTATACTGTATTTTTTTGTTCAAATCAATAATATTATACACATTCGTTTTCGTTTTCTTGTGTAAAAACCGATAGGGTTCCAACTGAGTTCTCCCAATATTGGTTTTTAATAACATATTTGTCCCCGGTAATACACCTCTAGAGAAAAACACGGCCTCTTTAGGTAACATCAAAAATGAGTGAATATCTGCCTTATCTGCAGGCGCTATCTTTTTAAGTGAAAATACCTTACCGCCATTCTGCGTATCTGTCTTATGTGGTCTGTATGTACCACTTGTATGGCGTAATATAGAATATTTTTTTACCATATCTTCAATGCCACCTTCGGTGTTTACACGTCTGGCAGTAGAACCCATGTTTGGAATATTTTCTACAATACATTCTATGTCTTGGTTTACCCTTGCATTCTTTAGTATTATTGCCTTATCGGCATTTAGCATGTCTGCGTTATATGGCACCATCATAGCATTGGTCCGTTTCACCATCTTTTCATATCGTAATTCATCGCCCTGTATTTCTTTATTGGAAAAAGTCTTTTGGATTTCTTCGTCTTCGCGTAATATATCAGCCAGCACATAATTTTCTATATCAGGCGCGTCCGTTTCCATTTGGTTTTCCGAATATACACATTTCGTATTACTTACTACGGGTATGAGCCATGGAACTTTCACATTTAAGTGTAATAGTTTATCATGCAATGGAATATGTACCGGGTTCAATTGTTTGGCTTCTTTTATATTTCCGTTGCTGTCCAATACTGAATACATTTGGCGCAATTCCTTGAAACGTTCAATCAACCGGTGGACATTGTCCAATACTTGTTTGGTTCGTTTATGCATGGGTATATTTTCTAGAAGCCCATCCATAAGTGATTCAGTTTGGGTTTCAATACCATATCGTTTTTGACTTTCAGGAACTTCCACTTCCATCAAAACGTTACCTAATTCTTCGCCGAAAATGTCGTCTCCTTCTAAATACAGTTGTTGCAATACACTATCCATATTTTCATTTATTTTTGCATTGGGCGGTATGCTGATAATAACCTCGCCGGTATCAGTATATTCCATTGACGCTTCCTCCGCGATTTCGCCTTTTTCTAATGAATTAAAAGAAATGGGGGCAGATAAATCGCCCGAAACACTTGGCGGTTTTTCGCGAATGACGATTTCCTTGATTGGCAATTCCGGAGGAATACCTCTATAGCCAAAATCAATGTATATCACAGAAATGGCGGGATAGGTAGTAACTTCAATCATATCATCTTCTAAATTGGTAATCTGGCCAGTTATAGTTGTGGGGAACTCTCCTCCAAACTGTATATCTATCCAGGTATCTGGGACTAATTTATTTTGTCTAGCGTATCCTCTTTCAGGATTGCGAGCCAATAATAAAATATTTGTAATAGATTCATCCGACAAATAGGAACCATTTAGTATACGCAATTCTTTTTTATCGAAATTGGCGATATTAACTATAGAAATACTGGTACTATCGGGGATATCCGTATCAATGTATATCACATAAAATGTCTGTTCATTCAATTCATCATTTGTTGGTGCTTCAATCCGTATAATATCTCCCAATTCTAATGATATTCCTCCACCCCCCTTTTGTAGTGGTTCGTCTGGCACATTTACGTTTTTTGGAAATAATTGAATATTCATATGGGTATTATTATATATAATAGTTCTAAATTAGTTGACGTATATTTGTATTATTATTTATTGTAAATAATAATAGAGATAAAATGCTACTCTATTTAGAATTATGTCAGTAAAAAGCGAAACAAATATTGCATTGTCACATTATGCGACCTACCCATTATCTCCAACCGACCTATTCATATGCAATAAAACCATCTCTACTAAAATATGTGTGTCTGCAAAAGCAACCTATAAAATACTATATTACGATAAAACCATATTGTCCCGATTAGATACATTGCACGATAAATATAGGTCGGTTGTATTTAGTTATCCCGAAAATAAATTGCTCAGTTTTTCTCCACCTAAATCAATTGAATACACCGATTTCAAAAAAAAATATCCCATAAACACCATAACGGCTACAGAAAAAATAGAGGGTATATCTATTACACTTTTTTATGATTTCCGTTTACAAACCTGGGAAATAAGTACGAAAACAAATATCGGCGGGCATTATTGGTATTTCTACAGAAACTGCAATAAAACACCTACTACATTTTATGATATGTTTTTAGATGCATTGGTGCAACCTAGAAATACACAACTAAATGATGTTTCTATATTTGAGTATTTGTCTAAAAACTATTGCTATTCTTTTGTTTTACAGCATCCAGAGAACATTATCACTATTCCTATAAAATCTCCTAAATTATGGTTAGTTGCGGTGTATGAAATATATGAGAATAATGCTATACACATCCCTTCGTATGTATACAAACGATGGTCATATCTAATGAATATAAATGGCATTATTCATTATCCAAAAACAATAGAATGCAATAGCTATAACCAATTGGAAAAATATATTGCTAAATATAACAAGACGCCCTTTTTCTTTTCCGAAGGGATTGTTTTGTGGAATGAAAAAACGGGAGAGAGAACTTTGCTAAATAATTCAAATTATATGGACGTAGTGACTTTGCGAAAACTCATACCATATATTCAATATGAGTATTTTTGCATGAAACGGATAGGAAAAACACTGGAATATACCGAAAACTTTCCGCAAAGTAAAAAAACGGTATACGCTATGGAAAAACTATACACCAAATTCATTACTACGTTGCATGTATGCTATATGAATGTATATGTGTTTAAAACTGTGGCAATAGAAACCGTAAATATGCAGTACCGGCCTTATGTAGAAGATATACATAAAACCATTTATTTGCCGAGTATTAATGTCAGGTCGTATGGATTAAAAATCCATACGGACCAGCATGATGCTAGATGTATGGAACGTCTAGACATTAATGTCAAGTCGTATGGATTAAAAATCCATACGGACCAGCATGATGCTAGATGTATGGAACGTGATGTCCCAAGACATCACGCCACACATCTAGACAGTAAGACGCGAAAACCTATAAAAATAACTCGAGAGATAGTAAAAAACTATATAGATGAAATGGAACCAATGGCCCAATTATTTTTATTTTCTTATTTACGTAGAGAACTTGATACTTATAATAATAACTAAACAAATAACTACATAAACAAATTGCACAAAATACAATAGTGCATACTAAATGCTTTATTGTATACAAGAATTGCGGCTTTCTTTCTGGGTTATAATAGAAAGGTGGATATTATGTATTGATAATGAACGGGTTCTCCGAGAAGAGGGAGAGGAAGAAGATTTCATTATGAAAATGAACCGATGATATTGGAATGATGCTAGATGTATGGAACGTGATGCCCCGGGGGCATCACACCACACAGCCATACATAAAGTAAACCGTGTGTAATTACGTAAAAAATAATATATAATTTTATTGTATATGAATACAATACAAAAACGATTTCTGTTATTCCTTGTTGGATGTATAGGAACAAGGTCTTTATTTGTATACTTAGCCAAAACTGTCAATAGTACGTATTTGCGATATATGGGGTATTTATCTATTTTTCCAGCTATAGGATTTTTCTATTTATTTTTAACTGGTTCGCGAAAAACGGGCGGAGAAGTATTTGGCTATAAAATATGGTGGAATAATTTGAGACCGGTTCATGGGGTGTTATACAGTTTATTTGCATACAATGCAATTAGAGGCAACCCGGGTTCTTGGATATATTTGTTCATTGATATTATTATTGGGCTAAGTAGTTTTCTTACATTTCATTATTACAACAATAGTTTTGCAAAGTTGTTGTCCAAGTAAATGGGTTCTACATAGAATACAATAAAGACAGTTTAGATAAGTTTTGTAAATATTCCATAGTAAATCCTTTTTGCTGGTCGGTCATATTCGAAATAGGAGCTCTCAATGTATCTATAATTTTAAGCACTTCTTTTGCGTTATAAAGTGCCGATAAATCTCCGGAATAATCTTTGTTCAAAAAGTATTCCATATTACCAGTATCAATAATCTCTTTGTATGGCATGTAGACATATTGGACCCATGTTTTAATAATAATAGTAGGATTTGCCTGTTTTATTGCTAAAAAAGATGTTTTTGCGGTTTGTATATCTAAATTGTCGGGGAAAATACGAATAATATCATCCAAAAACTCAAATAAATGGGTATTGAACGTTCTCAAAAGGATTTTCTTGTCGGCCATATTTACTAGTTACTAATAATATACAATATAACTATTATTATTTATATTTGTTTTATACATATTTATATATATATGTGTATGTATGTGTATGTATGTGTATGTATGTGTATGTATGTGTATGTATGTGTATGTATGTGTACATACATATAGCATGATGCTGACAATATGGGTTTTCAATCCACACGGTCAGACAATAAAACAACAAACTATATAGACATTCCACTAGGAACTCCCGTTGTTGGCATATAGGGAGATGTATTTGGAAAAAACTGGCTTACATCAGAATTGCGTTTTTGCTGTAAATCGTCTAAAGACACCCCGCTACCTATTTTATCAGGTCTATATGTATCTGGCGGTGTTGGAATAGTAAAGCTACTGTGGTCGGCTGGCACATAATTGGACATTTGTCTATTGCTACTCATACCTTTTGCACTTAACTCTTCTGGGGTCAAGTTATAGGATGTATATTTTTCAGAAACCACATTTGCCATAGAACCAGTACCAATACTGAATGCCATAGGTTCACCTCCGGTATGAGCAACCGCAGCATCCCGCTGTTTTTTTACCAATGGATGCAATATAGGTAAAATATCATCGCCTAAAACGACCCGATAATTCTGGTTTACTAATAACAATGCAGGTACACTATGCACATTCGGAGGAAGCATTATCTTTTGCCCATTGTCCATCAAAATACATGTCTGATTTGTGAAAGCATCTCGTTGTCGTTTATCTATACAAATACAATTTAGCTTATTTGTGAGATTTTCTTTTACTACATAAGCAATAATTTTTTTAGAATATATACAATAATTACTATAATACAAAATGTCCATTCCTTTTTCTATAGTTTGATATACTATAAAAAAAGCGTATGTTTTACACAAAACCCCCCCGCAATTACTTAATGTCTGGGCGTGTGGATTGAAAAGCCGTACGACCAGCATCATGCTATATGTATGGAACGTGATGCCCGGGGGGCATCACAACACACATATAGACATTACATAGAACTAATGCATATAGAGTGCAATAGACGGTTTTGGAAATAAAAGATGGCATAGCCCAATGAACCGACCAATGCAGCTAAATAAAACTCAATACCCTTTCTCTTTGAAACGCCTACAATAAAGGCATATACAATAACCATGACGAAAAACACAAACCCTATAACAGATAGAACCTGAAAATAAAGGCAGTATTGTTTACCTAAAGGACCGAATAACTGTTGACTAACGTCGTTCATTTATATATAATATAATAGAATAGAATTTCCTAAATGTCAACAATAAAAAATAGATAAAGACAGCTGATAAATATAATATATATTTTTATACTATATAGACATTATGACAGACCTGGACAGTAATATAACTGATGATTTACTGTGGAAGATTATAAACTCACATTTCAACGAGAACCCACAATCTTTAGTAACACATCATATTGAATCATACGACGATTTTTATGCAAACGGCATTCAGCAGATTTTTAGAGAGAAAAATCCGGTGCGTATTTCTTCTAAATATGATGAAACAATCAACGATTATCGATATCAATGTCTATTGTATTTCGGCGGTAAAGAGGGTTCTCGCATTTATTTCGGTAAACCGGTTATACATGATACCAACAATGCGCACTATATGATGCCGAACGAAGCCCGTATGCGTAATATGACATATGCAATGACAATTCACTATGATATCGAGGTGGAATATGTCCGATTATTGGAACCCGGTGAAGAACCTATCCTGATTGGGGTAGATGAATTATTGAACAAATCGGATGGTGAGGGATTGGAGCTAAATCCTAATGATGCGGGTTTAACAGATGAGTATAAATTACGAGAAAACTCTGGTAAAGTAAAGAAAAATGTGATAACTGGCAGAGAACTACACGCCCAACTCGATAAAGTAGGGGAAAGTGATGACGATGACGATGATGATAACCCAGAGGGCGGGTCCAATCAAGTAGGGGGTGCTCCTCGCAAAAATACGGGGGCAGCTAAGGCCGCAAAAGAAGCAGCGGCGGCAGAAAAAGGCGCTAAACGTCCTAAATCTACGAAAACCCAACCAAAAGAAAAACCCGCCACGGAACTACCTTTCATATTGACCGCTGCCGATGCGGCTAAACTGAGAGAGGCAAATGAACGTTCTCTAGCGCGACCAAATAAACAGGTCCATTCCACTATGTTAGAAAAAATATTTTTAGGCAAGTTTCCTATCATGGTTCAATCTAGTTATTGTATTTTGAATGGCCTAAATAGAGATGTCAGGTTCTCTATGGGAGAATGTCGCAATGATTTAGGTGGATATTTTATTATTAATGGAAAGGAAAAAACAATCGTTCCACAAGAAAAGTTCGCCGATAATATGCTTTATATAAAGGCAGCAAAAGGCGATGACTATCTATATTCCGCAGAAATCCGGTCTGTTTCGGAGAACTCGGCTAAACCTATTCGCACTTTTTCTGTGAAAATGGTCGCTCCCAATTCAAAACATAGCAATAGAAACATCGTTGTCAATATTCCCAATGTGAGAAAACCCGTCCCATTATTTATTGTATTCCGTGCATTAGGTATTATTTCCGACAAAGCGATTATTACTATGTGTCTTTTGGATATAGAGAAACATGAAGATATGGTGGATTTGTTTATTCCATCGGTGCACGATGCAGGTGGAGTTCTTTCTCAACAAACCGCTCTCATGTATATAGCATCCCTTACTAAGATAAATACGGTGACATATGTTCTCGAAATCCTGGCGGATTATTTCCTCCCACATATTGGCGAGGTTGCCTATATTCAAAAGGCGTATTATTTAGGATATATAGTAAAACGTTTATTGAATGTATCTATAGGCGCAGAGGTTCCTACGGACCGCGATAGTTTCCGCTATAAACGTATCGAATTGGCAGGTTCTCTCTTATACGATTTATTCAAGGAATATTATGCCATACAACAACGCAGTATCCACTTGGAGTTCGAAAAGAAGTTATATTACAATAAGGAAGTATATGAAACCCGGTTGGATGTGTTAATACAAGACAACTATCGTGATATATTGAAAGAGCGTCTTCTAGAAACGGGATTTAGAAAAGCATTCAAAGGAAATTGGGGAGCGCAATCACACACAAAACGCATAGGTATAGTGCAAGATTTGAACCGCCTCTCGTTTTATACCTATATAAGTCAAATGAGAAAAACCAATCTACCATTAGATGCCAGTGTAAAACTAGTGGGACCGCGTGTTCTCCACAGTTCTCATTGGGGTTTTATTGACCCTATTGACACTCCAGATGGTGGAAATATCGGCCTTCATAAACAATTGGCCATTACAACCTATATATCGCGCGGTATGTCCAGAGAACCTATGATACAATGGATGCGGGAAAAAGCGTCTATGAAACTGGTGGAGGATTGTGGAATGCAACTATTGTCCCAAATGACCAAAGTAATTATAAATGGGTATTGGGCGGGGGTAGTGGGAGAACCTATCGAAACAATCAAAAAGTTCCGGTTATTTAGGCGAAATGCGCTATTGCCAATTCATGCATCAGCTACATTTGATATTAAACAGAATACTATTTTTGTATACACGGATATGGGCCGCGTATGTCGTCCGATTTTCTACAAAGATGAGAACACGCAAAAAATGTCCTATGAAAACAAGGATATAGTGGGAAAAATAAAAAAGGGCGAGTTCTCTTGGGAAAACCTCGTGTCTGGGTTCAATGCGAAAAAAATAGACGGGTTCACCCCGAATATACCCAAGATATATGAATTGCATGAATTGTATGAGGGAGTAAACGCGGAAACAAATCCCGCTAAATTGGAAAGATTTTTAGAAAGCAAGGCTATTTTGGACTATATCGACCCCAGTGAAAGTGAAGATGCCTATGTGGCCGTCAATACCGATTCCGTATTACCTATCCATACCCATGCAGAAATACACGAATCACTCATTTTCGGCGTCATGTGCAATCAAATTATTTTTCCAGAAAATAATCCCCCCGTGCGTAATGCATTCTCTACTGGTCAAAGTAAACAAGCAGTTTCTATGTACCATACGAACTTTCAAATGAGAATGGATAAAACCGCGGTTGTCCTAAATAGTGGTCAAATACCACTGGTGAAATCCCGTTATATGGAACATATTAATCATGAGGAGAACCCCTATGGTGAAAATGCCATAGTGGCAATTATGTGCTATACAGGGTACAATGTGGAAGACGCGATTTTAATCAATGAAGGTTCTCTTAAACGCGGTCTTTTCAGAACTACCTATTACACAACCTATGAAGCACATGAAGAACATAGTAAAACGGGGGATTTCATTAGTGAAACCAAGTTCTCCAATATAGAAGGAATAGAGAACATAGTAGGAAAGAAACCCGGTTATGATTATAGCAAATTAGATGGATATGGTATTATTCGCGAAAATACCGCGGTGGACGACAAAACCGTATTAATTGGACTGTCGTCGAACAATCCCCAAAAAGCAAATGTGCGCATTGATGGGTCGAAAATGCCCAAAAAAGGGCAGCTCGGTATCGTGGATAAAACCTTTATTACAGAGGGAGAAGAGGGAGAACGTATTGCTAAAGTGCGTATCAGAGAAGAACGTATTCCCTTTTTAGGAGACAAAATGGCGTCGCGTGCAGGACAAAAAGGAACAATCGGAATGGTCATACCAGAATGCGATATGCCCTTTAACAAGGATGGCATTCGCCCTGACCTCATTATCAATCCTCATGCTATACCAACACGTATGACTATAGGACAGCTTGTGGAATGTATTATAGGAAAGGCATCTGCCCATTATGGCGCATTTAGTGATTGCACGGCATTTGTAAACAAAGGGTCTAAAATAGAAGTATTTGAACAAATATTGGCAAAAGCGGGGCTCAATTCATTGGGCAATGAAACCCTGTATAATGGTATGACCGGAGAACAAATAGAAACGTCGATTTTTATAGGTCCAACCTATTATATGAGATTGAAACACATGGTGAAAGACAAAATCAACTTTCGCGCTAGAGGCCCCAATACGGCACTTACACGCCAGCCGGTAAGTGGGCGTGCAAATGACGGTGGGTTGCGTATTGGAGAAATGGAACGCGATTCCGTTATATCACATGGTATTTCTAATTTTTTGCAAGAATCTATGATGGAACGTGGTGATAAATATCATTTGGCTATATGTAACCAATCTGGTATGCCGGCCATATACAATCCTGCTAAAAATCTGTTTATGAGCCCAATAATAGACGGTCCACTTGATTTTACTTCGTCCGTAGACGGACAAAATCTGTCTATACACAATGTTACTCGGTTTGGCAGGTCATTTAGTATTGTCTCTATTCCATATTCATTGAAGTTGTTAATGCAAGAATTGCAAACAATCAATCTCCAGATGCGTATTATTACAGAAGACAATATAGAACAATTGGAGAACATGTCGTATTCTAAAAATATAAGCAAATTATTAATGGATAAGGATGTGAATGTAAAAACGGTCCAGACACTGATTGCTGCTAAATGGAATAAATTGGCGGAAGAAGTACAAAGACGAGTTCCTGATACATTAGATAGTATTTCACCTGATCAGTGGCAAATGCAACAACTACTCGGAGAATACCCAGATAAATCTCCGCAATACCTAGATGTATCTCCGGGATATAATCCCCGTTCTTCTGAATACAACCCAAGGTCCCCTGGTTCTCCTGGATATATTCCAGAGGAGGAGGAAGATGAGGAGAACGAGGAAGGTGTATCACCATCAACAAAGAAGTTTCATCAGGATGAAAAAATATTGGAAGAATGGCGAAAATACTATAATCCGAAGGAACAACGTATGACACATAGATTTGATGAGGCAACGAAAACCTGGGTAAAAAATGAAACGTTCTCTGAAATATGGGGTCTAAACAAAGGAGGAGGGAAGAAGTCCGAATATCACGTAGGAGAACAAGTTTATTTACGCGGAAAAAACCCCCATATTCTATGGAAAATAACGAATGTTGGTCCTAAGTTTATTACAGTGGAAAGTCTCTCCCCAAACAATACAGAAGATGGCGATAATATCCAAGTAGTAACACATCAAGAAGTGATGAAACCGGATGATGTACATATGGCACATATACATGATGACAGGTTCGATGAACCTATGCTTCAATTAGGAAACAAACCTATGAACCACTCCACCGAACCGGACGCAGGTAAAATCGTATTTGCCCCTAATATTGTAGTAAATACCGGAAATGATAATACCATGACTATTCCATCGTCAACTGCCGCGCCAGGTGAACCCGGTTCGTCTATAGATAATATGTATAGTTCATCCAATGATGGCGGGATTATTCGCAATATCTCTATGCCACAAGTAGAATCGGCTAAAATAAAACCGGAAGAACCCGCCACAGAAATGAAACCGCCAGAACCTGCTGCGACCAGCGGAGGAGGATTGCTGGACTTTGCAAAGGGGTTTTTTATAAAAAAAATGGGATAATGACTATACGTATGATGTGATGCCCCGGGGCATCATAGTCAATACGACCAGCATGATGCTAGACATTAATCCATATGGTCAGACAATAAAATTGAAATACTTTTTTGTTTTATGTGTATAACATCAAACAAATAACCCTGATTACTATTCACTCTTTTCATACTCTATTCTATTTTATACATATTATTGCATTGAAAATGTCTGCAAGACTATCACGCTCTGAACAATTCTATGAAGCCTTTGAAAGATTTATAGCACCAACATTTGTGCTCACAGGTCAGTTAGATATATGGAACCTTGATTTATTAACAGAAAATACCAGAAAAAATACTCACAAATACAACCTTTGTTTGCCATATAATCGTATGGTCTATTCCCTGGATACCCAAGTAACCCTAGCTGATGGTACTAAACAGGGCCCCGGTGCTGTGTATGTGCCTCAAAATAGACCATCAATGGGCGAGTTTTGGCAAGCATTTGGTGAATATTTCGAACGATACGAATTAGTTCGTAATGAAAAACTCCTCTCTATTGTTTACATTCATTCAACTACAGAAAACGAAAAAAACGATATAAACATAGAAATTATCGTGAAATACCACAAACAATATCAGCCATATCCAGTAGAAACACCCAGTTCACATGAAATGGAAATCATGTTACAGAGATTGGAAGCTCGTGCAATCAGAGCGGAAGAAGAATGTGCTATAGCAGTTGACCATTATCAGAACATACAATATGACCTGGAAGATACAAAGATACTCTTTCACGAGTATAGAGAAAGACAAGACGCCAAGTTCAATAAACTAGAGGCGGTATTCCGCAAGTTTGCCATGGATGCATATGCAAAAGAAGAAGAACTAAAAGACTGCCCGGTGTGCTTCGACCCCATGACCAAAGATACAGTACATATTACACTGTGCGCACATTATATTTGCAAAAGCTGCAATAGTATGTGTTCTAATTGCCCGCTATGCCGTCAAAGATATTAATGACTTGGTCGTATGGATTAAAAATCCATACGGTCAGCATGATGCTAGCTGTATGGAATATGATGCCCGAGGGCATCAGTCCACACAGCTAGTCATTAAAAAACATTATTCCATTGTTGTAACATTATACATGTATGATTTGCTATATTTGATTTGCTATTTAGTAAACGATTTAAACGTATTATAATTATACTTTTTATTCAATGACAGAGTACTTCTTTTTTATTTACAGTTGTAAAAAATACATCAAAAAAGCAATATTATTGTATGATTTAGTGCACAATAAATTGCATAATTGTACTCCATATATTGTCTATGGCGATACAGATATACAATCAGATTATCTACTCATAGAAAACAAATACTTGGTATTAAAAGTGCACGACACCTATGAACATTTATCAAATAAAACGACACACTTATTGCGCACATCACTTTTACTAAACCCATATGTAAAAGGAATATTCAAATGCGACGATGATATTATACCAAATATATACTATTTGAATACGACAATGGCATTACTGGATAAAACTAATATAGACTACGCGGGAGTATGTGTTTCTATACCAACACCTCAAAAATCCATATGGCATTACAACAAATGTTCCAATATGTCCTACAATAAACCCATTGAGGTTCCCGCATGTGTTTATGCGACTGGTCCTATATACTATTTAAGCCAAAAAAGTATCCGAATGCTTATGAATATACAACTCAAATCCTATTTTTCCGAAGATGTAATGATTGGATACAATATGAATAAACTGGGTATAACACCTATCCAATTGCCTTTTTATAAAAACAATATAGACCAACTATATAACCATAATTTTCAAAATATTGACAAGAGATACAAAACATTGATGGTGAGATTGCATGGTGGTTTAGGGAACCAACTATTTCAAGCTGCCACCGGGTATTATATGGCAATGAAATATGCATTTATTCCGATATTTGTATATTCTAAAAACTTGGCAAAAACCCACGGCGAAGAGTTTTCGACCACAATATTTAGCCGTTTTAACGTAATATTTGCCGATAATATTACGTATTACGATAAATGCATTACATTGAACGAGCCAAACAACAATAGAACCTGTTTTGAATATCACGGAGATAATATTATAAATGTATACGAGAACAGCTTTTTAACGGGATACTTTATCAATAAAAAATATGTAGAAAATGCGGGCAATAGTTTTATTGGATTGCTACAAAATCCCACCCTCTGTAATGACTTGATAGAAATGTATCCAGATGTAAACACCTCGTATTTTATACATATTCGTAGGGGAGATTATGTTGGACACCCGTTATATGTAATAAACTACGATGAATATTTTACCAAGGCAATTGCCTATATACACTCACTAGATGCAGATGCCCATTTTTATATTGTAAGTGATGATATTGAGTTTTGTAAAACATATGACATATTGAAATCGATAAATAAAACATTTATAGAGAACATGGATACATTGCATTCTATCTATTTTATGTCTCTATGCAAAAAAGGGGGCATATGCAGTAATAGCACATTTTCGGGATGGGCTACTATCTTGAATGGCAATCACACTAATAATAACAAAACCGTAGTATTCCCCAAAAAATGGATTAATACACCGCACGATATAGATATTCCGTTTCCCTATACAATGGCTATATAATGGCTCACTGTATGTATTGAAAATCCATATGGTCAGACAATAAAATTGAAAAGTAAGTGTTATAAAAATATATAAACAAAACATAACAGTATTATATAATGTCTTCCAAATCCAACCGTATTTTAAGTTTATATAAATCCAGGCACAATATTATTGAGATTTTAGAGCAGTTAAAATATAAAACTGCGGATTATGAAGGATTTAGCATAAATGAAATTGATGCCATGTTTGTAAATCAGCAACTGGATATGTTAGTTACAAATCCATCACAAAAAACAAAAGTATACATAAAATATTTCCTCAGCGCAAAGCAAATACGCCCGCAAAACTTGGACGAAATCATCGAGGATTTGTTTGTTATAGACAATGTTCTCACGAAAGACGATACTTTAGTAATTATCATGGAAGAAGAGCCGAATGAAACGCTTATTACTAAACTAAAATACTTGTATGACCACGATGGTATATTTGTGGTTGTTCATAATATACAGCGATTGCAATTCAATATATTGAAACACAAATTAGTCCCACCGACCACCTTATTGGACCACGACAGTGTGGAAGAACTGAAGAAAACATATAATCTCAAGTCTCTTACACAATTACCCGAAATATCCAGATTTGACCCAGTTGCACTCGCAATTTGCTTGAGACCCGGACAAGTGTGTAAAATAGTAAGGTCTAGTGCAACAGCATTGGAAACAAATTATTACCGTATTTGTGTATAATCATTTAGCAAAATAGTGTATGTAATTATCACATATAATTATATAAAATGCCTGTTATAGAAGTTGCTTATAATCCAAATGATTTTTATTACGCCACATCTGGTATGCTTCCTAGTCAACAAATCTGCTCTAGCTTTTTAATGAACCGAAAGGAATGGGATGATAAATGTTGTGTAAATACAAACGATAAAACAAACACTAATGCCTGTCCAGAGTGGACTGATGCGAGTGATAACTGTTATAGATATGAATTGTGTAAAAACAAACAAAATGCAGATTTAGCAAATAATTTAGAAAATAACAATGCAGGTGCATTGGAAAGACATAATAATTTTCAAAAACAGTATCAAAATGATGTATTAAAAGCTATTAACATTAGTGCTAGTATTGTATTAATAACTTATTTATCCGTATATTTTTTTAAGACATAAATATATAATGTCTAATAGCAATAATATTTTGAGACCAAATAATTTATTTGATTTAGAAAATACAGTCATGCAAGATTTGACTAATTTTAATAAAAAATATGCGGCATATCTGAGATGCGGAAATAACCATAATCTAAACATAGATAATACACGTTATCCTTGTTCAGAAAATGACAAAAAAGTCATGCTTGGTGATGTAGAAGAGGCATATACAAAATTAGTCAATAACACGGAACCAAAAGGCTCTATTAATAAATTGAACGATGCTATAAATGCAATGGGGGATGGAGGGATAACGAATGAAACTTATGCAATAAGATACAAAACAATAATAGATACATATTCAGACGTCGTGAAAAAAAGACAATCAATAGATGCCAATTTGGCTGAATTGTATGAAATTGGAGATACACGAACCAATTTTTATCAAAGACAACTGATGACAACATCTTATACAAAAATATTGTTAACTATAATAGCATCTACTCTTACCGTTGTCATATTTTTGAATATGCGCAAAAAATAATAAATGAAATGGCTGCGTAGTTTATTGTTTAGCAACTACGAAAATAGGAAATATTTTGATTTCCCCTAATCATTTGTATTATGTATAGATGTGTGGGGTGATGCCCCCTGGGGCATAACGTCACACAACTAGCATAATGTTTACTGTATGGAGTTTCAATCCATACGGTCAGACAATTACATCTACGAAAAATATTATTTTTATGATTATAACATATAATTAATCTATATGTTATATATAAATGACAGATAAAATAGGTCCACTGAAATATGCTCCGATGGAATTTGTAAAAAAATTGAATGATTTAGAACAAAGCGAACCATCTACCATAAAAAACTATCAAGCGCCTACAGAAAAGGATTTCAATGGTGTTTTTTCAAGTTTTCCATATGAAAAATTAACAAATTCTATTATAACAGAAATACAACCAATAAGTGATGAGTTTCTCTCTACATATAAATATGGAGCAGTAACTGTATTACCAAGTATTAATTCAATGAATATGAACAACGTACATGTTGGGTGCAAAACAGCTGCAGAATACTCGAACGAAGCCCCTGTAAAAAACATGAAAAGAGTGGACGACGGATATCATCTACTTACTAGTTGTAAAAACAAGGCAATAATGCAAAACAAAAAATATTATTCATTAGTGCGCCCATTACCCGCATCTGGTATGTCAGATAGTATGTTTATGGAATGTCATGTTGGTGATGACCCTATTCCTACTGAGTCCAATATATATAACTATGTTCCTATTTGGTCGATGGGTCCTGCAGTAAAAACATTTGGTCTAAGTGATATGAATGGGGATATTTTGATTACTGCCGATAATATATCAATTTTGGGTGTAAAACAACTTGCAAATCCTACAGTAACTACAAATTATATATATGGCGATTCAAAGACATTTGTTCCATTATCATTTGTGTCTATGTTAGTATCTGTATTTGACTTAAATCAAGTAGGTATAGTAAGTGGATTTATGAATGGTGGTTCAATTGGTAAACAACTTCCAATATCTCAAGCTGCACTAATGAATGGTACAAATGATAAGTATATAGTAGCATGTAAAGATGCTGAGTATACCAAAATGATATTGGTAAACTTTGCTGTAATAAACTCTGTATTAAATGTAAAAGTATTGGAGGCCAAAAATAGTGTTGCACCAGATTATGGTGGACCATTTCGTTATTTTAAAATTACCGCTAAAGGTAGGGTTGAATTACAAATATCAGAGGTTCAAATATTTGATGACAAAGGGAACAATATTGCAAAGGGAAAAACAACATCTGCTAGTAGTATTTGGCCCGAAACGCGAGTAAAAACGAGTAATGCAGTAAGTGGAGTTGCAAAGATGAAACCATATTATAATGGATATCATAGTTATGTTGAACCAAATAATAGTTCCGCATGGTGGATGGTTGATTTAGGAGCAGACAGTGTAGTAAGTAAAGTAGTATATTACAATAGATTAGACTGTTGTCAATCGAGAATTAGCGGAGCGGTGTTACAAGGATTTTCATCTGATAAGGAAGAATTATTCAATACAAAAATGGATGCTGGTAATGTACAAACATTTTTTATAAATAGAAGTAATTCAAAATTACCAAGTAAATCAAATAATACCAGCGGGTCAACTCTAAATACAATTTTAAATCCAAGTTCTGGAAAAAATACTAGTGCAGAAGAACTCAATAATTTATGGAATGCTGGTACCCCCCAGCCAATAGTAGCAAATGCAACTACGGCAGGGTACGGGTTACAAGGATTGACAATCGCAGTATCTCCATTTGGATTAGGGAGAGGACCATCTGGGTATGTTTCAAAATCAAACACTTCAGTTGCAGACGGCGCATCCCCCCTATATACAATTACCGATATTCCCGCTTCAAATTGTCAAATGACATGTGATAATGACCAAGATTGTTTGGGATATACTGTCTATGAAGATACTACAAAAACAAAAACGGTCGAAGGTCCATCAGATAATTTGGGATGTTTCGCTGATAGTGGAGCCCGTGCAATGCCAAACTTTCAGGGAGGAGTTACACAAGTATCTGATTGTTTAAAAAAAGCAATAGACGCTAACCATATGTATTATGGTTTACAATATTACGGCGAATGTTGGACAACAAATGATAGTGTTCAATCATCTCGTAATCCAAACATAGGATATGACAGATATGGTCGTAGAGACGGATGTGGTACGTTAGGGGGGTATTGGGCAAATAATGTATTTCAACGCAAAACAATAAATATTCCAACATCAACCTGCAATTTTTATGGAAATGATATAAATAATATGAAAAACAATGTCCCTGGTACAAATACCTTTATCCGAAATAAAACTGGTCCTAAAGTAAGTAACGATAATACATTGAACCTTACTAACAATATAACAAAGTATGATCTAGGCGGATGCAATGACAATACATGTAAGTTTCGTATTGAGTTAGGTGATGACGGTAATATAAAAGTATACAGATTGATGACATCGAGTGGAACAACTCCAACTGCATTAACACCAGGAGATGTTATGTGGGACTTATTTTCATATGACCCAAGTGTGAAGGATAAACTCAAGACAATTGTACCTATTGACAATATGGATTGGAAAAAAGAAGCGATGAATGTCAGTAATAGTACTCTTTATAAGGGGGAAAATATTCCTTCGAAAGACAAAAAATATTTACTTTCACCTAGCGGACGCTTTAAATTAGAAATACATAATGGGTATTTACAATTGAAAGCAACCGTATATGGATGCTTTGGTATAGGGAATAGTTATGATTATGGGGATAGTATTCAAACACCTATGTATACCCCGGCAGTTCAAAATGCTCCCCAATCATATTATTTATACCAAGCTGACTTATCTCATCCTAAACCAGGTACTACGTACTATACCATAGCAGGTCCTAATGGAACTGCAATGCGACCATTTCCAAAAGATAGTAAATTACTATTGAATGACCCAAATGCAACATATACACAATTAGTAAGTCCATTGGGTACGAATATATATTTACCTTTGAATGACGTAGACAAAACACCTATTAGTACCGATTTGAATGGTTGCCAAACTAAATGCAATCAAATGCCTGAATGCAATTACATATATACGAATAACAAAAATGAATGTAAGTTAGGTAATCAATATCAGCCTGCATATGTTCCTAATCCTAAGCTTGATGGCGGATATAATCTCTATATAAAAAACAAAGTATTAGATATAACCGATGTAAGTTTAAATCAGACTGGTGGAATTACAGATTTATACTTCAATCAAACTGTACAAGCACAAACTGTATCTGAATTACCGAAATATAATTATTTAGGACCAGAGCTAAAACCTTTTAGTAACGCAGCCACTTTAAATAAAGTTGGGGAGTTATATGATACATCTCCATATAAAATAGGTCCCAAAAATACAATTCCAGGATTATCAATAGCTGACCATGTGGATGATTTAATTAATGGTAGACCAGGAAAAACATATACAAACCAATCAACAGTATCTAATACAACTACCAGTACCATTAATAATAACACTACCACTAATAGTAACAATGGCAGTATACAAACATGGACAAGTCAGAATAATCAAACTAGTGTACAACCGAATTTACTTCAGGTAGCAGCTAGTCAAGCATTCGACATAGCTGGTTTCCGAAATAGAGAAGGGTTTGATACGCATAACTATAATGACCCAGGAAGTAGATGTGGTGTAGATGGAAATCCGCCATGTCAACCTGGGGTTTTGTTCGGTCAAATAAAACCATTGCAAAAAATAGCCCAAGATTATAGTACAGCAGCAAATACAATTAGTAATAAATATAGAGATTTATCAAATAATATCGGAGAATACAATGCAAAATACAACGTAGTCGATAGTGACCCAAAGTATGATTTCAAAGGAGACCAACCAATAGTATTAAAGGACAATAGCAATTTGCAATCAAGAATGCAAGACGATGCAAAATTACTTGCATTGCAAACAAATAATATGTATATAGCTGGTAGTATTTTGACCACCACCCTTTTGATATCTGCAATATATTTAGGAAGGTCATAAATATTTATTCACAAATATTTATTCACAAAAATCTATATTATATATACAATAATATATATAATAGACCATGTCGACCTATTCAGACTTATCGGGAATATTTTACGTTCAGCAACAATATTTGGCAGATTTATCTGCTTTATCTCAAGCAGACCCGGGTTCATCCGGTGAGTATATAAACACATTGCGAAAACAATTAGGTGATGCATATAATGCATATTCTTCGGCAAACCCTGCTGCAAATGCAATATTAAACAAACAAGACGATATGTTGAATATAATTACGAATGAAAAAGATAGATTAGACCGAAAAATGCAAACAGTAGATGCCGCATTATATGGTCAACGCCGTATGGCTCATTTTTCCAATAGTTACTCCAAAAAATATTATGCGCAGATTAAAATATTGTTCGTAGTTATTCTTTTATTATTGATATATTTAGCATTATCTTATATAGATAACTATATCCCAGTTCCAAGCATAGTTTGGGTAATAGCAATATTATTATTTGGAGGGACCGGGTTGCTTGTTATCATTTTCACAATAAGAGACATAAATAGAAGATATCATATGGATTTCGATAAATTGGACACATATGCACCCGCTGGGTCGGATGCACGTGGCGGCAATGGAAATGCGAACTTTAATGGTTTAGTGAATAAACTATTATGCATTGGCGAAAACTGTTGTCCTCCGGGTAATAAAGATGGGGCAGTTTGGGATGTTAATGCTCAGCAATGTATTTCAGCAGGACCAGATGCTACTGCCGGTACAAAAGCTCAATCTGTAGAAGGATTTTCATCCATGGTACCATCATCTTGTGGAAATAATTCAAATCAACTATCCTCTCAAGTATCTCCATATGAACCAACTGAAATAACAAAATATACTAAAATATAATTTGTAACCATAATATAACTATGCCTGAAAGATTTGCGGAAGATATTTACGAGAAACAAATAATAAATCGTAATCACAAAAGGGAAGGCATGCTCATGAACCGCGGCGGACCCAATCCGGAGCGGAACCGGCGCGGCGAACCCAATCCGGAGCGGAGCCCTAGTATCGGAGCAAATATATCGTTATCACAAGCAATTATGCAAAGTCTACCACCAGCTATACAATCTGGGTTTGAAGATACGTATTATATGAACATAGCACATCAAGCTTCTGGAAAATGCCTTGATGGAAATACATTTGGTATGTACTTTAACGATTGTGATCCATCGAACCTTCACCGAAATTGGAGGCCTGAACCTACCAAAGATGGTTATAATATAATAAGACAAAAAGCTACCCAACTATGTCTTGAAGGTAATGGAGATAGGGTATACCCTGCAATGTGTGATCCAACAAATGATTCTCAAAATTGGAAGCTTGAAAAAGCACAAGACCAACATTTTCTTTACAAACATAAACAAAGTGGTAGATGTCTTGATGGAGATGGAAATAATGTGTACTTTGGAGATTGTGATATATGGAATACGTATCAAAACTTTACAGGGCAAAATATAATTACAAGGCCTCCACCTCCACCAGGAACTCCGCAAATTATATTGCCAAATTATAAAAACGTAGGGCATAAAGCTTCTGGGAAATGCCTTGATGGAGATGGAAATAGTCTGTACTTTAGAGATTGTGATCCATTGAACCTTCACCGAAATTGGAGACCTGAACCTGCGCAAAGTGGTTATAATATCATAAGACAAAATGCTACCAAACTATGCCTTTCAGGTGATGGAGATCTGGTATACTATGAAGATTGTAATACAGAAAATGATTATCAAAATTGGAAGCTTATCTCAGCACAAGACGAATATTTTCTTTACCAACATAAAGCAACCGGTAAATGTCTTGATGGAAATGGAAATAATGTGTACTTTGGAAATTGTGATACAGGTAATAAGTATCAAAACTTTAGAGGACAAATAATAAATATACCCATTCCACCGCCTCCACCACCACCTCCTCCACCACCGCCTGATCTAAAAAAACAACTTTCGGAGTTGAAGTCCATATTACAAACAGAAACGGACAAATTAGATAATTTGAAAATACAAGAACAACAACTAAGAGGTACTCTTACACAATACGATGTTGAAAAAATAAAAAGAAATAATAATGTTGAAGAAAAGAATAAACAAGTATATAATTTAAATAATGAAAATACCCGTTTGCGAAAAAAAAACAATGGAATTATAGACACTTTAGAAGGATATAAACTGTTAGTTTTAGGAAATGATAATACACATGGATATGAAACAGCTATTGTTTTACAACAACTTTCAAACGATGAACTAAGAGAACAAGAGTTCTCCACATCATTCAGTAACTCTATAGAAGGATTCAGTAACCCTACAAACGAAAAAAATATTGGAGGATATTCTTTTCAAAGAACTGAATATTTTGATGGGGGATATGGTAAAAAAAATAATCCACCGGAACCACTCACCGTAACAGCAGAAGAACCGCCCCCCGCAACAGAAGAAGCAGAACCATCCGCACCGGTAGTACCACCGCCTGATAATTGCAAACAAGCAAGGGCCCAATACTTGATAGATAATCCTGATATAAAAAATGAAGATTATGACCCTTTATATCATTATTTAAATTACGGTATGAATGAAGGTCGACCATGGAAAAATGAATTATGTAACCAGCCGGATGATGAAAGTGAAATAACCCGTATCTCTTTAGAAATACAAAATATGCCTTCAAAAATAGAAGAAGCAAAAGAGAAAGTAAATAATTTACAATCTCAGATAAATGTATTACAAGCTAGTATACAAGAAAACACAATTTTGGAAGAGAAAAAAACTAAGCATATTTCATATCTAATGAGTGAAAACACCAGATTGAAAAAGAAAAATAATTCTCTTTTAGACACTTTACAGTACCATAGAAGTATGGTTTTAGGAAATAATGAAGTCGATGGATACAAAGATACGATAGTGAAACAAAAAATATTAAACTCCAACCTAAAAACTCAAGAAATAGGGAACCCTATTTCAGGGTCTACCTATACATCTACATATGTAGGAAATGACCAAGAAGGGTTTGTATCCGGAGCTGGAGCTACATACAATGCAGTTTCTACTCAAAATCAGATAATAGAAAATCAAATAATAAACGTAAAAGATAGTAGTACGATAAATAATCAAATAGCGAAGGATTATGTAAGAAAACAGGAGACGATGAAAATCGTAAACCGTATACTGTTAATCCTATTTTTATTTGCGTTTATATATGCATGTTACAAACTTCATACATTGTCTATTACGCCTTTTGCAAAAATCGCCATTGCTATAGCAATGTTTTCCAGTATCTTTGTTATTCATTGTATTGAATATGCATTGCTGTATGCAGTGCCATATAT